>Ga0326727_10001227_pt1 | contig 97240 bp, 83 predicted proteins | sample MB2enrmetagenome_FD_207643 | JGI IMG/M metagenome (GOLD analysis project Ga0326727, IMG submission 207643) | Lab enriched peat soil microbial communities from McLean, Ithaca, NY, United States - MB29MY | ecosystem: Environmental > Terrestrial > Soil > Wetlands > Peat | place: USA: New York... | reverse complement strand
AAACCGCCTGATCGGAGATCTGCCGGGCGAGATAGCGCCTGGCTTCATCGCTGATTGTTTGTGGAAGCGGAACTACGCGCGTCACATGCGCGGCTCCCTGCGCGTCAATGTAGCTTGTATCGTGTGTAGCAGCACCGGCCGCATCCGTCGGCGAGGAGGGTTTCTGACCACTCAAATGCGGAGTTGCCAGAGACAAAGCCAAGCAAAAGAATCCGATTTGCCGTTTCATGCAATCAACCTCCGTTGAAGCGCATAAGCTCACATCGATTATCTGCCATTTTATGAGTAGCGCCAGTTGCGGGAGATACGACGGCCATCAACATCCTCTGGAACTGCACATTACACGATTTCTTTTTGTCGAATATTGATTGAGCAGCTCAGTTCGCCTCACACCTGTCGATGCGTCCGCCCCCAACAACGGCATCAGGGGCAACAATCACAAAAGGCATACGTGGCCCATGCAACCAGCGCCGTCACACGTGAAGAAAGTCACCAAGACTCGACGGCCAACAGTTGAGGCTGCCCTTGGTTGCTATTCACAACACTGGAACCTAACACCGCTTCGAAGTTCTTGTTCCCATGTGGCAGGGCACGCACCAAGGTCTGTAGTTGCTCGTTGTGTGTGAGGAATTCGACAGCGGCGTCAGTACCGGCGCCACCAAGCCCGGCAGCGATGATGGTGGGCTGTCCGGTCTCTTGGTCGGTGAATCTGGCAATCAACGAATAATCTTGTGCCTGTTGAGCACTGGTTTGGCGGGAGGATATCTTCCAAACGCGCCCTTCCGGATTTTGCCGATCAAAGATTCTGAATTCTCCAGCCGAATCACTCTGCCGGTATTCCATCTGGAGGCGGAGGCGGCTCAATTCCCGAAGCGTCCACTGGTTATTCAGTCCTCCAACCAGCACCACGGGAGCTGCGCGTAGATCGGCCAGGGTCGCGTTCGGACTCATCTTCAGGTTGAATCTACGCCCCTTGGATTCGAGGAACGAAGCCAGATCAACCAGGGCCTGAGCATCTTCTCGCGTCAGAACATCTCCGCGGGCCAAGGAGTCCGCCAGGCTTAGATCTTGCTCCAGTTTCGGCTGGCCGACGCAGAGAGTTACGTTTTGCCCCGGTTGGAAGAGCGGAGCCCAGACGGTTTCAATCGGCGGCTTGGGGCGGAGCAGGAACCATCTTGCCGAGAAAGCTACGGCAAGCAAGATAAAGACGACAGATCCGTAAAGCAGCCACTTCCGTTGACTCGATACTCCCTGAGCCTCAACAGGGTGGGCGGCTGGTTCGACCGGGGTGCCTTCAGCCGGGATCGCATCCCCGCCGGGATGCGTCGCAGGTTTTTCCTCAATCTTCTGAGGAACATGAATCGCCGGTTTGGGCTGCCCTGGGAACACGAAGACCGGAACATAGCTCCCAGTTCGCAGTTCAATTTGGGTTTGGTCATCGCAGCCCGATTCGCGATAGTACTGCGCAATCCTCTTGCGAACCTCCGCCGCCGTCATGCGAACAATTGGGTCGGCATTGGTGTCGTAGCTTGCCGCTCTCCCGAACACCTCGGAGCCGATGACTCTTTCACGCAGGAGATCCGTCTCGCCTCGAAGCGCCGCCTCAACAATGAAGCGCAGAAATGTCGGATACCGTCGGCTCTGGCTGAAGTGGTGGCTTGAGACAATCCGTTCAAGCTCTGCCAGGACGGCCTGCTTTTGCGAGGTTTCCAGAACTTCGGCTCCGAGAATCATACTGCGTCTAAACACCTCGTATCTGCATGAACGAACGACAACGAGAGGATGTGCCGTTGGTCGCAGATTATAGACGAACTCCCTTGTTACGTGCTCAAGGAGCCGTAATGTCTGCGTTGCAAAACTGACCACATCTTTATTAATATAAACGGCTTAATGCTTGTTACGTGGCGTATCTGACCCGAATCATCCTTCTCAAGTCCGGTGGAACGGCCTAACCTCTGCTCGCATTCTAGTGTGGTTCCAAGTCGTATCTGCGGCTTATGCCACACGGGAGATCACGCGGACCTTCTTGGGATTTCAACCAGCCAGTTGAGAACCGCGAGTCTCAGGCACGGAGGAAAAATCGATGTCGTTTCGCCCATGGCTTTCAGCATTCTTCGTACTTCTGCTCGCATCCGTCTCAGGGCGCGCGCAAGAACCGGCATACCTGAACCCGAACCTCTCGCCGCAGGAACGCGCACACGATCTTGTGGGTCGTATGACGCTCGAAGAGAAGGCTGCGCAGCTTGAAGACTACGCCACGGCGATTCCGCGGCTGGGCGTTCCCGACTACCAGACCTGGAACGAGTCCTTGCACGGCGTGGCGCGCGCCGGCTACGTCACCGTCTTCCCCCAGGCCATCGGCATGGCCGCCACCTGGAATCCCGCCACGGTCCGCATTATGGGGGACACCATCAGCCAGGAAGGCCGCGCAAAATACAACCAAGCGCAGCGCGAAGGCAACCACCGCATCTTCTTCGGGCTGACCTTCTGGTCGCCGAATATCAACATCTTCCGCGATCCGCGCTGGGGCCGCGGCCAGGAGACTTACGGCGAAGATCCCTTCCTCACCAGCCGCATGGGCATCGCGTTCATTGACGGCGTACAGGGCCCTGATCTGAATCACCTCCGCGCCGTGGCCACCAGCAAGCACTTCGCGGTACATTCCGGCCCCGAGTCGCTCCGCCATACGTTCAATGTCGATCCTTCGGAGCGCGATCTGGAAGAGACATACCTGCCCGCCTTCCGCGCCACCGTCACTGAAGGCAAGGTGCAGTCTGTGATGTGCGCCTACAACTCCATCGACAAGTTCCCAGCCTGCGCCAACAAGATGCTTCTTGAGGACCATCTACGCAAAGCCTGGGGATTCAAGGGCTTCGTCGTCTCTGACTGCGGCGCCATCGTCGATGTGTTCAATGGCCACAAGAAAACCCCCGACATCGAGACCGCCTCGGCCATTTCGGTCCAGGCTGGTACCGATCTTTCCTGCAGCATCTGGTCTGCCGGGTTCAACACCCTGGCCGACGCGGTGCACCACGGTCTGGTGACCGAGGCCGTGGTGACCACCGCCGCCGAGCGTCTTTTTACCGCCCGCTTCCAGCTTGGACTCTTCGACCCGCAGGGCTTGAGCCCGCTGGACAAGATTCCAGTTGCGGACGTGGCCTCGGAGGCAAATCGCGTCAAAGCTCTCAAGGCCGCCGAGGAGAGCATCGTGCTGCTCAAGAACGACGGCACGCTGCCGCTGAAGGGCACGGCGCATCGTATAGCCGTGGTTGGGCCCACAGCCGATTTGCTCCCGTCCATTCTCGGCAACTACGTAGGCACGCCCGTGCACCCGGTCACGCCGCTCGACGGCATAATGGCTGACAAGTCCAGGGAGGTCCTCTACGCACAGGGATCCAGTCTTGTTGAAGGCTTCGCCGTCGCGGTCCCGCGCACGGTCTTCGGTATCGGGAAGGGGCTGAAAACTGAGTTTTTCTCCTCGCCCGACTGGACCGGCCGTCCCGTAGCCGTAACCAACGAGCCCGCCGTCCAATCCGACTGGGAAGACGCTATGCCAGCGCCGCAGGTGGAGACCGTCAACTACTCTGTCCGCTGGTCGGGTTCGATCGCAGCACCCGCCGCCGGACATTACGTTTTCTCGATCGACACCGGCGACAGCTTCCCCTACTCCCCCAAGGAGTCCTACCGGCTGATCGTCGATGGCAAGGTTCTTGGCGAAGGGCCGCTGCGCCAGCACATCGACATCTCGGCAATGGGCGGCTTCAAGGCCATGGCGGGAGCCTCGTCCACAGCGCCGCCTCTGATGGACTTCCCGCTCTCGCCGTCGATCCCGTTCGATTTTGCCGATACCCAGTCCCACACGTTCGTATTTGAGTACTCGCACTCGGGCGACCGTGCCGGCGGCGGCGTTACGCTCAAATGGGAAGCGCCTGCACAGGCCCAGATCGACGAGGCCGTGGCCCAGGCGAAACAGGCGGATGTGGTGGTGGCCTTCGTTGGCCTCTCGCCTCATCTCGAGGGCGAGGAGATGCGCGTCAAGCTTGATGGCTTCTCGGGCGGCGACCGCACCAGCATCGACCTTCCCGAGGCCCAGCAAAACCTGCTCAAAGCAGTCGCGGCCACCGGCAAGCCCGTCGTTGTCGTACTGCAGAGCGGCAGCGCCGTGGCTCTCAATTGGGCCAAGGATCATGCGAACGCAGTTCTCGCAGCCTGGTATCCCGGCACAGAGGGCGGCACCGCCATCCGCCGTACGCTCGATGGAACCAACAACCCCGCGGGCCGTCTGCCTTTGACCTTCTACGCGGGCATCGACGACCTGCCGGCCTTTACCGATTACTCGATGAAGAACCGCACCTATCGCTACTACACGGGCAAGCCTCTCTGGGGCTTTGGCTACGGACTGAGTTACACCAAGTTCACCTACGGACCGGTGAAGTTATCAGCAGAGTCGTTGAGAGCTGGCGATCCAATCGCGGCAACCGTCACCGTAACTAATGCGGGCTCAGTGGTCGGCGACGAGGTGGTCGAGGCCTATGTGAAGACGCCGCAAGCCGATGGTCCGCGTCGCTCGCTGGTCGCCTTCGAACGCATCAAGCTGTCGCCAAAAGAAAGCAAACAGGTGATCCTCAAGATCGATCCGCGGTCGCTGTCGAGCGTCGACGAACAGGGCAACCGTTCGATTCTCGAAGGCAAATACGCATTGACTGTGGGCGGCGCACAGCCGGACGAGACTCGGGCAAAGTCGGAAGCGGCCTTCACCGTAAATGGAACCGTTCCGTTGCCGAAGTAAGAGGCAATAGGATGACTTCCAAGAATCATCGTAGCCAGAGGTGGGGACGAATATGATGATGTGCTCGAATTACCGAAACTTCGTTGTTAGTGTGATGGTGTTGGCGGCAACATTTGTTGTGATCCCGATTGCGGTTGCCCAGTTTCCAGGCATGCCGCAGCACAAGGTCTATCCCTGGTCCAACACCAGCCTCTCGCCAGATGTGCGCGCCGACATGGTTGTCAAGGAACTCACTCTCGACGAAAAGATACTGCTTCTGCATGGACAAGGCGAGTTCCCATTGTCCGACACAGCCGGGCAGTCCAACGGCGGCGGTGGCTACTCAATCGGCATTCCGAGACTGGGGATTCCCGCCATCCAGATGGCCGACTCGGCCTATGGTGTAACACAGGGCGCGGGATTCGGCCGCTACTCGACGGCGCTGCCCAACAACCTGGCCGCAGCCTCCTCCTGGGACCCACAGGCTGCCTATGAATACGGTGCCCTGATTGGCCGCGAACTGCGCGACCAGGGCTACAGTATGTCGCTTGGAGGAGGCGTCAACCTGACGCGTGAGCCGCGCGACGGGCGCACCTTTGAATACCAGGGGGAGGACCCGCTGCTGGCCGGTACCCTGGTCGGCAACTTTGTGGCAGGCGTTCAGGCTTCGCACATCATCGGCGACCTGAAGCACTACGCCATCAACGACCAGGAAAGCGGCCGCGACTCCGTCAACGCCAACATCGACAAGCGTTCCATGCGCGAGACCGATCTGCGCGCCTTCAAGATCGCCCTCGATATCTCCAACGCGGGTGGAGTCATGTGCGCCTACAATCGCGTCAACGGCGACTTTGCCTGCGAAAACAGCTACCTGCTCTCCGAGGTTCTCAAGAAGGACTTCCATTTCAAGGGGTTTGTTCTCTCCGACTGGGGTGCGACTCACTCCACAGTCAAGGCCTCGCACGCTGGCCTGGACCAGGAACAACCGGCGGAGGCTTTTTTTGGCGAAGCGCTTAAGAAGTCCGTCGAAGCCGGGGATGTATCTCAGGACGAACTCAACGAGCACGTGCATCGCATTGTGCGCACCATCTTCGCTACGGGCCTCTTCGACAACCCGGTCGTGAAGCGGGTTCCGGATGTTGAAAAGGGCTATGCCGTAGCTCAGAGTCTCGCGGGAAAAAGCATTGTCCTGCTCAAGAACGACCACCATGTTCTGCCGCTCGAAGCGAGTCTGCGCACGGTGGTCATAATCGGTGGCCATGCCGACGTCGGCGTTCTTTCCGGTGGCGGTTCGGCCCAGGTTGATCCTCCGGGCGGCTCGCCGGTTCCTCCTCCCCCGCCGTCGGAAAACCCCTGGGAGGACTTCATGGTAACAACCTGGATGCCCAGTTCTCCGCTGCGCTCGCTGATTGCCAAGCTGCCCTCGGCCAAGGTGACGTATCTCTCCGGAGACGATGTGGCCGCTGCCGCTGCCGCAGCCAAGCAGGCGGATGTGGCTATCGTATTCGGTTACCAGTGGGAGTCGGAAGGAAGGGATCTGTCCACGCTGGCTCTGGCGCCTGAGCAAAACAAACTGATTGAAGCCGTGGCCGCCGCCAACCCCAGAACCGTTGTAGTGCTTGAGACCGGAAGCCCTGCCACCATGCCCTGGATTGACAAGGTCGCCGGCGTGGTCGAAGCTTGGTATCCCGGCATTCGCGGTGGAGAAGCGCTAGCTAACATCCTCACCGGCCAGGTCAACCCCACCGGCAAGCTCGCCATCACATTTCCTCTCAGCGACGCAGACCTGCCGCATCCCACGCTGGTGCTGCCGCCGCCTGCATCCGATCCCAGCGTCCAGGTCAAGGGTGGGGACATGAACACCTATGCAGCTATCATGTCCAAGGGCCTGCCCCCCTTCCAGACCTATTACGACGAGAAGCTCAAGGTAGGATACAAATGGTACGACGCGGAAAAGAAACCCACGCTGTTTCCCTTCGGCTTTGGTTTGTCTTACACGAGTTACGCTTACTCCGGATTGAACGTCAAGAGTGGCGATGAGCTCACCGTAAGCCTTACGGTCAAGAACACCGGCAAACGTGCCGGAACCGAGATTGCACAGGTCTACTCGTCCCTTCCGGATGTTGCCGGCGAGCCCCCCAAGCGGCTCATCGGCTGGGCTCGTGTCGAGTTGGCCGCTGGCGAGTCCAAAACAGTTGTTATCCCCATCGCGCCAGAACGGCTCACCGTCTACGACGAGGGTGCCGACGCTTGGAAGTTGATTCCCGGCTCCTACAACGTCTTGGCTGGAGGCTCTTCGCAAGATCTTCCGTTGCACCAAGAGGTAACACTCCCCTGACTCAGCGCAGGCAGAATCGAGCGGATGAGTCTGTTGGGTTCGGGGCAAGGGCACAATTTGGCTCTGTACAAACCGCACACGAAAGATGAATTCACTCAGAGTAGAATGTAACGCGTCAGCAGCTAGATTCCAGCCAAGTGCTATGCGCGTTGCCGCAAATGCTCGTTAACCTCTTTCCCTGTTTTTCCGACGGACCGACAGCGGCTTCGTCAAGAAAGGAAGTACCACAGACCATGAAATTACTACTCGGCGCACTCTCGCTCCTCCCGCTCTGTATGCCCCTGCTCGTATCCGCCCAGGACCTGGGAGATAAGGCATGCCAGATCAAGCTTCCCGGAATTACCTTCACGCGTTCGCTCAACGGAGCTGCTGACCATGCCAAAGTCAGCGACGGCAATCTGACGCTTTCCAGTGAAGCCAAGCGTGATAACTTCCGCGATCCAGACGGAAAACTCTCCAACAACACCGCGCCAGTTCTCCTGGCCGAGGTGGACAACACCAAACCATTCACCTTGATGGCGAAGATCACGCCGACGTTTCTGAAGACCTACGACGCCGGGACACTTTACATCTGGGTGAAGGACGACCTGTGGCTGAAGATGGCGATGGAAATGGATGAGCGCGGCAAGCACAGGATGGTCAGCGTTCGTACCACTGGAACCTCGGACGACAACAACCACGACGTCATCACCGAAAAGAGCGTCTACATGAAGATCTCTTCGGACACAAAGACCGTGGGTTTCTACTACTCGCTCGATAAGAAGAGCTGGCAGTTGATCCGCCTCTTTAAGAATGAATACCCAGCATCGCTCTGGGTGGGCGTCAGCGCACAATCTCCGCTCGGTGATGGAACGCACGCACTGTTCGAGGACGTTACTCTGACGCAACAGGGCATCTCGGACTTCCGTATGGGGCAGGAGAAATAGGCGAATCGTTCCCCGTAATGATCTAAATTGCCGCGTGCAACTCCGCTGCCGAGTTGCGCGCGGTGTTCTATATCTGCTGTTGTCGCACGGCGCGATACGATTCGTACCGGCGTTGGAGGGTATTATGTTCAAATCGATTCCTATTGCATGCGCGCTGATCCTGCTCACATACGCGTCGATCCCGTTCGTGTCCGCACAGACCAACTCCGAGGTTGCACCCGTTGATGTGCGCACGGAAGACTCGGTCCTGCTGCCCATTCCCGGAGCCGTGTTGGACAACAATGTCTACGGCAAGGGCAACATCACAAACTACAAGCAGTCCATCTTTCGTGGCAAGGACGATGCTGGCTGGGAGTGGGATTGGCCGGAGAGTGGCGGACCGGAGCTGAAGAGCTATCCCGAAGTGCTGATCGGTCGCTCGCCGTGGAGCGATGTTGGCGGGGTCGCTGGTGCAGCGGGATTACATGCAGGGGAGCAGTTGCCTCGCCCGCTGTCCGAAGCTCGCCAAACCCTCGACTTCGACTTCAACACTGTCGCCAGCGGGTTCTGGCTCGGGAGCTTCGACTTCTGGATCACCGGTTCTGATCGTCCCACCAAGGACGATATCGTAAGCAATCTCTGCATTTGGACAGTCAACCATGGTCTGAAGCCCTCCAACGTCTACAAAGGCCGGCATATGAAGTTGAAGATCGGCGGGCGCACCTACGTCGCCATCTTCGAGACGCCCAAGGAGAACCCCACCAAGCCGTGGAAGACACTTTTCCTGATGGACACTCACCCGCGTAGCAAGGGCAGTCTCGAACTGGGGCCTTTGATGGATGCGTTGATCGCGCACGGACTGGCCAAGTCGACGGACTTCCTTGCAACTGCGGAATTCGGCACCGAGGTAGCTTTCGGGAAGGGCCACACGACGCTTCATAACTTCAAGCTGAGATAGGCTATCGTGTGCCTCTCTCGATCATGGCGCCGTGCTGTACCTTCATTCTCAGGCAACAGGTCCCTGCCTGTTGAGACGCCGTAGCTAGCACGCATGCATGCTGCCGTGTAATCGAGAACGCGGTGATCGAATAAGAACAGGAACTCCCCCATGACAAACGGTCCCAATTTACAGCAGCCCCGATTTGAGCACTTCCACGTGTGCATCCAGTGTGGCAGTGCCTTCCGCAGAGAAGAGTTCGGAGCCAGGGCTATTACTTCCGGCATCTATTCGTGTCCGAAGTGCGGCCACGATGGTCCCCTCAATGTTGAAATACAAAAGCTCGAAGATAAGGGTAACTCTTCGAGCACCAACTTATCCAGCTAGCGGCAAACGTCCCTGCGGCGGCGGTGCAATGCCGCTCAACTTGCGACTGGCCGCGCGAACATACTCACTCACGAGTCGGCTATTGTTGCCGGACCGTGTAGCCAGTCTGGTAACGAGTTTTAGCTGCTTCTCCGCGAGCGGCCGCATCGCGATCCCCTCAGAAGCAATGCGCCACGCAGCATCGCGAGGCAGGAACGCTAGCCCTTTCCGCGCCAAAACCAACTCTGACGCTTCTTCGGCGGTCATGACGTAATGGCGATCAGTAGAAGTGATGCCCCTATCGGATGCGGCCAGTTGGATCATCTCAAAGACATACGGATTCACACTCGGAGCAAGAAGAATCCACTCGCAGGAGCGTAATTCCACCAAGCGCAGTTCTTCGCGGTCTGCAAGGGGGTCTTCTTTGGACAAAGCGATGTAAAGCGGAGTCTCAGCGACCATCAAGCAGCTGAGAGTGGGAGCATCGGGAACGGACGTGACCAGCGCCATGTCCAGTTCTCCAGCAGCAACCTTATGAGCTAGTTCATGCGAATAGCTGCTCCATAGCTTCACCTTCAGGCCTGGATAGAGAGGAAGCTGCACGGACTGAAGTGTCGTAACCAAGAACGGATCGGTGAAGGCTGATTTGCCAACGTTGAGGATCTCCTCAGCTCCAAGTGAAGCTGCTGACGCGTTCAGAACAGCGCGCTCGGTGTGCAGGACCGAGTGGCGAGCCTCCTCCACAAAACGGCGACCAGCTTCGGTGATATCGACATTTTGATGATTGCGCACAAAGAGCATCAGGCCAATATCGCTCTCCAACTTGGCAATGATCCTGCTCAGCGTCGATTGCTCGACGTGCAGTCTTCTCGCGGCTCGGGAAAAATTCAACTCTTCCGCTAATGCAATTGTCGCTTGCATGGACCGTGTCTCTGGAAGCACCATAGCCATCCTCCTAGCTGTTGGGGGAGAACCTAGGCAGGACAGCAAACTAACTTACACCTTGCAGCGTATATGCGGTCTATGCTGCACAAATCATGATGTACGTGAGATGCTCCGAGAGTCAATCCGGTTGCACAAAATAAGACGTGACTTTGGTGTTATGCAGAATATGCATAACTGTTTTCAAAAAAATCATTGGACGGCGACCTTGTCGTCAAATCAATCTCTTTATTGCAAGTGGAACTTCCGAAATTTCACGCAGGAACACGATAGCAATAGAAAAGCAATTCTGCGCGGGATGGGATGGAAGAGAGATCGTTTACGCTCTTAACGCACTGAGGTTTTATGGGTCATGGCAGGGCCGATGGAGGTGCGCCTTTATGGGTTCAATACCAACGATGCAAGAAACGGTCGATCTACTGCTCACCGCCGAGGATGTTGCCGCCAAGTTGAAGGTCAGCAAAGACTGGGTTTGGGATCATTCTTCGCGGAAGTTGCCTTATCTGCCCGTCATTCGCATGAGCGACGGCGCGCTGCGCTACCGGGCGAGCGGGATCGAAGAGTTCCTCAGGGAACGAGAACGGGCCTCTACCATGCGGCGGAAACGCCGGTAAAATAGAGGTGACCCGTTTTTCCTCCCACACAGAAATTCGAGGAAGCGATGGGTAAATCGCACCAGAAGGGATGGGTGTCAGTCCGCGGAAAGAAGTGGTACGGATATTTCCGCCGGACGGTCATTGATCCAAAAACAAGAGAACCTAAAACCGTCTCCACTCCGGTCGCACTCGGACTGAAAATCGAGATGACCAAGTATGAGGCGCGCGAGAAGTTGGAACTCGAAATCAAGAGACTTACCGGGCAGATCACAGAGGAAGGGGTTGTCAAGAACGGCAGCGTCACCTTCGGTTGGTTTGTCCACAACCGCTACCTGCCGCTGAAGGAGGCAGACTGGAAAGAGGAGACGGCCAAGACGAAGAAGTATCTCATCCAGGCCGACCTCGTCGATGCGTTCGAAGATGTTCGACTCGAAAACATCGACAAACTCGATCTCCAGACCCACCTCAATCAGATGGCCAAAACACGGTCGAGGGACAGAGTATTGCAAGCCAGAGCATACATGCGGGCTATCTTTGCGGAGGCGGTCGAACAGGACTTCCTTCCCAAGGACCCTGCGCGCTCAATCAAAGTTCCTTCGGAACTGAAGGAGACCGACAAAACAACGCTCACATGGGACCAGCTCCGGGCCGCTTTGTCCAGGCTTCCTCTTCGAGACTGGATTGTGCTCAAGCTCGATATGTCCAATGCCCTACGGCCGGGAGAACTGTTTGGGCTGAGGTGGAGTTGCTTCGATCCAGAACTCTGCCAGATCGAGATCAAGGAGACGGCCTACAAGGGAAAAATTCGTCCCTGGGGCAAGACCAAGGGAAGTCTCACCAAGATTCCGATTGCCAAACAACTGGCGGAAGAACTCCAGGCATGGCGCAAGCAGTGCCGGGAAGAAGAGCAGCATAAGAAGAAGTGGCATGGACCGACTGCGGATTCGCCCGATGCGTTCATCTTTCCAGGACGCAACGGCGGGTTCATCGATGCGAGCAACTACCGCAACCGGGTGCTGCACAAGTTGGCGAGGGAGATGGAACTGCCGAAACTGACGTTCCAGGTCATTCGCCGCACGATGGCGACGCTGGCCAAGGACATGGGCCACGTCAAGGACATTCAGGGCATGATGCGCCACTCTCGACTTGCCACCACCACGGATGTCTATATGCAGTCCCTTGAAGACGGAGTCCGATCCACGGTGAACTCGATTTACGACGAGTTGAGCAGCACCGGCACATGGGGATCAAAAGCAACGGCCCGGCCCAGCCATGCAGGCCGAGAGCAGAACTCTGCTGTGGCGCCAGACAAAAAAACGGCGGCGATTCAAAAAACGGGCCAACCTGCGAAGCCGGTTCGCGGGGTGGTTTTGGAATTTGCGACAAGGATGCGACAAAGTCGAGAGAGGAGGGAGCTTCTAAATAATTGATTTAATTGGTGGACCTGGTCGGGATCGAACCGACGACCTCTTCCATGCCATGGAAGCGCGCTCCCAAACTGCGCCACAGGCCCACACCGGAGGGAACAACTCTCTTATTATCTCCGTTTGCGGCCGGTTCGTCAATCCGGCCGCGAATTTTTCGCAAATTATTCAATCGCAAAGACCGCATAGACCTCGGCCGTGCGGCTGACCTTGTCGGGTTCGATAGCGAGTCGTGGGGCCGCAACAGGTGCTCGTTCCTTCATTGCAAAATTACGTGCCCGATACTCGTTGCCTTCTGACGCAGAGACATTATTGGAGAGGTAAAGTAGAGCGCCGAGACGAACGCCATTAACTTTGGCCAACGCTTCGGCGTCGGAACGCGCGCGGGCTGCCGCTTTTTCGAGGGCGCGATCGTTGAGCGCCTGTTCGTCTTGAAAGCTCCAGGAGATGTCGCCGCTATCGCTGGCGCCTGCGTTGACGGCTATATCGAGAATTTCGCCAGCGCGGGCTGGAGGAACTTTAACCGTCCACTCCTGCTCCAGCTTGAACTTGTGGATCTTCAGATCGACTGGCTCCAGGCGCTGCGACTCGCTGTGAATCGCGGATTCAGGGATTCCTGCCTGCTTGATGGCCGCGATGATGGCATTGGATGTGACTGCACCGTTGGCATAGGCCGTTTTCGCATCGGTAGGCTTGGTCACGAAACCGACACAAAGAACCGCGATATCGGGTTCCGCATTGACCATCGCTTCGGCGCTCACCGCGATCGTTCGGTTGCTGGAGTCAATCTTGAGCTGAAGCTGGTTCGGTTGCTGGGTTTTAGCTGCTATACAGCCACCGAGTAGAGCAATAGCAACGAATGCAAATTTTCTGTGCATGGATCTTTCCCCTTCGTACTTTGAACGCGCGGGCGCAGAAAGCTTGCACGGAATTTTCTTTGCACTTCGTTAACGGCTGAAGAAATTTTTATTTGGCAGCCCTTGCACCAAACTGGCGCAGCTTTTCCAGCGTCACCGCGGCCTGGCCGGAGTCGATGGCCTCGGCGCCAAGGGCAACGCCCTGCTTGAGGTCGCCAGCCAAACCCGCGGCCACCAAAACCGCTGCCGCGTTGAGCAGTACCACGTCGCGGCGCGGGCCTTTGATCCCCGTGATCACGTCAAACAGCAGTTGTTTGTTGGTCTCGATGTCGCCGCCAATGAATTGGTCAATGGTCGAGCGGCCGAGCCCGGCCATCTCGGGTGTAATGCGGGCGGCCTTCAGCTCCGGCTCGCCTTTTGCGTTCTCTTCCACGCGCGCAACGACCGATTCGCCCGTGGTGGTCAGTTCGTCTATGCCGTCGGTGCCGTGGACGACGAAGGCGCGGCACGCGCCAAGCGCGGTCAGGGTGCGCCCTACCAGCAACACGCGGCTGGGCGCGAGCACGCCGATGACCTGGATGCGGGCCTGCGCGGGATTGGTGAGTGGGCCCACGAGATTGAAGATGGTGCGGAAGCCGAGGGCGCGGCGCAGAGGACCGATAGCCTTCATCGCCGGGTGATAGAGCGGCGCAAAGAGAAAGACGAAGCCGGTTTCGCGTAGGCATTCGACGGCCAGCCCGGGGCTCAGGTCGATGGGCACGCCTAGAGCCTCCAGAACGTCGGCCGCGCCACAGCGTGAAGTGACGGCCCGGTTGCCGTGCTTGGCCACGCGCGCACCAGCCGCTGCGGCCACCAGCGCGGCGCCGCAAGAGATGTTGAAGGTCTGCGGTCCGCCGCCGCCGGTGCCCACGCAATCGACGAGCTCCGCTCTCTCCGTCTCGGAAAAGGGGAGCGAGACGGCGTGGCGGCGCATCACGTCGATAAAGCCGGCCAGTTCCGGCGCCTGTTCGCCGCGCGTTGCCAGAACTGTCAGCAGCGCCGCGGTTTCCACCTCGGGCACGCCGCCCGCAAGAATCTCTTCCAGAATTTGTGCAGACTGTTCACGGCTCAGCGCCGCGCCATCTTCGGCCAACGGCCGCAGCAGTTCCTTCAATTGGCTCATATCGATATGTTAATTGCCTCCGCCCGTGGTACCATCACGGCAGCGTTTACGCCACGTGGCAATCCGGAAGGCTGAAAAAAACGCCTAGCGAGACAAACGATGTTCTATCCGAAAAACGTTCCCTCCCACCAGCGTGCCTTGCGCGTAATCTTGGGTATCGCGATGATTGCGCTTGGCGTTTACTGGTACCGTTTTACAGCGCAGACCATCCTATATCTGATTGCCGGAATGCTGATGGCGTTAACCGGATTTATTGGATATTGCCCCATGTGTTCGCTCGCCAACCGGTTCAGCAAGAAGAAGTGAATACGCCGTTTGCACGGTAACTCATTCAGGGCATTTTTATATTGAAGGCTAAACCCTGTGGGACGCAGGTTTGCCGGTCCTTCGTCCGCCAAGATACTATGATCGTGCTGGCGGCGGCCACGCTTCTGAAAGGGCGCGCGCCCCTGCGATCAACTCCATCGACACCAGCCTAAACGGTTCAATCCGCCATGAAAATACACGAGTATCAAGCAAAGCAGATTCTGGCCCGGTACGGCGTCGCCGTTCCCAAGGGCAGTGTGGCAAACACGCTGGAAGAAGCCGGTGCCGTGATCGACCGGTTGTTTGCCGAGGGCGCGGCGGGCGTAGCCGTCAAAGCGCAGATTCACGCCGGAGGCCGCGGCAAAGGCGGCGGCGTCAAAGTTGCCAAGAGCCGCGAAGATGCTAGGCAGCGTGCCCAGGAGATCCTCGGCATGACGCTGGTGACCCGCCAAACCGGCACACAGGGGCAAAAAGTTCTGCGGCTGCTCATCGAAGAGACCGCCGCGATTGAGCGCGAGCTGTACCTGGGCATTGTGCTTGACCGCGCCCAGGGCAAGCTGGTCTTCATGGCCTCGCAGGCCGGCGGCATGGAGATTGAAGAAGTCGCCGCCAAAACGCCCGAGGCTATCTATAAAGAAGTGATCGATCCCGGCCTCGGCTTCCGGCCCTGGCAGGCGCGTCGGCTGGCCTTCGCGCTGGGTCTCAAACCCACGCTGATCAATCAGGCCGTGGCCTTCTTCCAAGGACTATACAACGCCTTTGTCGAAAGCGATGCCTCACTGGTCGAGATCAATCCCTTCATCACCACCACCGACGGCAAGTTGCTGGCGCTGGATGCGAAGATCACCTTCGATGACAACGCGCTCTTCCGCCATGCCGAGATCAAAGATCTGCGCGATCTGGCCGAAGAGGCGCCGCTCGAGGTCGAAGCCAGCAAATACGCGCTCAACTACATCAAGCTCGACGGTTCCATCGCCTGCATGGTCAACGGCGCCGGGCTGGCCATGGCGACCATGGACATCATCAAATACTCCGGCGGCAACCCGGCCAACTTCTTGGATGTGGGCGGCAGCGCCTCGGCCGAGCAGATCGAACATGCCTTTGAGATTTTGCTGGCCGACGCCAACGTAAAGGCGATCTTCATCAATATCTTTGGCGGCATTTTGCGCGTGGACCGGCTGGCTTCTGGCGTTGTCGCCGCGGCGCAAAAGCTCAGCGTGAAGGTTCCCATTGTTCTGCGTCTGGAAGGCACGAACGTTGAAGAGGGCCGCAAAATTTTGGCCGACTCGGGCCTGAATTTCCAGGTGGGAGCAACGATGAAAGAAGCGGCGGAGTTGGCGGTGACGGCGGCGAGCTAGGAGCTGAAAGCTTTTAGCTCTTAGCTGTTAGCTCATCTTGCGAATTGAAGCGCGGCGGTTCACCGGTAAGGGTTGTCAATTGCCTCAAGATTTTCACGACCTGAAAGTGTGGCAGCGGGCAATGGACCTTACCGTGTGCATTTATAAGCTGACTCAGAAGTTTCCTAAAGATGAGATGTATGGGCTGGTTTCTCAATTACGGCGCGCGAGTGTTTCTGTTGCGAGCAATATTGCAGAAGGGCGAGGGCGACTAAATCCTGCTGAATTCCGGCAGTTTCTTGGTATTGCACTCGGTTCAACGTTTGAAGTTCAAACACAGCTTCTGGTGGCTCGCAGGTTGAAAATGGAAGGTGAAATGGCACTGGACGAAGCCTCTGCGTTAGGTGATGAGGTTTCGAAGATGTTGACATCCTTGATTCAAACGCTAGGCTCGAAAGCTAAAAGCTAAAAGCTAAAAGCTAAGAGCTAAGAGCTGAAAGCTGAAAGCTGAAAGCTGAAAGCTAAAACGCTAGGAGCTGTTTTTCATGGCAATCTTGGTCGACAAAAACACTCGTCTTATCGTGCAGGGCCTCACCGGCAAGGAAGGAACATTCCACGCCAAGGGTTGTGCGGAGTACGGAACCACTGTGGTTGGCGGCGTGACACCGGGCAAGGGTGGCAGCACGCACGAGGGCTGGCCGATCTTCAATACCGTTGCGGAGGCCGTGGAGAAGGCCGGCGCCAACGCGACGATGATCTTTGTGCCGCCGCCATTTGCCGCCGACGCTGTTCTCGAAGCCGAGGCCGCCGGTCTGCCGCTGATTGTCTGCATCACCGAAGGCATTCCCACGCTCGATATGGTCAAGGTCTGGTCGAAGCTGAAGGGATCGAAGTCGCGGCTGGTGGGGCCAAATTGCCCTGGCGTGATCTCGCCGGGCAAGGCCAAGATCGGCATCATGCCGGGCCGTATTCACAAAGAGGGGCCGGTCGGCATCGTCTCCCGCTCGGGCACGCTGACCTATGAGGCTGTTTATCAGCTCACGCAACGCGGCATCGGACAATCGACTGCCATCGGCATCGGTGGCGACCCCATCGTCGGCACCACGCATATCGATGCCCTGAGGCTCTTCAATGACGATCCGGAGACCGAGGCGATCATCATGATCGGCGAGATTGGCGGCACAGCCGAAGAAGAAGCCGCCGCCTTCGTCAAGCAGCATGTTAAAAAGCCCGTGGTTGGTTTTATTGCTGGCCAGACCGCGCCTCCGGGCCGCCGCATGGGCCATGCCGGCGCGATTATCTCCGGCGGCCAAGGCACGGCAACTGACAAGATGAAGGCCATGGAAGAGGCAGGAATCCACGTTGCTGTTTCGCCAGCGGAAATCGGTTCTACACTTGCCAAGGCACTGGGCAGGCCGTAGGAAGATTTGAAACTTTAGTAACTGTTCGCGGTCTCTTCCGCAGTCGGTTGCAAAAGGAAAAATCCCTCAACTCGGTTTTATTCGAACGAGTTGAGGGAATATCCAGCGCGAAATTTGCATGTCCGGCAGATGTCTTCGCCGTGGCGCGCAAATACATCTACTAGTAACCGAATGCGTATTACTTTAGAACGTTAAATCTCATTTTCTTACTTTCTCAGAAGTCACGGCTAAAGTACATAATCGATACATCGTAGACGGTGGGATTTTTCTGGTTTTCCGATATTGATTCTGCGTCATCGCTCACCGAGCGTACATAAGAAAGCAGTTCCGAACGGCATGAGTTTTCACCGGCCTGGCGCGTTGTCACAGTAGGGAAAAACAGCCAAAAAATCGAACGATGCGTCGATTCATCGTATGCCCCGTATGGGCTGTGAGGTGTGAGGAGATTTTTCCGCGTTGGAGAGACACGCAACTGTTGCGGCTTCATCCACCGGGCGAGAGAAATGTTCTCTTGTTGTCATGCATTTTTTTCGCCCTGGATCCAATGAATCCTGAACCTGTTGCCAGAGATTGCGCACTGGAATCATGATCCTTTCCAGTCGCTCACAGGTGGGGTTCTTCGAGATTGCGTTGGTGTTTCATGGACGGTAGTTTTTCCGGCTTCCTCCGTTCCCAAAAGCAAGGTTATAGCTTCGCCGATTTCCGGCTTGAAGCGAATGGGACGTTGTTACGTGGCGCTGCGCAGCTTGACCTGCAACCGCAGGAACTGGCGTTGCTCCGCGTTCTATTAGCGCGCGCCGGGGAGGTGGTTACGCCACTCGAGCTAAAACGCGTTTTGCGGGATGATCCCGCTCTTCCCACCGACGCCTTGTCGAAGATCGTCGCCGCGCTGCGCACGCAGCTTCATCCGGCTGACTGCATTGAAAGTGTTCACAAAGACGGCTATCGCATCAGTGTCGATGTCCACGCCGAAGATGAGCGGCTCGAAGGAGGAAAGCTGAGGCTTGCCATTCTGCCATTTACCTCCGGCTACGGCATCCCCGAATACCTCAGTTACGCAGTTGTCGAACAGGCGATCGAGCGGCTGGGTAAAGGTCCATCGATCGTGGCAAAGATCCTGCCCCGCAACTCCGTCGTCACTCTTGCGCAAAGAGGCCTGGGAGCACTGGAGATCGGCAAAGCTCTGCGCGCAGATCTGGTTTTAAGCGGATCCCTCAACTCGGCACCTAATCACGCACGGCTACGCGCTGAGATGACCAACGGCAACGATGGCACTTCGCTCTGGATGGAAGAGATTCTGGTTGAGAGCGGCCAGTTCGTCGAGTTGATCGCAAAATTCGTCAACCGGTTGGTTTACCGGCTGCAAAGCAACACCGTCGACATCTCGGCAGAGGCCGCACCGGAGATCGAGGAAGTTGCGCCTCCCCGCCACGGCGAAGCGTATGAACTCTACCTGCGCGCCCGCTACGAGTGGAAGACCTTCGAGCGGCACCGGATGCAAGATGGAATGGGCCACCTGATGCGCGCCATCGAACTGGAACCGGATCTGATCGAGGCCCGGATCGACCTTGTGCATCTGTGCATCATGCAGGCCATCTTCGGCAACCTGTCTCCCCTGCTTGCTGCGGCCATGGTGCGCCGGGCCACGCAGGGCATTCAAGAGCATCAGCTACGCGAGTATGCTGGTGTACTGGCGCCGGCCTTGGGTTGGGTCAACTTTTACATGGACCGCAAACTGCCCGAGGCAGTGCGTGCCTTCGACCGCGCCTCGCATTTGCCGCACGACCAATGGATCACTCCGGTCCGCGCGATGTTCGCCTTGAGCCGCCAGCATTACGGCGAAGCTAGCGATCTGCTGCATGAGGCGATCCGTCTCGATCCCTACATGCCCTGGTTGCATGCCAAGCTGGCCTGGGTCATGCATTTAGCCGGCGAGGCCGCGGCCAGTGTCGATCTCGTGAACAAGGCGATGGAAAAGTTTCCTGAAAATGATCGCATCAAGCTTTATGGCTCGATGATTCTCAGCTACAACGGAGAAGCCGCCAAGGTTTTGGAGATGACGCAAGCGATCGCGGCACGCATGGCGCAATACGATTTTGCCGCCTCGGCCCATGCCTACGTACTAGCCTGCGCCGGTCGAACCGAGGAGGCACACAACATTCTGGAGCGTTTGCAGTGGTTTAGCCGCGAACGCTATGTGCTCAATACCCTCAACGTTCCTGCCTACGCGGCATTAGGAGAAACCCAGGCCGCCATCAACGAGCTGCGCATTGCCAACAACAACCGCTGTCCCTGGTTTTTTCAGATGCTCATCGATCCACGGCTCAAGGTGCTGCACGGCGAGCCGGAGTTCGAATTTATGTGCGCGATTTTGCCGGCCATGGAAGCTGAGGTTGCCTCCCAAGCCGGACAGAAAGAACCGCAGGTCGAATTCTACTCCGAAGCTGAAGCTACTCCGCGTTAAACACAATATCGAAGAGCAACAGGCTGGCTGTCGTAAAAATCACATCGTAACCGAATAGCACTTTGATCCACAGCCACGGGGGCTCGCTGTCGCCGGTAAGAATTGCCGTGGTGGCCTGCACCATGGCCAGCAGCGCGGGAATAAAGATGGGAAACAAGATCAGCGAGAGCAGCAGTTCGCGGTTGCGGGTGCTCATGGCCAGGGCGGCAAAGAAGACGCCGTTGGCCACTAGCGCCCAGGTTCCCAGCGGTAGCACCAGCGCCAGCAGCCACGGCTGGCCGACGATCTGCAGATTGTAAAAAACAAAAAAGACCGGCGCCAGAATCAGTTGCACCAAAGTGACAAAAAGAAAGTGGGCGATGGTCTTGGCCAAATACAACTCCGCGCCCGAAGAGGGCGCCATGCGTTGCGCGTCCATGACCCGATGCCGGATCTCTCGCGCCCAAGCCTGATTCAGAGTGCTCACCGAGGCGAACATGGTGGCTACCGAAAGCACGCCGCCAGCGATCTGCTGCGAAAATGCGCCGCGCGGATCGAAGGCCAGAGAAAAAAGCACCACCACCAACCCCGAAAAAAACAGCATCGAGATCATGGCGTCCAGCGAGCGCCACTCGATGCGCAGATCCTTTCTGAGATGGGTCCATAGTGCATGGCTCATCTGAAGTGCCCCTCGGCGGAATTCGCCTTTGCCGCCTCTTTGGTCAGGTCCACTGTCTCCACGGGAACCTCGAGGGCCGCTGCGGCGCGCAAATAATCGTCGGGCGAAAGAATCAGTTGCGCGCCGCGCGCACCGGCCGAAACGCTGATCTTGTCGAAGAGAATCACAACCTCATCGACGAAGATGGGATAAGCCTTCTTGGCGCCGAAGACCGTCACGCCGCCGCGCACGTAACCGGTCAGCGGTTGCACATCTTTCAGCGAGGTCATCTCGGCCTTCCGCCAGCCTGCCGCACGCGCCAGCTTTTTCAAATCCAGCTCGGCGTCGCCGGGAATCACTGCGAAGGCAAACTCGCCCGTGCCGCCCGTGGTGAGCAGGGTTTTAAAGACTTGCTCGGGCGGCATGCCGACTTTTTTTGCTACCGCGACCGCCGACAGATCGTCGGGATCGACCTCGTATTCGCGAAGTTCGAACTCAATCTTCAGCGATTCCAGAAAGCGCGCGCCGTTGGTCTTCATTGTATGGGGGTCCCCTTTTCCGATGCTGTAATCCGTCCGGCGTGCAAGGTAAGAATCTGGTCGGCGATGGGCGCGGCCAACTCGCGCTGGTGTGTGGTGAGCACGATCGCGCGCCCGGCCTGGCGCATACCCGCCAGCAGCGCAACCATCTGCCGCGCGCTTTCCACGTCCATGTTTGAAAACGGTTCGTCGAGCAGCAGCAACTCCGGCGCGGGCATCAGCACCCTGGCCAGCGAAACGCGCTGGCGCATGCCTTGCGAGTACTGACCCAGCGGCCGTTTCAGCTCGGGATCGAGCCCCACCCGGCGCAGCGACTCGTCCGGCTCCAGGCATTCCCGGCCTTCATAAAGATCGCGAAAGTAGCGCAGATTTTCCTCGGCCGTCAGCTCGTCATAGAGCATCGCCGCATGGCTCATGTAGCCGATGCGCGCGCGGGCCTCATGCGGTTCAAAGCCGTCAAAGACGCGCACCTCGCCCTGCGTGGGCCGCAACAGGCCGGCCAGAATGCGCAGCAGCGTCGATTTTCCCGCGCCGTTTTCGCCCAGCAGAACATAGCAGCGTCCGGCTTCGAATTGCGTGCTGATCTGCTTGAGCGCAGCGAAGGAGCCGAAGAGCTTCGAGACTCCATGAAGCGTGGCGACGCCGTTCTGGCTTGCTGTGGCGTTCATTTCCCTCAGTTCACGGCGTCCGGCTTGGCCGCTGCCGCCGTGCCGGGCTGCGAGGCCTGGTACTTGCTGGCGCACTTGGCCTGCAGCGCGGTGGCATGAAAGACGGCGTCGCGGCCGTAGGTTCCAATCGCCAGCGCCTCGGCGTTGTCCTTGAAGGTGTCCGGAGGCGGCTCGGCGCCCTGGTAGCTGATCTTCAACAGACGGCCGTTGGCGGCATTCGGCGTGTGGCTCTCGTATTCGTTCAGCACAAAATCGACATGAGTGCCGCTCTGCGCAATCGAGCCCGGCTGCACAAAGCCATCCACGCGCAAATTGGCGTGATAGGCCTTGTCGCCCATCGCGCGCAGTTCGGCAATGTGCACAAAGTAGCTCTTGCTGGAGCCGTAGGCGGTAAATGCCAGCCAGGCAATCACGCCCAGAATCACGGCAATGGCAATCGCGATCCGAAGGATACTCAGGGAGGCCTTCATCATTATCCTCGCTTTTACGATACGAGCCGCGACCGGCCAGGTCAACGGCAAACCAGGTTCCCTACAGGGCAATGGCCTTTGAATCGTTGAAGGGTACGGGCTTTAGCCCGTACGTTGATGCGCGAAAAAAACGGGGCTTTAGCCCCTGCCGCGACAGACCAACTGTTGAATAGTTCTCGCCGTTGTTCGCGCCAGTGATCTCCGCCGCGCCGCCCCCAACGAGCCACTTGACGATTGCCGCGCGCGGTGAATTTCGTTCGCTCATTCCTTCGGAATGCAGGAAATGTTAGGAGAATCCTTGATTCCGCACTTGCGTCGAACCCATACAGCCGCCAACGGGGAAACATCGTATACCTTTTCAATGACGGGCAGGAGATGATTTTTAGCTGCGCGCGGCAGACAAAACCACTGAAAATAGCCAAGAACAAAGACAGAGAGCCAAACGATTAAAATCGAATGCCAGGTAGTCCACGCATAGCCAAGTTCTCCTCCGGAAGGTCCAAGACTCAATGGCAAACTAATGATCAGACTTGCTGGAAACGATAGAACCCCCATGAGTATCTCATCTCCCGCTACAGCATCGGCTAACACACGGTGGGGGGCATTAAGAAAGCAAAGGGTACGAATAAGCAGCGAAACACAGGCGAGTGTCCATAGCGCCGCCACGACTCGTGCCGCTTTACTCTCCGGCAATAACCATCTCAACACTGCATGTCCTCTTGCGTTGTAATTCATCGCTATGCTATTCCACGTTGTTCGCTGGTTATTGGCTTCCTGCCCTTGACAGCCAGAAAGAGTGACATTGTCGGAGTGTTCGCAGTTTACCGCGCATGCTGCGCAAAACGGCTTGCTATTGTCTGGTGGCGGAAGAGGCAGGAAGGTGTGCGCGTTCGGCGGGGTCTTTGCACGGCTGGCCGACAACCTTCAGCGGCAGGGCCGCGGCAAGAACCGGCGAGACCACAAATAGAAAAAAGATAGCGGCGATATAAGCAACGTGCATAACAGGCCTTTGGTAATCCAGTTGCGATTACTTGAAGAGTAGGGCAGTTCGCCGCCGAGTGCAACAAAATAGGACAGCCAAGCCCTTGCCGCCACCACGCAAGGCGATCTATTCGCAACAAAATATATTGTTTATGGTCTTATTACCACGAAGGGTGTAGGAAGGGTCAATTTCAGTACCAAAGTAATTCATTGACCCTCCTTTTCTGGCCTAGCGAATGCTCTCCAGCACGTTGGCCGCGCGGTCGATGGCCTCGGTCAGCACGTTCAACTGCTGCGCGGCCAGCTCGGCATTTTTGGCATCGATGGCCTCATTGACGCCGGGAATCACCACCGCGGCATAGCCGGTGTACTCGCCCGGCGCGTAGATGGTGTGTTTGTACCAGGAGCGATGGGGCAGGCCAGCATCGCTGAGCAAAGCGGTTTCGGCCTGGCGCAAGGCCGTATTCAGTTTCACCAAATCGCCCGTGGCCGCGGCTTGTTGCACGCTCACGCGCCAGGCCGCCGCGGCAAAGCGCGAGGCCGCGGCCTGCGCCGGGCCAAAGTCCAGCGCGCCGAGACGGTTGTCGGCGGCCTTGCGCTTGGCGGCTTCCAGATAACCGGCGATCGAGCGGGCGTAGCTGGCGTAGTCGTAGGGCAACGCGCCGGCATCGGCCATGCGCAGCGCCTCCAGGCCGAAGATGCGAGCCATCTGCTGCAGATAGAGAAAATGTGGATCGGCGTTGAGCGTGTACCAGGCGTAGTCGTCGAAGGTCGAGTGATAAACCCCATACGGCCCGCCCGAGGAGATGTCGGTCGAAGGCACGCCGGCGTGTTGCAAAAACGGCGTGTAATCGGAGCCCGAACCGAGATCGCCGATGTGAACCTCTTCATTGGGATCGACGGCGACGGTCGAGTGGTCGTAGACATTTTCCGAGATGTGTTTGAGGTGCCACTGCTGAAAGACGGACGAGCCCGGAATGGGGCTGGGCACCGCGCGCGTAATGTCGCGCAGAAAGGCCTTGAGCGAGGGCACGGCCTCGGCGGAAAAATCCGGCCCCGAAACGCCCACATCCATATTGAAGTAGGCGACGGCGTGCTCCAGCGCCTTGCCCTGCTGTTCCACCCACTCGGTCGAGCCGATCAGCCCCTGCTCCTCGGCATCCCAACTGCAAAACAGAATGGTGCGCCGGGGCCGCCAGCCCTGCTTGAGCAATTCGCCGATGCCGTGCACGGTTTCCACCATGGCGGCCGTGCCGCTGGAAGGATCGACGGCGCCGTAGACCCAGGCATCGCGATGATTGCCGACGATCACAATTGAATCCGGCTCCTGCGCGCCAGCAATCTTGCCAATCACATTCCAGATCAGCCGCCGCTCCACGTCCTGCTGCGAGACCAGATGCAATCTGACGCCACCGGGGCCCACGTGATAGGTGAACGGCAGAGCGCCCTGCCAGCCTTTGGGAACAGCCGAGCCTTTCAACGCCTGCAGAATCGGCGCGGCATCGTGATAGCTGAGCGGAATCGAGATGATCCCCGGTTGATTGCCATCGGGCGCATGATCGTTTTTGAGGCGTGCCGAGTCGGGCAGGTCGGGCGTGGAAGCAACTCCCGGGGTCTCCGGATCGCCGGCGTATTTCGACAGATACTGCACCGAGCCGCGCTGTACGGCCAGCTCCGGGCGCCAGGGGCCCATTGGATAAGGATCGCCCTTGGTATAGCCGTCGTCTTGCGGGTCGGAGTAGATGACCACCCCTGCCGCTCCGCGCTGCTCGGCCAGGTAAACCTTCACGCCGCGAAAATTTGTTCCGTAACGGCAGACGACGATCTTGCCATGCAGATCGACGTGCAGCGTGGCCAGTTCGTTGAAGTCCTCCAGCCGGCAGTAGTTGCCGTAGACCGCCTCGCCGGTCACATCGCCCGAGGCCGACGAGCCGTTGAAGGGGGGCACGACACGGGGATCGTCCTGCTGCGGATCGCCATCGACGTGCTCGCGCGTGGGTCCGCTCATCAGCAGCTTGCCCGCCGGGTCGTAGGCCTCGACGCGCACGTTTTTCGGCCAGTTCAGCAGCACGCGGTAAGGAACAATCTCGGTCTCAAGACCGGCGGCGCGGAACTTCTTCGCTATGTACTCGGCCGTTTTATGGTCTTCGGGCGTGCCGGCCATGTGAGGCTCGGCGGTCAGCGTCTTCAGCGCCTCGCCGGCCAGCCTGGCGTCGGGCACGGCGAGAAACTTTTCCTCGGTTTTGGCCTCGGTGCTGAAGTCTGCATAGCCAAAGACTTTTTGCTGCGCGGACGCGGTAGTTACCGCTGCCAGAGAGAGAGACACCAACAAAAAAGACGAGGAAGACGCTGCGCGCAGGTTCATGATTCCACCTTTAATTGTGATGAAACCATTATGAACCCACGGGCTGGGCGCAGTGAGCGCAGCGGCGGGCGGCAAGAGGAATCTCGCTCAGGCACTCGGGGCAGGTCTTGGTGGTTGGCGCCGGCGGTGCGGCAGGTTTCTTCAGCCGCGCCGCGATGGCGTTCATCGGCAGAACGATGGCAAAGTAGACCACGCTGGCCACGATCAGAAAATTGATGATCGCGTTGAGAAAATTGCCGATCGTGATCTGGCTGCTGCCAACGCTGACGACGACATCTTTGAAATCGTGCTTGCCAGCGACTGCGGCGACCAGCTTGCCAATCACATCGTTGACCAGCGAAGTCACGATGCCGTTGAAGGCGGCGCCAAGAATCACGGCCACGGCCAGATCGACGACATTGCCGCGCAAGATAAAATCGCGAAATCCCTTGAACATGCTCTCCTCCGCGCTGGATCGATTGCCAGCGATACAAGCCGCGCGCCCAAAAGGGGAATCGCTGGCCGGCCGCTCACATTGGCTATGCTACACGGCGGCCGTGCCATCAAGGCACTGTCATCAGGACGATGATCGCGGCCAGAATCATCAGGTCGGTATAAAGAAAGATCAGCACGCCTGCGTGGTAGAGGCTCCAGCTGCGGCGCAGGCAACGCGCCGTTTCGGCCATGCCCCAACCGGCAACCAGTAAGGCAAGAAACTGCCAGGGCGAATCGTGCAAGGCTTCAATGCGCGGAAAACCGGCCAGCAGCAGGCTGGCCGCGAACGCGCCCAGCGAGAGCGCAACAGCGCGAAGCAGCGAGGGCTGGCGCAGACGGATGATCGAGAGACGCACAATCACTTCCATCCACTGTAACGCGGCTGGCTTTCCTATTTTGTGCCGCGCCTGGCGCGCACGGCGGCGGCAAGTTCGCCGAGCAGGGCATGGGTCTCTTTCCAGTCGATGCAGCCATCGGTGATGCTTTGGCCGTAGGCCAGCGGCTGGCCGGGAACATGTTTTTGCGTGCCGGCGACCAGGTTGCTCTCAATCATGGCGCCAATAATATGGCGATTGCCACCGGCCACCTGCGCGGCCACCTCGCGGCCAACGACCGGCTGGCGGCGGTAATCTTTGCCGCTGTTGGCGTGGCTCAGGTCGATCATGATGCGCGGGGCGATGCCGGTCCGCTCCATCAGCGCCACGGCTTCGGCTACGCATTCGGCGGAATAGTTCGTGCTCTTGCGGCCGCCACGCAAAATGATATGGCAGTCCGGATTGCCGGTGGTGACAAAGATCGCCGACTGGCCGTGCTTGGTGTGGCCTAAAAATGTATGCGAGTAGGCGGCCGAGAGCACCGCGTCGATGGCTACCTGAATGTCGCCCGAGGTGGCGTTCTTGAAGCCGACCGGGCAGGAGATGCCCGAAACCAGCTGGCGATGAACCTGGCTCTCGGTGGTGCGCGCGCCGATAGCTCCCCAGCTCACCAGGCCGGCGATGTACTGCGGCGAGATCATATCGAGAAACTCGGTGCCCGTGGCGACGCCCATTTCGGCCAGATCGAGCAGCAGCCGCCGGGCCAGCCGCAGGCCGTCATTGATCATGTAGCTTTTGTCGAGATAGGGATCGTTGATCAATCCCTTCCAGCCGATCGTCGTCCGCGGCTTCTCAAAGTAGACGCGCATCACCAGACAGAGGTCGGCGGCGAACTCCCGGGTGGCGTCCTTGATCAGGGCGGCATACTCGCGAGCAGCCTTGGTGTCGTGGATCGAGCAGGGGCCGGCCAGGACTACCAGCCGGTCGTCTTCGCCGTTGAGGATGTTCACGATGGCGCCGCGCGCGTCGTGAATCGTGGCCGAGGCCGCCTCGGTAATGGGTAGCTCTTCTTCAAGAAAGACCGGTGGCAGAACAACCTTGGTCCATTGAATGCGCAGATCGTCGATGGGGTGGAACATGGGCTCTTTCCTGGCGCAAGGCGCAAAAGCGCGTCCTTAAACATGGCGCAACGCGGCCACGCGTACCGCGCGCGGCTCTAGTTCCAATCTATCAGCCGGAAAGAAGTCGCGGAAGTCGCGGGAGCCAAGGGCAATTGCGCGGCCTGAATTTTTCAGCTTGACAGAATGGGCCACAAAAGACATTATTGTCGCAGACAAGTTTGTATCACAAACCATAATCATGGAGAGATCATGAAAAACTCATCCTTCAACCTGCATGTAAACGATCCAGACGCCCTCGCGAAGCAGCTGATACAGCGGGCGCACAACCGCGACGGCCTGCCGGAGATTGCCGTGGGCCTGGGCCTGCTGTCTATAGCCGGCTTGATTGCCTTGCAGATGCAACTAGAAAAGGGATCAGCAATATCCAAGGCGATCTCGCTCATTCTCGCCCTCTGGATTCCTGTCATTTGTTTCATCCTTCCATGGGCAGTGAAATGGGTCCGGCGAAAATATCTACTCGCTCTCGAGGGCTTTGTAGAGATGAAGCCCGCCGCCCGGTCGCGAATGGCCGTCACCGCGGGAGTCGCCTTCGTAGTTGCCATAGCCGTTGCCGCTTTCACTGCAGCACATGCGCGCTTCCATTCTTCAAGCCAATGGATGATCGCCGGAACCGGGCTTCTTTTTGCACTTCTTCTACTGGTTTGCGGACGCGCGCGGCGCTATACAATCGGCGGCATTGTGATTGGAGTGGCAGGGATTTTGCTCGCCTTTTGCCAATTACCGCTCGAAGCCGGCTTTGTAATTATGTATGGATTTGCCGGGCTCATGGCGACGATCTCCGGCACCGTTGTCCTGCTTCATTTTATGGGCAAGTTAACAGGCAGGGATGAAAGCAATGAATGCTAAGGTGCAACAACTTGCCGGAATCGACCGCGTGATACATGAGCCGGCGCGGCTGATGCTCGTCTCGCTTCTTGCTGCCGTCCAAGAGGCGGACTTTCAATATCTGCATCTGACGACGGAACTTACCAAGGGGAACCTATCCATACACCTGTCGAAGCTCGAAGAAGCAGGCTACGTCGCCATTGAGAAGACCTTCAAAGGCAAATATCCACTGACGATCTGCCGGCTGACCGGGCAGGGACGCGATGCACTGGCTGAATACAAGAGGACGATGAAGGCGGCTCTATCCTAATCCAGCAAAAAACCGGCTTCAGCGGGTCATCTCGTAGGCGGCGGCTCCTCCGCCGGCGGCCAGGGCGGCGACGGTGACCGGTACCCAGAGCCGGACATGGTGGTGCCGCGAACCTTCGCCGATGAACTCCTTGGCCCTGGAGACGTGTTCCAGCTCATTGTAGGAGCGGGTGACAACCTTGTTGTTGTCGGAGTCGGTGTACTGGAAGGTCGTCGCCGAGAGCTGGCCAAGCGCGCCAAAGTTGGCCGTGCGGTCGCGAAAGTCGAATTCAAGGTAGCTTCCGGGGTGGAACTTGGAAAGTTCCTTCTCGATCTTGCGGCCGTGTTTGTCGAGCGTGTCGGTGGACTGAGCGCGGCTGGCTGGCACAGCAACGGCCAGCGCGAACGCGAGCAGAATGGAAACGGTGGAGAAACGGCGGAACAAGCTGAAAGCAAACATCATGGGCCCCTCCAAAAAGTGAATTCGTCTGCGGCTCCCTGCCATCTGTCCGCGGCGGGTATTGGCTTAGACGATTTCACGATAGCACCAGATGCACATTTTCTGGACATCTGGGTACGAATTTGGGTTACCGGAGTTACAGAGCGGGAAACCAGGCCATGGAAAAATCCGCCGGTTCCGGTCGCGGGCGCGCCTTGACAGTGGACGAAAGCCGTCCGTAAACTTAAAGAGGAGATTTGTCGGGATTTCCCAATATAAGTTCTTTGAATCGAAAAGCTTAGGCAAATCAAATTCCAGCTCCGTACAAGGCGGCCCGGAGGCTGGAACGGAGAGGCGAAGACGATGCCCGAGGCGCGGATCAGCGCGCGAGAGCGGCTGGTGCTCTATGCCATCATCGAGATCTACATTGCTACTGGTGAGCCAGTTGCCTCCCAGGCGGTGGCGCGTTTCCTTGCCAACCGCGAGGGATTGAGCTCGGCGACGGTACGCAATGTGATGGCGGCGTTGGGCGATTCCGGGTTTCTGGAGCAACCACACACCTCGTCGGGCCGGGTTCCTACAGCGGCGGCCTTCCGCTCGTATGTCGAGCAATTGACGCAGAGCCGCCCCGATCCCCGAACCATGGCGATCGAGCCTGCGCCGGCAGCCCTGAGCGCGGCGCGGCGCGGCGAAATCGAAGAGAGCTTTACGGGCGTGGCTAGCACGCACGATTATTTGGAACGGACCTCGCATGTTCTGGCGCAGCTCTCGCAGGGGCTGGGCGTGGCGCTGGCCAGTTCAACGGCCGGGCAGGTGCTCGAACATATTCATTTTTCGCGGCTCACTCCGGGCCGGGTTTTGGCGGTGCTGGTCACGCAGGCCGGCGCGGTGCAAGACCGGGTGCTGATCCTGGACCGGCAGATGACGGCGATCGAACTGGAAGCAGCGGGTAACTATCTGAACGAAAACTTCCGCGGCTGGCCGGTGGAACGGATTCGCGCCGAGATCGCGCGCCGCATCGATAGCGAGCGCGAGGCCTACCGCAAGCTGCTGGATTCGGTCGAAGAGCTTTGCCGCAAGGGCGCGCTGACGGAGAGCGGCGCGGCGACGCTGATCTTTATCGATGGCATTGCCAACTTGATCGGTGCCGAACAGGACCGCGAACGGCTGCGCCAGATGTTGCTGGCCCTGGAGGCCAAGCAGCAATTGGTCGAGTTGCTCAATGCGTATGTGGATGGCCGCAAGCAGGAGGTGCGTGTGGTCGTCGGCCTCGACGAAGCCTCGCCGGCCATGCAGGATCTGGTGCTCATCGGAGCCCCGGCCCGGTTGGGCGAGGCCAACGTGGGTACCGTGGCCGTGATTGCCCCCACGCGGATTCAATATCAGGAGATGATCCAGGCGGTGAGCTATATTGCCCGCCTCACCGAACGCCTGCTGGACGGACCTGCCGCTTAGAGGCGCCTGCCAGATCAGAGCGTCCGGAAGTCTGAGCGAATCACTCCCTAGAAACACATCATGCGATAGAAATGGAGAATCGACGGAGCCATGTTAAACAACGAACAAGAGACGAGCGCGGTGGAGATGCCGGAGATCGGCGGAGAAACGATCGAGCCCGGCGCTGAGCTGCCTGCGCCCGCCGATAGCGATCTGAATATCTCTGCCGAGGGCGAAGCCATGGCGGCGGGCGCCGTGGAAAATGCCGCGCCGGAACTCTCGGAGATCGACCGGATCAAGGCCGAGCGGGACCAGTTGCTGGACCGTCTGGCGCGCGCGCAGGCCGAGTTCGATAACGCGCGCAAGCGTGCGGAGCGCGAGAAGGCCGAGTTTCGCGAGTACGTCACCGGCAAAGTTGTCGAGCAGTTTCTTCCTGTCCTCGACAATTTCGAGCTGGCGCTGAAGTCGACCGGAACGGCGGAGCAGTTGCAGTCTGGCGTGAAGCTGATCGTCAAGCAGATGGAAGAGATTCTGGCCAAGATGCAGGTCAACCCGGTTCCTGCGGTGGGCGAGGTCTTCGATCCGCATGTGCACGAAGCAATGGGAACCGTGGAGAGCAACGATGTGCCCGACCAGCACGTGGCCGAGGAGATCCGGCGCGGCTATAAGTTGCGCGACCGTTTGTTGCGGCCGGCACTGGTGCGCGTGGCGCACAACAAATAGTCCGGGCGAGAAGAGCTAAAGCTAGGAGCTAAACCAGAAGTGAGTAAAGCAGATTATTACGAGGTTCTCGGCGTTTCGCGCGACGCCAGCGACCAGGAGTTGAAGAGCGCCTATCGCAAGCAGGCGATGAAATACCACCCTGACCGCAACCAGGACGATCCTGCGGCCGAAGAAAAGTTCAAAGAGGCCAGCGAGGCTTACCAGGTGCTCAGCGATGCCGATAAGCGCGCCGCCTATGACCGTTACGGTCACGCTGGTCTCGGCGGGCAGGGCTACGGCAGTGGTCCGTTTACCGGCAACGTCGATATCAGCGAGATCTTCGGCGATCTCTTTGGCGAAATGTTTTCGATGGGCGGCACCGGCACTGGCCGCGGCGCGGGCCGCGCCTCGCGCCAGCAGCGCGGCGACGATCTGCGCTTCGATCTAACGATCGACTTCGAGGATGCCATCTTCGGCGCCGAAACCGAGGTCAAGATCCGCCGTCTAGAGGGCTGTTCCACCTGCAAGGGCAGTGGCAGCGCCTCGGGCCGCGGGCAGACAGTTTGCAGCCACTGCAAGGGCGCCGGCCAGCTCCGTTACCAGCAAGGTTTTTTTGCCGTGGCGCGTACCTGCGCGGCTTGCTCTGGAACCGGCTCGGTCATCGCCGACCCCTGCCCCAACTGCCGAGGCGAGGGCCGCGCTACCGCCGAGATCAAGCTCAACGTTAAAGTGCCGCCGGGCGTCGAAGAGGGAACCAGAATCCGTTACGCCGGCGAGGGCGATGCCGGGCGTGCCGGCGGTCCGAAGGGAGATCTCTACGTGATCCTTTCCATCCGTCCGCACGATTTCTACGAGCGCCACGGCCAGGATCTCTATTGTGCGATCCCCATCAGCTTTCCCCAGGCCGCTCTGGGCGCTGAGTTCGAGATCGAGGGCATTGACGGCCCGGTCAACATCAAGATTCCCGAGGGAACGCAGAGCGGGCGCGAGTTGCGCATTCGCGGCCGCGGCGTGCCCTACCTGAACGAAAAAGGCCATGGCGATCTGATCGTCAAAGTCATCGTGCAGATTCCGCGCAAGCTCAGCCGCGCCCAGCGCGAACTGGTCACCAAACTGGCCGAAACGCTGCCGCCCGATAACCAGCCCACCTCGCCGGGGCTGCTCGACAAGATGAAAGACCTGTTCAGCTAGGCGAATCCGCAAAATCGATATTGCCACTCTCATGAACGGCCAAAGCGCGGGGTTCCAGCCCTGCGCTATTTATTTGCGATACAACTAAAGCCCGGCGGCCAGTCTGCCGGTGAACTAAATTTTCCAGGGATTGACGACTGGCATGCCTACGGCCTGAAACGGCTTTGTATTGCGCGTGGCCACAGAAAATTCGTGCACCGCCAAGCAAGAACGAACTCTTTCAGATTCTGTGTATGCGTACGTGTTCTGAAAGAATACGGATCAAGCAAATATTTTGTAAGTTATTTACACCGCCAGCAGCGCTGCAGCGGCGACCGCGACACCAATCAACAAACTCACGCGGTCGGTGACGGCAAACAATACCGGGTCTTCGTTCAATTCGCCGCGCGAGGCCAGCAGCCACATCCGGCTCAGCCACAGAATCATCATGGGCACAATGAACCACAGCCGCGAAGGATGATGATACAGCCGCGTCACATCGCGGCCATTGATGTAGAGGGCGAAGACCAGCACGGCGGCATAGGCGCTGGCCGTGCCAAAGGCGCGCAGTTGTTCCATATCGGCGAGCAGGTAGCCGCGGCCGTTTTTCGGCTTGTTGCCCGAGGCACGCAGATTCTCCAGTTCGGCAAAACGCTTGACGAAGGCCAGCGAGAGAAACAGAAAAATGGAGAAGGCGGCCAGCCAATGCGAGATGACAATTCCCGTGGCTGCGCCGCCCACCAGAAGCCGCAGCGTATAGAGCCCGGAGAGCGCCAGCACGTCCACCAGCGGCAGCCGCTTGAAGTAGAGCGTGTAGGTCAACGTCGTGATCAGATAAACCATCAGCCAGAAGGAAAACTTGTGCGGCAGCAGCAGACAAGAACCGAGAGCGAGCGCAAGAAAGACGGCGATGATCGCAGCTCCGGCGAAGGCCGATAGATCTCCGGAAGCAAAAGGCCGCAGGCGCTTTTTGGGATGCCGGCGGTCGGTCTCGATGTCGAGAAGGTCGTTGACGATGTAAGTCGCCGATGCGGCGAGGCCAAAGGCCAGAAAAGCCAGCACGGCATGCGCCATGCGCACGGGCTGCAGCCGGTGCGAGGTCAGCAGCGGCAAAAAGATCAGCAGATTCTTGGCCCATTGATGCAGCCGCACGGCGCGCAGCAGGGCCAGCAGCGTATGATCGCGCTCGATAAAGCTGTGCGAGGGGCTCAGATGGCGTCGCTTGAGTCCGGCGCGCAGACCGAAGCTGGGATTGGCCACCATCTTCTCGCTGGCGCAGGCAAACAAAGGCAGATCGGGCGTGTCGTTGCCCACATAGTCAAATTCGCCGCCGCCCAACTGCTCGCGCAGCCGGTCGAGCTTGCGGGTTCCCGTCAAATTTACCGCGCCATCGCTGCCCAACACGCCGGTAAAAATGCCTAAGTGAGCGGCAACCCGCTCGGCCAGCCGCGTATCGGCGCCGGTGGCAAGGTAGATTGGCCGGCCTTCTTGCTTTTGCTCCTGAAGAAATTGCAGCAGCTTGCGGTTATACGGCAGGTGCACTACGTCGAGCGCGACCTGGCTGGTGACGAAGGCTTTGAAGGCCGCCTTGCCCTGCAATAGTTTCGCCGGCAAATGAATGAGCTGTACAGGATGGCTGCGCGCCAGCACCAGCAGCGAGTCGACCAGCGTGTCGGACTTGACCAGGGTGCCGTCCAGATCGACACAAAGCGGCCGCGAAGCTGCAACAGGGGGAGCCGGCGGCGTAGCGACCTGGGACAAGCTGTTTCCTCTCCGGCGATGGTTCCCTGCGCCGTTGCAGGTCAAACTGGAGTGCAACAGCAAAACTACTTGGGCCAAACGCTTAAAAATTCAGCGCGAAACAAATCAAGTATACAAGCGGCCGCGCGGCTGCAAACTTCCGCCGTGGCGATGGCTGCGGAAGGACACTGTTGAGATAGAGGGAGGAAAATCGAGAAAGATTTGGTGGAGCTGGTCGGGATCGAACCGGCGACCTCCTCGTTGCGAACGAGGCGCTCTCCCAGCTGAGCTACAGCCCCACACTTCAATTAGTTTACCAGCGACGCGGCCTGGGGGGAAGGGCCGATTTTTCCCTTCCCGCTTCGTTCTCAGTCCACGCTAACGGGCATAGGTGAAGTTGCCGCAGCGGTCCGGTGAATTGGCCATGGCGTCGACGGTGAAGACCGGCGCCGTTGTCCCGGAAAAGAAGGCCACGTAGAGGTTATGGCCCACAACATAGGTCGCCATCCACTCGGTGTCCTCGGCGCCGCAGAGCGTGTTGCGGTGCATGAAGCGCGTAGCGGCTGGAATGTGGATGCGGTAAAGCTGGCCGTTGATGCCGGCATTCACGTCGGCATCGAAGACCGCCGAAACCTCAACCGGCTTGAGCGAGCGGATCGGCGCCAAGGCGAAGTTCACGAAGTTGATGCTCAGCTTGGTCTCGCCGATGGTGACGTCGCCAGTGATGGTGGCAGCGTCGTAGCTGGCCGCCCGCCAGTAGCCGCGATCCTGGGCCGCGCAGGAGAGCGCGCCGGCTATCAGCAGAAATGCGGCGAAAAAATCATGCAGTTTCATTCTTCGAGCATGACATTTGGGCACCGGAAAGAGCAAACACAGGCATGGCCCTGACGGAGGACAATCCGCATATTTTCAGGGCCATGCCTGCTTCTGCAAAGGGGAGCTACTCTTCCCGCAGCAGAATCAAAGGATCGACGGCCAGGGCGCGGCGGGCAGGTATCGCAGCCGCGGCCAGCCCGAGCAGGAGCATCGTAATCGTCACGCCGCCCAAGACCAGCGGATCTTTGGGTGTGGCCTGGTAGACGATCGCGGAGAGCACGCGCGTAGCCAACAGGCCTAAACCAACGCCGGCGGCCGAGCCCAGAGCCAGCCGGCGAAAAGCGCGGCCGAGCGCGGCGCGCAGAACTTCGCGACGGCCTGCGCCGAGAGCAATGCGAATTCCCAGCTCGCGCAGACGTTTGCTGACCACATACGAAGCCATGCCGAAGATGCCTGTTACGGCCAGCATGGCGCCGAGCAGACCAAGCACGCCGAGCGCTACCGTAGCCACTCGCGCCGGGAACAGCGCCGTATCCAGGGCCTGGTTCCAGGGCCGAATCTCCAGCGGCAGCGAGGAGTCCAGCCCGTGTAGCGTGTGGTCGAGTGCCGCAGCCATCTCCGCCGGGTCGCGCTTTGTGCGCACCACCAGCCAAACACCGGTGTTTTGATATTGCAAAAACGAGAAGAACCAAGCTGGTTTCTGGTCCTCTGTCAGGCTACGGTATTTTCCATCCTCAACTACGCCGACCACCTCGGCGCGCTTGCCGCCCCAGAACTTGAAGTGCTCACCAAGGGCCTTCTGGACCGAGCCGAAGACCTGAACCGCGAACTGCCGGTTGACTAGCACGACGGCCGGCGCGCCTTTCCCGTCGGCGTAGCTCAGATTTCTGCCCGCGATGAGACGGGTTCCGGCGGCGTCCAGATACTCCGGCGAAATTCTGTAGTTCATTGCATTGACGGCGGCGTTTGTGGGGCGGAAATCGGTCGTGTTGTCCCGGAATACATCGGAATCGCCGCCGCCGAGACTTAGCGGCAAACTATCCGTGTAGCCTGCGGCAGTAACACCGGGAATCGAGGCCACGGCATCGATCATGCGGCGCTGCATCTCTGGCCGGCTGTCTTTTTCGTAGCCAGACATCTGCAGGTCGGTTTCGACCAGCATGGCGTTTTGCGGCTCAAATCCGAAATTGCTATGCAGCGAGCGCACCAGCCCGCGCACGGCCACCAGCGAGGAGGTCACCAGCACCGCGCAGATGGCGATCTGCACGACGAGCAGAAAATCGCGTAGCCCGAAGCGCCGCATCTCCAGTGTGCCGCTCATTCCCGAGCGGATCGTCTGCCAGGGGTCGGCGCGCAGCACCTGCCGGACCGGCACAATGCCGAAGAGCAGGCCGCTTACCAGCGCCAGCCCGAGCGCGACGATGTAGGTGCGCAGATCCGGATTGACCGGAATTCGTATGGGAACCGCAGAAATTGGCTGCCAGGCGCTGAGAGCGCGCAGAATGACCACACTGCCAGCAAGGCCGATCGCGCCTCCGGCCAGCGAGACCAGCACGGCCTCGGTCAACAGTTGCCGCAAAATCAAGCCGCGGCGGGAGCCGAGCGCCAGACGTAAAGCAACCTCTTTGGCGCGGTCGGCTGCGCGGGCGGCGAAAAGGCTGCCGAGATTGGCGCAGGCCGCCAGCAGAATTAACCCAGCAAGCAGCATGAGGCCAGCCATATAGGAACGCACCGGTTTGCCGAAATAGTCGCCCAGCAGCCCCGGACTCGCCAGCGATAATTCAATCCCATCGTCGTCGGAAGGGTAGGTTTTGGACAGCCAGGAAGCGATGGAGCGCAGATCGCCAGTGGCCTGCGCCATCGACACGCCCTGCTTCAGCCGGCCGATGACGAACGGCGAGTGGTTGCCGCGATATTGCAGATCGTTAAAGCCGTTAATCTCTGGTTCATCGACGAGCGGAACCCAAAAGGCCGGCGCAAAAAACGACTCCGTGCCAAGAAAGCTTTCCGGCGCCACGCCGATGACCGTGAATGGATGCTTGTTGATCGAGACCGCGTGTCCGATGATGCCTCGGTCGGCGCTGAAATGGCTCCGCCAGTACTCGTAGCTCAACACAACGTAGGGCGCGCTGTTGTAGCCCTTCTCGTCGGCGGCGTGAAAAAAGCGGCCAAGATATGGTTGAATCCCCAGCCCGTCGAAGTAGTTGCCGCTGGCTAGCTCCGGCCATGCAGTCGAGGGGGTATTGCCGGTATCGACGCCCACTGCGCCTACGATCTGCTCCATCATCAAGCTCTCGAAGGTGTGGTTGCGGTCGCGCAGGTCGAGATAGTCCAGATACGACTGCGAAGGCCCTTGGCTCCGTTGCACCATGTAAAGATTTTGCCCGTTGGGCACGTTGACCGGCTTGAGGATGAGCGCGTTCAACACGCTAAAAACGATAGCGTTGGCGCCGATTCCAAGCGCCAGCGTCACAATCGCCGTCAGCGCGAAGCCCGGCGATTTGCGTAGTTGCCGTAGCGCGAATTTCAGATCGGTGAGCATCCCTTAACCCCCAATACGCAGGTCTTCCCCTCTGAGTTCCAGCACGACAAATGCCAGAACGGAGGCTTGAAAACAAAAGGGATTGTCTTGGATGCGTAGAGGCGCACTGTCCGCAAATGGCAGACTATGTCCGGAATCGGACAAGAACCTATTATCTCCGCACGGCTAGCAACAGTTAGCGGGTCTCCGGTTCGTAAACCGATGCCAAGTGGCATTATGGATTACTTGTATCCGCGCTTGCGGGCACCGCTTTCAAACCGCCGGTTGGGCCAAACCAGAAACGTACGCACGGCCAGCGTCTCCGTCTTTTTGGCGTCGACGGCGTTGCGCTTGGCCCACTTGCGCCATTGGCGAACACCGCGCCGCCACCACCACCATGCCGCAACAAACCCGAGCAATTCGCACAGCGTCAGCCGTACAAAATTCGACACCAGCACCACATCGGCGGTCTTGCCAAAGGTGAGGCATCTGGTGAGAAGGAATGCCGACAGGCCCACTCCGCACATGATCGCAAGACTCGGCAGGGTGATTTGTATGTGGCCTACAAGTACGGCCCTTGCCGGCGTCAGTTCGGTTTGCTGTCGCATGCTCCTAGGATATCGTGCCAGCAGTCCTGAAGTTTGTCCCTGGAGCAAACACATTCGTGCCGCGCCAGGAAATATCTCCACCCGGCAGAAAGCCGCGTCGTTCTCTCTAAATGCCTAGACCGTGGAAGAAATCAATCTATGAGGTTTTTTTGCACGCAATGTTTTGGTTGTGCGCTTAATCTGTTTTCATGACTGAGGACGAACTAACGATCCTCGCTCGGGATTGGATACGTTACTACCGCGCGGAAAAAGGATCCCCCGAAAGGGAGGCGGCAGCTTGGGCAACGGATTTATACGAGTTGGAGTGTCACGATCCCGAATCGCTATGGTTGCCGATTTTAGCGATTCATGCAAAGGATCAATCACCATGTATTCAACAGGGTTTGTCCGCAGGTCCAGTAGAGGAGTTGCTAGCCAAGCACGGCGAGAACTTTATCGAACGAATGGAAATTGAAGCACGCCGCGATCCAATGTTTGCAAAATTACTCGGCGGAGTTTGGAAAAACTCGATGCGCGACGATGTTTGGCGGCGACTTCAAACTGTTTGGGACAGGCGTGGATGGGGCGGAAATCTCAAATAAATTCATGGGGAATCGATGTAGTTGCCAATCGATGATTCAACCCGGCATGTTTGCAAAACTTGATTGGAGTTTCAGGCAACTTGGGCTTGTTTGGACTCCAGTTTGGTCAGTCGCCGTTCGATTTCCAAGAGTTCTCTCACCTGCGTAATATCCTTTGTCTGCGAGTCGAAACGGATATTCATTAAGGCGCTTTGGTCCTGAATCCTTAGTTCAATCGCGTCAAGTCGCGTCTGAAAGCGCGGAGTTCCGGTGCGAGGAAATCCTGGAGAACTTGACGGACGTCTTCGACAACACTCATGGAAATGATGATAGGGCGGAAATCCGGGCGGGTCAAACTACGCACCGCCCGGATTGATGCCTACAGCTGGTTCATGTTGGCCAGGAATTCGGCGTTGTTGCGGGTTTTATCCAGGCGGCTAATCAGCAGTTCCATGGCTTCGACCGGCGAGAGCGGGTTCAGCACGCGGCGAAGAATGAAGATCCGCTGCAAGTCTTCCTTGGGGATGAGCAGCTCTTCCTTGCGGGTGCCCGAGCGCTGAATATCGATGGCCGGGAAGACGCGCTTGTCGACGAGCTTGCGCTCCAGGATGATCTCCATGTTGCCGGTGCCTTTGAACTCTTCGAAGATGACCTCATCCATGCGCGAGCCGGTATCGACCAGCGCGGTGGCGATGATGGTCAAGCTACCGCCTTCTTCGATGTTACGGGCGGCGCCGAAGAAGCGCTTGGGCCGCTGCAGGGCGTTGGAATCGACGCCGCCAGAGAGTACCTTGCCCGAGGGCGGAACGATGGTGTTGTAGGCGCGGGCCAGGCGGGTGATCGAATCGAGAAGAATGACCACGTCGCGCTTGTGCTCGACCAGGCGCTTGGCCTTTTCGATGACCATCTCGGCCACCTGCACGTGACGGGCGGCTGGTTCGTCGAAGGTCGAAGAGATCACTTCGCCCTTGACCGAGCGCTGCATGTCGGTGACTTCTTCGGGGCGCTCGTCGATGAGCAGCACGATGAGCACCACTTCGGGGTGGTTTGAGGTGATGGAGTTGGCGATCGACTGCAGCAGCATGGTTTTGCCGGTGCGGGGCGGGGCGACGATCAGCCCGCGCTGGCCCTTGCCGACCGGAGTCAGCAGGTCCATCACCCGGCCGCTGCTCGCCTCGCGGACAGTCTCCATCTTGATCCGCTCCTGCGGATAAAGCGGCGTCAGATTGTCGAAGAGAATCTTGTTGCGGGTCTCCTCGGGCGACTCGAAATTGATGGCCTCGATCTTGACCAGGGCAAAGTACTTCTCGCCCTCGTGGGGCGGACGCACGTTGCCGGAGATCGAGTCGCCGGTCTTCAGGTCGAACTTGCGGATCTGCGAGGGAGAGACGTAGATGTCGTCGGGGCCGGGCAGATAGTTGTAATCGGGCGAGCGGAGGAAGCCGTAGCCGTCGGGCAGAATCTCAAGAACGCCCTCGGCGAAGATGTGGCCCTCCTTCTCGCTTTGTGCCTGAAGGATCTTGAAGATAAGATCCTGCTTGCGCAGGCCGCTGGTTCCAGGGATCTCCAAGGAACGGGCGATGCGGCTCAGTTCGGTAATGTTCTTTTCTTTGAGTTCTGCGATGGTCATGTTCACCTGCATGAAGGCGGGATAAGTTGGGTGGGAATACGGAGGGGGAGTACTCCAAGGTCCATCGTGCCGGTTATCCAACTAGACCGGCCTATATCGGGCTACATTCTCCTCCCAACCGCACCGGAGCCGGGGAACGCCGGGGAAGAACTGCCACCTTCAACAGAAAGCTAGCTTAATACCGTTACGAATCTGATTGTACGATGAGGTCCGGGAGGCCTTAGGCTGCCCGGCGCCTTTCCACCGGTTGCGCAGCCGCTTGTTCAGTTTCCGCGGCTTCGGGGTTTGAGCTTTGAAAGCGGCAAAGAACTTCGTTGGTCGTATCCTGCAGCCGGGTGTTGGGCTTGTGAAGCTTACGGGTTGCTTTGCTTGCCAGTTGACAGAGCTGATAGCGATTGGTTACCTGCGAAAGGGCCCGAAAAACAAGATCGGAACGCATTGTGTTATCTCCTTCTTTTTCAAGTGCCTGCCCAGGACAATGGCCGTGGTGCAGTCCGGGTAGCGAAGGGAGGCCATTACAAACTAGGGCCGACCCAAATTACTACTTACATCTCTTAGACGCACGTTATAAGCCCAGGGTCGAAAAACTACTGGGGAAGAAGCACGCCATGAAACGGATACCACACCATAGCAGATCGGCACATACCGCATCGCAAAACGATGCCAGTCACAACCCCTCCAGCGCAACAAACAACGCTCAACACATCCGCGGAGCCTGCGCTCTAATCATGATGCTGGAGATGGCTGGCGGGCACTCGGCCGTGAAGCGAAACCTGCCCTCTATGGATGGCTATTTTGAGCCTATCCTCAACTTTTGCTGCGGTCAATAGTTATTTCTGGGCTTTATTCAGTCCCGAAGCGAATCAGGGGATGAAAAATTCCCAGTTTAGGAATGTAAGCGCTTGATTGCATTCATCCCAGGTCTTATCATTCCCAGCATTTTTACAATGATAAACGCCGCCTACGCCATGACCGGTTAACCAGCGCATGCCGAAGGCGGCGAAGAAGACAAGTGAACCATGGTAGTTACCTGGCCTGCGGCTGACTGGGCCAGCGCCGTCCATCGGGATCGGAAAAAATTGTTTGACCGTCTTCGTCGTTCCCACAGAAACGCTTCGTCTTGGTTCCCTGGCGTTTGGGCGATGCGACGATCTCATCCAAATGAAGATTGCCGGCCAGAAGCAGTCCGAGCAGCGGGATTGCGACCAAGAAAGTGTCCCAACCGGAATTGAAGAGTGTATCGTGCATGAGCGTTTCCGGACCTCCAGCCGGACTGCATTAGCCTTTCTTCATGCAGTACTTGTTTCATCGGCCGGTGATTAGTAAACGTTCAGAATCCAAAGTAACGGGCAGGAGTTATTAAAGCAAGTCGTCCGATTTGCTTGCTCGCTATCTCATCATGTCTAGCTATTTGTTCACTTGAAGAAATAGATAGGAAAGACAAGAAGAGATGATACGCCACTCACAATGGAAGAATGGGAAGGTGCCGCTAGTAATAAGTTTGTTACGTTGGTGATAGGCTAGTGATTCAAATTTAAACAGTAATATGTATGCACCGTTGGGAATAGGCCAACGGAATAAAGCCAAATTCAACATCGGAGGATTTATGCGAAATCAAATGTTGTGTCAACTTGTGCGGTATTTCTGTATTCTCTTCCTGTTGGGCGGTTCTGCGGCCTTTGCTCAATGCAATAACATCCAAATGAGCTTTTCCCCCTCAACGATAAGTGCCTCTGGCGGAAGTGGAGTCGCCACCGTCACCTACATTAACACCGAAAATAACATGGGTCTTGGTTGTGGAGGCTTGTCGCCTTTCACCTCAAGTCAGAGCTGGATAACGTTCAATCCAATGGAATTGAACTGCAGATTCAAATCTACAGACAACATTACCGTCTATTGGACATGCACCGAGCCATTCACAGTGGCTGAGAATTCGGGCTCTTCGAGAAGTGCCGTCATCTCGGCGACATTACATGACAGTGGAACGCTCATCACGCTTTCCCAAGTATTCACGCAAAATTGAAACACTTAGTATTATCCCGGTACAGTAACTCGTATGCCGCCAAGTATCTCTTGTTAGGGGGCCCGTTCTGTTGAGTCTGTTCATACCATCACAACCATGGCGGGCACAGATACGAATGGATGCTCGATTATGAGAAGCGGCTCTGTCACCGGCTAACGGAGATCCACATAGAAAACTACGTGGATCTCCATTACCTTGGCCGGAGCGAACTTCTTCACTTCGCTTGCTCCAATGCTTGCCAGCCCCGTCCGAACTTTCCCGCAAAGTTCATAACAGTTTCTACGACCAGTAGCTGCGGTCCAGTGTCCGGTACTGAATGGCCTCGGCCAGATGAGCCACCGTCAGGTGCTCCGCGCCTTCCAGGTCGGCGATGGTTCGCGCCACTTTCAAAATCCGGTCGTGGGCGCGGGCGGTCAGCCCTTGTTGCTGCATGGCGCGCTCCAGCAGCCGCTCGGCATCGGGGCCCAGTTCGCAGTAGGCGCGGATCTGGCGGGTATTCATCTGCGAGTTGGCGTAGATTTTTTCTCCGTGCGTTTTGAAGCGCTGGCGTTGGCGCTCGCGGGCAGCCATCACGCGGGCGCGAATCTGGGCCGAGCCCTCGGCCGAAGCGCCGCCGCGCAGTTCCTTATATTGCACCGCAGGAACCTCGATGTGAATGTCGATGCGGTCGAGCAGTGGCCCGGAGATTTTGGCTACGTAGCGCTGGATCATAGGCGGTGTGCACAGGCACTCGCGCGATTTGTCGTTGAAGAATCCGCAGGGGCAGGGATTCATGGCCGCAGCCAGCATAAAGCGCGAGGGAAAGCTCAGCGACATGGAGGCGCGGGCAATGGTGACGGTGTGATCTTCCAGGGGCTGGCGCATGACTTCGAGCACGTTACGGGGAAACTCCGGTAGCTCGTCGAGGAATAACAGGCCATTGTGAGCCAGCGAAACCTCACCGGGCCGGGGCACGATGCCACCGCCAATCAGTCCCGCGTCGGAGATGGTGTGGTGCGGGGCACGGAAGGGACGCTGCGTGACCAGTCCTGCGCCGGAGTCGAGAACGCCGGCCACGGAGTGAATCTTGGTCGTCTCCAGCGCTTCTTCGAAGGTAAGCGGCGCCAGGATCGAGGGCAGCCGTTTGGCCAGCATGGTTTTGCCCGAGCCGGGCGGGCCGATCATCAAAATATTGTGGCTACCGGCAGCGGCCACTTCCAATGCGCGCTTGGCCGTCTGCTGCCCGCGTACATCGCTGAAGTCGACGGCGAACTCTTCAAGTTTGCCCAGCAATTCGGCGGTAGCGATGCGGAAGGGCTCGCGCTGAATCTTGCCCAGGAGGGCCGTGTTGAGCAGTTGGATCACGTCGAGAAGCGAGGAGACCGGATAGACGTTGACTCCCTCGACGACGGCGGCCTCGGCGGCATTGGCGGCCGGCAAGATGAGATTGGGAATGTTCTTCTCCCGCGCCAGAATCGTCACCGGCAAGATTCCCGGCACCGCACGGACGCCACCGTCCAGGCCTAGTTCGCCGATCAGTAGAAACTGGCTGAGGTCATCGGTTTGCAGTGCGCCATAGGCGCCCAGAATGCCGATGGCGATGGGCAGATCGAAGCCCGAACCCTCTTTCTTCAAATCGGCCGGCGCCAGATTGATGGTGATGAAGGTCGAGGGGATGGCGTAGCCAGAGTTCTTGATGGCGGCCCGCACCCGGTCGCGGCTCTCGCGCACGGCGGCGTCGGGCAGACCGACGGTATGAAAGTGATCCTGGTCGGTGGGGACGCCGCTATAATCCACCTCGACTTCGATGAGGTTGGCGTCAATGCCGTAGACAGCCGCGCTGAGAGCTTTGAAGAGCATGGTTGCGGTGGAAATGAACCGCGCAGAGGACGGGGAAAAATTGTTCAGCCAGGATGGTGGTCCACCCTTTGTTTCTTGAAAAACCACCACTTCGTATTCGTTAGAACGATACCACAGGCAGCCCGCGCCGGGAACCATTTACCGGCCGCTGGTGTCGAATGTTATAGACTTTTCGCAATTTCGACTTGAGGTGAAGGGCGATGCTGAAATGGTGGGCGGGCGTATGTGCGTGCCTGATGGTGGCGGGCATGGCCTGGGCGGGGCAGGTACAGCAGGACGAAGCGGCACGGGCCAATCAGCTTTTCCAGACAGGCAAGCGGGTCGATGCCTTGCCGTTATACGAGGATCTTGCAAAAGCTCATCCCAATGAGATGCTCTACCAGGAGCGGCTGGCCGACTGCCTGGGCGCGGCGGAGAGGCAAACCAACGATCCGGCACAGGTGAAGGCGCTGCGGATTCGCGAGCGCGAAGTGGCGAAACGCGCCGTTGCGCTGGGCTCCAAGGCCAATTACATCCAACTCATAGCGAATATCGATCCGGATGCACCGGTTATGTTGGAGCCGGCCAGCTCCGGCGGCGAACTGCTGCAGGAAGGCGAAAAGGCCTTCACGGCGGGCGATTTTCAGACGGCGATGGCCAAGTACACGGCCGCAGCGGAGGCCGACCCGCAGCTTTATCTGGCGGCACTCTTTGCCGGCGACACGGCCTACACGCAGCACGATCTGCCCACGGCGGCCAAGTGGTTCGCGCGGGCCATCAAGATCGATCCCAACCGCGAGACGGCCTACCGTTACTGGGGCGACGCGATTTATCGCTACGGCAACGATCCAGCAGCGGCGCGAGAAAAGTTTATCGATGCCATTGTTGCCGAACCCTACAACAAGCTGGCCTGGCAGGGATTGCAACAGTGGGCCGTGCAGCAAAAGGCTGTGCTGCAAGCGCCCAAGATCGATCTTCCGGCGCCGCCTACAGTGGATGATAAGAATCCGAATGGCAAAAAGAACATTACGATCAATGTCGATTCAGCCCTGGCGCTCAATACAAACAACGAGGGAGGCTTTGCCTGGCTCGCGTATTCGATGAGACGCGCGCTTTATCGCGGCGACGAGTTCAAAAAGCAGTTTCCGGACGAGAAAGAATACCGGCACTCACTCAAAGAAGAGGACGACGCGCTGAACCTTGTCGTAACGGTTGTCAAAGAGAAAAAGGTTGCCCCCGGCAAGCTCGACGAAAGCCTGCGCAATTTGCTTGAGCTAAGCAACGCGGATATGCTCGACTGCTGGATCTTGATCAACGGCGCTGATCAGGGCATTGCCCAGGATTACACGGCTTATCGCGACCAGCACCGTCAACTTCTGCACGACTATCTGGCCCGCTACATGGTTCATGGCGGTGTGAACTAGTTCCTTCTGCCTTGCCTTCATCAGATCAGTCGCCGCCAGTATTCGCCGTGCAGCTTCGTTCAGGCAGTGCTTTGCAACTTCCATTGGCAGACCGACGGTGATCAGTTCAGGCCGGCCACGCGTATCGTAAATGCCGAGCGAGTAGCTTCAGACAAAATCATTTTTGCAGCCGGCACCTACCAAAATCAGCGAGCATCCGAACCCCACGATGTGGTCTACCGCCTGCTCATCCAACTTACTCAGGCCCGTTGCCAGGTGGTTGTGCCGCAGATCGCGTTACACTGCTCTTGCTATGGTCAAAAAACGTACTGCTGCCGAAACAATATCTCCTGCCCTTCCCTACTTCCGCCCCGAGGCGCTCAAATTTCTGCGCTCGCTTGGGCGCAACAACGACCGCGAATGGTTTACGCCGCGCAAGGCCACCTTCGAAGCCGAGCTGCGCGAGCCGATGCTGGCCGTGGTGCGCAAGATCAACGAGGCGATGCTCGACTTTGCGCCCCACTACGTGCGCCCGGCCGAGAAGGCCATCTTTCGCATTTATCGCGACACGCGCTTCAGCAATGACAAGCGGCCCTACAAGACGCACATCGCCGCCTGGTGGCGGCACGAGGGGATGGAGAAGACCTCGGGTGCCGGTTACTACTTTCACGTCGAGGCCAAAGAGGTGATCGTCGCCGCCGGCTGCTACATGCCGGAGAAAGATCAACTGGCCGCGATCCGCCATTGGCTCATCGACCACCACGTCGAGTTTCGCAAGCTCATCGGCAACAAAAAAGTGCGGAGCTCGTTCTCAGAGTTTGAAGGCAACCCGCTGGTCCGCGCCCCGAAGGGATTCCCGGCCGAGCACCCCGCGATGGATCTGATCCGCTGCCGCCAGTGGGGACTGGTGGCCACTTTGCCACCAGAGGCCGCGCTCAAAAAAGATCTGGCGGCGACGGTGATCAAACATTTCCGGCTGGCCGCGCCGGTTGTCGAGGCGCTCAACACGCCGCTGGTGGCCGCGCTCGCGCCCAAGAAACGGGTGATTTTTGGGCTGCGCTGAGCGCGTAAAACTCCGTGGAAATCCAGTAAAAATGCGGCTGAAAACAGACTCAAATCGCATTTTTCGGCGAAAAACAGGCGTTTTCAGCGAAAACCCGCAGAAAACTGTGGAAAACAGGTATTTCACCGTTGACTTTAGTAAGCCAAAAGCCGCATTGTAACCAACGTCAGGGTTCTTCGTGACCGCATGAATACAGGGGTTCCGCGCATTCCGAGTTTCGATCGATCTCCCTCCATGCGGTACGCAACAAGCGGCGGAAGCCCGACCACACCGGCGGCCCCGAGGGGCTGACCTAGAAGGAGAACACATACATGGCAACTGGACTGACCAAGACAGCTTTGATCCGGCATCTGGCCGAGAAGCTCGAATTGACCAACAAGCAGGTCGCGGCTTTCCTCGATCTGTTGGCGGAGACCGCAATCAAGGAGACCAAGAAGAACGGCGTCTTCGTGATTCCCGGCATCGGCCGTTTGGTGAAGGCCGATCGCAAGGCTCGCATGGGACGCAACCCCCAGACCGGCGAGGCCATCAAGATCAAGGCCAGCACCGTGGTGAAGTTCCGCGTGGCCAAGTCGGCCAAGGACGTCATCGCCCCCAAGCGCAAGTAGTTTTCCGGACTGCGGACAACCGCAAACAGCAAAGGGGAGAACCGGTAGGTTCTCCCCTTTGCTGTTTTGTGCCTCCAGCCTGGCCAATGAGTGATGCTTGCCCACTCTGGCAGGCTACTTCAGGTTTTTAATCTTCGCGCCATCGGGAATCTGGACTTCGAACTGTTTGTCGGGCAGGTCGACGTTCTCCATCACCTTTTCCACGCTCAACACCAGTTGGATGCCCTCCTGCGGGCGCTTGATGATCACCAGCGATGGATATTTCCCGGCGCCGAAGTTGACGTAATTGCTGTAGTAGATCTGCGTCTCCAGATTGCCCTGGCTATCGTAGATGGTCTGGTCGTAGGGCAGCAGATCGTCGCGGTGGAAGGTGACGATCCGCACCGGCAGCTTTTCGTGGCCCGCCTTGGGGCGCATCACGCTCAGAATGTATTCCGGCTCGTAGAAAAGATGCTTCTTTTGCGTATCCTCGACGGTTTCAGAATCGCTGGCCACCATGAACTCGTTATCCGGATCGAGACGATGAACGGCAAGGGCGTCCATAAAGAAGCCGGGCCGCAGATTCTCCCACTGGCTGGCTGAACGCTCACTGACTGCGTTGGTGCCCTCGATTACCTGATTCTGGATCGGCATCACCAGCTTGAACTGGCTGCCATCGCTGGCCATGTCGAAGATGTGCTTGCCGAAATACGTTCCCATCACGCGCAACATGCCGGGCTTGCGCATCAGGATAAATCCGCGGCAGGAGGGATAGTCCTTTGCCTCGCCCTGCGCGGTCTTGATCACCGTTGCCTGAATATCGACCGTAGCGGTGAGCGTCTTCACCGCGTCCCAGCGCTGGTTGAGTTGGTTGACCAGTTCGTCGGCGGTGACTGTCTGGATCTGCGTCGGCACCTTGGGCACGGGCAGATGGCGCTTGACTGGAATCAGATAGGAACAGCCGCCGAGCATCAGCGGACAGAGCAGGGCCGCGGCGCAGCCGGGATAGCGGGAGATTTTCATCGTTCACCGGCCTCCTGTTGCGCGCGGCGGTATTCGGCGACATTGCGATTGTGCTCTGCAAGGGTAGCGGCAAAGAGCGAATGGCCTTGGGCGTTGGTGCTGGCAGCCACAAAGTAAAGATAATTGCTGTGGGGCGGGTTGAGGGCGGCGCGCAGCGAGGGCAGCCCGGGATTGGCCACCGGGCCCGGCGGCAGGCCGGCGTGCAGATAGGTGTTGTAGGGCGTATCGCGCTTCAGGTCGCTGGCGTAGATGGTGCCCCGCCACAGGCCGATCCGTTCCAGCCCGTAGATGACCGCCGGATCGGTGCCCAGCGGCATCTTCTTGGCCAGACGGTTCACAAAGACGCTGGCCACCAGCGGACGGTCGGCGTCCACGGCGGTTTCGCGCTCCACCAGCGAGGCGATGGTCACTGTTCTGTGCACATTCTCCTTTAACCCCAATTGCCCGGCAACTACTCGGAATTGTTTCACCATGGTCTCGACAATTTGACCGGCCGGGGTCTTGGGCGCAAAGCGGTAGGTATCGGGAAACAGATACCCCTCCAGGCTTGGCGCAGTGGGGTCGATATCGGCCACCAGATCCTTTTTGCTCATTGCCGCGTCCAGAAACTCCTGGCGCGAGGCCAACCCGGCCTCTTCCACCCGTGCGGCAATGTCGTAGATGTTGGCGCCTTCGGGCACCGTCACCACCTTGGCGGCAATATCGCCGCGGGCTATCCGCGCGTAAACTTCTGTGACCGGCGCCGGATGATCGAAGAGATAAACGCCAGCTTTGAGCTTGCTGCGCTTAACCCAGCGCACCAGTTGGAAGAGATAACGGCTGCGCACCACGCCGGCCGCCTCGAGCTTGCGGCCAATTGCGCCCGCCGATGCGCCCTGCCCGATGGTTACATAGGTCTCGGCCGTGGGCCCGTAGGGCGTCACCACAAGATACCAGCCGGCCCCGGCCGCCAACGCCGCCAGCAAAATCAACGCCAACAAAAAACCTACAACCCCGAAGCCCTTCTTTTTTCGCCTGCGCGCCATTCTGCCGCCGTGGACCCTTCCCTGAATATGAGACGGCATTTTCTGCCGAATATGACCTATTTTCGATTGTACCGGGCCAAGACGCCACCTGCCGCGCCCTTGGAACCCCGCTTGTTACCCGGCCAGATTTTCCGCTTGGCCAACCCGCCCCCATGAGGCAAACTGGATGCCACACCCCAGGACTATCCAAAAGCAAGGCGGAATCTGCGTTGTGATCAGACTCGACGAAATCCGGGCCGGCAAGCTCATCGAATTGGCTCGTGAGCGCTACAAAGCCGAGCTGAGCGCAGCCGAAGAAAAGATTCTGCGCGACTCGGCCAGCTCGGAGACTTTACCCGAGCCGGAGAAAGACGCCCCGCGCCCCGAGGTCAGCGCGGAGTTTCTGCGCTGGCTGGCGACCGATCTGGAGGCCGCCGAGCAGATCGATCCCAAGGGAATTCGAGTCTACAGCGCGACAATTCCCTGCTCGCTTGACTTGGATGAATGTACTGTTGCCCGAACCCTGGATTTTCGATTTTGCACATTCAAGGACGAGATCAACCTTATATCGGCAACTACACGAGGAATCTATTTCATCGATTCGTTCCTGACCAAGGGTATCCGCGCTGATTGCATCACAGCCAACGGTCAGCTTTTTCTTACGCGCACCGAATCAAAAGGCGTGATTCATTTGCATAGCGCCGAGATCAAGGGCAATCTTCTATTTTCTGGAGCAAAACTAACTGCCGAGGAAAATGCGCTTATTGCCGACGGAGCCAGGATCGGCGGCAGTGTACTTATGAACGTCGATACGACAACTAAACAACGTTTCAAGGCTGCAGGGACAATTCACCTCAAAGATACAGACATTCGAGGTATTGTTCTTTTCTCTGGTGCGAAGCTAGCCGCCAAAGAAAATGCACTGATTGCAAATAGGGCCCAAATTGGCGGCAGTGTATTTATGGATGTTGATAAAACAACTAAACAGCGTTTCGAGGCTACGGGGACAATTCAACTAATGGACGCGGAGATTCATGATATCTTTGTTTGCTCCGGCGCGAAACTGAAGGCTAAGCACATTGCGTTCGCGGTTGATCGTGCAACGATACACGGTGCTCTGTTCCTGAGATGCGATGAAACGACAAAATATAGCTTTGAGTCTCAGGGAATGGTCCGCCTGAATGGCGCGGTGATCAATGGCGCACTTGATTGCTCTGGTGCGAAGCTAAAGGCTAAAGGTATCGCACTTTATGCCGATCGCGTCAAAATCGGTGGTGGCGTATTTTTCCGCAGTGATAAAACATCACAACAAGGTTTTGAGTGCGCGGGAGCGATTAACTTTACTTGTGCGGAAATCAACAAAGGCTTGATTTTTTACGGGGTAAAGATAGATCAGGTGATTTGCCATAACACGGTGATAAGGGAAGATCTAACATGGCTCGCAATCGAGTATTCAAGCCTGACGTATCTCGACTTGACCGGTGTAATGGTGAAAAACCTGCGGGATGATAAGGAGAGCTGGCCGAAGGAGGGCAACCTTAACCTTGACGGGCTGGAATACGAAGAGCTGACGCTGCATGCGCGGCCGACCCCGGAGGAGATTGAAAATTGTTTGTACTCCGGAGAGCTTCAGTTGCGAGCTGACGAACGGATCGAATGGATTTTGCGCCAGCCACTCGATGTACGCAGCGAGCCGCAGCCCTGGATGCAACTCAGAAGCCTGTTGGAGCGGAAGGGCGATCACAAGAGCGCGAAGCATGCTCTGTTTAAACTTCATTGCTTGCAGACTCAAAAAAACATGTTTCTTTTGAGGTGCGGAAGGATTGCGCTCGCTTGGATTGAAGAAAACCCGCTGCGCATTCTGCTTTCTCTGACGACAAGTATTCTTCTTGGCACGTTGATCTTTTGCGGAGCCAGCCGCAGTGGCGCGATGATGCAGACGGTACGCATTCTCCCCAACGGAGAAGTGAGGCCCGTTTCGGAGCATTACCCGGTCTTTCAGCCGTTTGTATACAGCCTCGAAAACGGCCTGCCGATAGTAAAGCTGGGTATGGACGAGCGCTGGGTGCCCGATCCCAAACACGAGCCCCGTCCGTGGTTCCCGAATCATCCGTGGCTCGACGGGCTCAAATGGCTCAACGCCTATTGGTTTCTCGCCATCACGCGCTGGCTGTTGATTCTCAGCGGTTGGGTGCAGGCCACGGTGCTTGTTGTCGCGGTTTCGGACCGCTTCAAGAAGTGAGAGCGGTGTCGCGGCCGAGGCTTTAGGCTATGAGTGAGTGTTCTGTCTCGGAAATGGCAGAAAGAACAACCGCAGGTCCTTCGACCGCGGCCGCCGCAAAGAACACGGCGGCCTTCGCTCAGGATGACAGGTTGATTGGCAAAGCGAGCTTGGAATACAGAACACGAAAAAGTAGCTGAAAGCTAGAAGCTAAGAGCTAACAGCCAGGAGCTGTTTTTTGAGCCTCGCCCCCCAACCCCGCTATCTTGGCCTCGATGTGGGCAACCGGCGCATCGGCGTGGCGGTGTCGGACGAGCTGGGGCTGACGGCGCAGCCGGTGCTGACGCTCAACCGGCGCGCCCACCCGCGCGAGGATCTGCGCTCGCTAGGGCGGCTCTGCCGGCGCTACGGCGTGGTGGGCATTGTGGTGGGCCTGCCGCTGCATCTATCGGGCGACGAGAGTCCGCGCGCGGAAAAGACCCGCGCCTTTGCCGCCGAGCTGGGCGCGCTGACCGGGTTACCGATCCATCTGTGGGACGAGCGGCTGACGACGCGCGAAGCCCACCGGATTCTCTACGAGGCCGGCCACCAGCGCCAGGAGCACCGGCAGGTTGTCGACCAGGTGGCCGCGACGCTGATCTTGCAGGGTTTTTTGGATGAAAAAGCAGGGACTAGAAGACAGGGACTAGGGACTAGGGACCAGGGACCGAGCGACCAAGGACCTGAGGCCGGAATGGACGATTGAGGGAAGACGGGCAGCGGCAAGTGATGCTTATGACTTTGCTTTTGCGCGTGTTCTGGCTGCATTCCTGGCCGATTGTGCGGCATCTTCGCCGCATCAAGACCGGCAGATGCTCCAGAATATGGCCAGTGAGCGAAGTTCAACGGAAAACCTCACCCGCGGCCAGCCACGAGGCTAGCCTTTCCCTAGTCCTCCGGTCTCTAGTCCCCCTGTTCCCTTCGTCCCTAGTCCCTAGTCCCTGGTCCCTAGTCCCTAGTCCCTGGTCCCTAGTCCCTGTCTTATAATTGAAGATGTTCAGAACGTTTACTCTTTTTTGAGGCTGGGGCAGCTTCGCTTCAGCCGCGGGATAGGCAATGCCCGAACATATCAAGCGCAAGCTTCAAGAAGAAATCAAGCTGCTCGAGTACGAGCTCACGCACGAACTGCCGGCCGAGATCAAGAAGGCCCGGGCCTTGGGAGATCTGTCGGAAAACGCCGAGTACCACATGGCCAAGCAGCGGCAGGAGTTTGTGAACGCGCGGCTGGGCCAGTTGAAAAAGCGGATGGCCGATCTATCGCTGGTGAATCTGGCCAACATCCCCAAAGACAGGGCTGGTTATGGCTCGACGGTGGTGGTCTTCGACACCACGAAAGACGAGGAGATCGAGTACCGTCTGGTGACCAGCGAAGAGGCTGACGTAACCAAAGGGCTGATCTCGACGACCTCGCCGATTGGCCGCGGCATTGTGGGCAAAAAGGTGGGCGATACGGCGGTCGTGGTGACGCCCAACGGCAAGCGCGAGTTGGAGATACTGAAGCTGACGACGATTCACGATGAAGCCGGCGAGGACACGGAAGACACCGCCGACGCCGCGCAGTAACGAAAGACCAGTTTCTAGCTGTCAGCCTTGAGCTTGAATACGGTTCGGCTAGGAATTTGGTTGATGCAGGAAGCAGCTGGACACTAGGAGCTGGAAGCTAAACATGACCTGGACAAGCGCATTTGGCCGCGCCTGCGGCTGGCTTCTGGATCGTATTGTGCACGGGCTGGCGCTGACGCGCATCTCGCCCAACACACTGACCTTCATCGGCCTGGTGATCAACATCATCGCCGCGTTTCTCTTTGGCCACGCCAACGCCATCAACGGCGACAAGATGTTTCTCTACGCCGGCATGGTGATCTTCGGTGCCGGCATCTTCGACATGGTCGATGGCCGCGTGGCGCGGCGCACCAACACGGTTACGGTCTTCGGCTCGTTCTTCGATTCGGTGATCGACCGCTACTCCGACGTGGTGCTGTTCTTCGGGCTGCTGGTTTACTACGGGCGCATCAACCGCTTTCGCTATGTAGTGCTGACGGCCTTTGTGATGGTGACCTCGCTGATGGTCAGCTATACGCGCGCTCGCGCGGAGTCGCTGATTGGCCAGTGCAAGGTGGGCTTTATGGAGCGGCCCGAGCGGATTGTACTGATCCTGCTGGGCGCCATGTTCAACCGCTGGGGCGTGATGGCTCCGGTGCTCTGGGTGTTGGCTGTGCTCTCCACCTTCACCGTGGTGCACCGCATCGTGTATACCTACCAAAACACCAAACATCTGGCGCCGCTGGCGAGCGGTAAGTAGAGAGCGCCATGCCGCAAGTTGAACGGCTTGCCGAAGGGCAAGACCGTTTTATTGCGTAGCTCCATCCTGTGGTGTTGCCCGATACAGCGTGTAGCATACCTGCACGGCATAGCCGAAGTGCGCCGGCTGTTTTCCGCAAAACCGCCGTATCGGTCGATAGCCAGACTGAAGAACCCGGCCATCCACCGACTCGTCTTCAGATGGAGTGCCAACCGGCAGTATGTGAGAAATCTCATTGATTATATTGGCGTTTCCAACAGAGCTGCCGGAGATGAGGATGTACTCCGGTCTGGATGCTAGATCAGTCTCCAGACGGCCAGCATAGTCCGGATTATTCTGGAATCTCCATGGCCAATAGCCATGGGGCAGATTGGAAAAAACGGGGCGGAAAAAATGAGCCCCCACCGCGCTGATCTGGGGATGATACCCATCAATCCGGCTGCCTGCAGGCAGCGCTGCGATAAATCCGGCTGCATCTTGGCTGGCGTCAAAGGGCGTGCTTCGCAGGGAAAGAATTGCGCTTCCAGTCCAGGAAACCTGCTCGAAGACAGCCAACAGCACAAGCACAGCCAGGACGCGGTCGAGCTTGAATGCGCCGAAGGTGTGGCGCAATTGCTTCCATTGGAGCCAGAACATGGCCGTAAGCGCGGCCAGCGGAACGGAAATGTGATGGTCAGAGAACTCGAGAAACGATGCCAAGCAAATCGCGGATAAGGGAAGCAATAAGAGGGATGAATTGCCGTATTTCCAGATCCATAAAAACAGGACACAGAAAAACACAAACGAGACAATCCAGAATGCGGAAACCGAATAAAAGCTAGCGTTTATCAAAAGGAACAACGCCAGAAATAACGCGACGATACCCTTTGGAGAAGGCGCGGAATTTGCGGGGCGGCCGGGCAATTGCCTGCTGGCCTGGCCGGAGACCGCCGGAGTTGGAACCGTTTGCGACTCCGCCGGCTGAGGAATACCTGTGATCGTACTCAACAGGCGCGAGACAGCAGGATGCCTGTTCAGCTCTCCTCCGCTGCCAAATGTAACGTCGGGAGCGGGAGTTGCGGTATAAAATGCCGCTGCCCAAAGCAGCGCTAGCAGCAGAGCCGCAGAAAGTTTTGCGGTTCGTGTGCATACGGAAAGCTTTGCGTGCGCAAATAGAACAACAAAGCCCGCCGATAAAACCGCGGCAATCAGTGCGCAATTGGCCAGCAGGCCCGCCAGAAGTGCAAAGAGCACCGGTCGCGGGCGTTTGGCAGTGAACGCCATGCAGAGGCTGAAGACTAACAGAGGGACCAGGCTGTAACTGCGCGCGACTATCGCGGTAAGAAAGAAGTATCCGAACGTAAAAGGCAATAACAGACGCACAAAACGCGGAAATGGTGAGGCGTAAAGGATAAGCGCAGTTGAAGCGGCGCCGAGACAGACCGCCAGAACGGACATGGCCACACAAGGAAAATGTGCGTGCGCCAGCATCCAGAGCAACAGATGCCACAGTCCCGGCGTGCCTTCGTAGTGCAGGCGTGTCAGAAACAGCTCCGCAAAACCGCTCTCCCGGGCAATCAGCCAGGCTTGTGCCTCGTCGGCCCAGATGGTATGCAGCCAAGCCTGCCAGCAAGCCAGCACGGTGTAAGCGATCAGGCAGAGGTGCTCCGGCCAGCGAGTGAGCCTTTTCATGAGATCCATTTCAACAGCCTGATGACACCCATGGCTGCGGCCTTGCGATGCGCGGAGACATCGGTTCGCGCTGAGATTTCAGCGCGGTTTTGGCGGTAATACTGGTAAGCCTTGAGCAGCATCTGTTCGTTGGTCAGCGTCGGCCGCCAACCGAGGCGTTGCTGAATACGCGTGATGTCGAATAGAAAGCTTTCCGCGATCATGCTGTAGTGGTAGGGGCCGAGTGGCGATAGGTGCAAGCGATGGGCCAACTTCATGGCGGCGATCGCCGGGCCTTTCGGCAGCGAGCGGACGCGCGACCTGCTACCCGCGGCTTCAATCACCGACTGGTAGACCTCGCGCATGGTTTTGACGTTGTCCGAGCCGATATGAAACAGATCGGATTTGCCGTAACGCGCGGCCTGCATGCAGGCGGTGGCCAAATCGCCGGCGTAAATGAACTGGTACCGGTTGCTGCCATTGCCAACGACCCAGATGGTTTTATGATCGTCGATAAATTCATAGAGGATGGCAAGCAGGCCCAGACGGCCGGCATCCATAATGGTGGGGCAGCGCAGAATCACCACGTCAAGATCGGCAGTAAAGTTTTGAAGCAACTGCTCGGCCGCCAACTTGGACTTTCCATAAAGCTCGACTGGCGCGGGAATGTCGGTTTCTTCCTGGACGGGATGGCCAAGATTGGCCGCCCACAGGCAATTTGAGGAGAGAAAGATAAAGGGACGGACGCCCGCAGCGCGGGCGGCTTCGGCCAGCACGCGTGTCGCATCGACATTTGAGGTCCAGAGCAAACGCTCGTCGAGCCGGAAGCCGTGCGCCAATTGCGCTGCGGCATGATAGACGGCGTCAAAACGGTGTTCGGCAAAAATACGGCTCACCAGGGCAGCGTCGCGCAGGTCGCCCTGAATGCTCAGCAGGCCTTCGTGCTGGTCTTCGTCGCGCTCCAGGTCGATGTTAACGACGGTATTTCCTTCAGCCAATAACCTGCGTTTAAGCACGCCGCCAAAGAATCCGGAGGCTCCAGTGACCAAAACATGTGACATTCTAACAAAATAACAGATGGCAACATTTTCAGGCACATGCATGTAACCGGGCCATCATATGAAATTTTTTGAAAGAGCGCGAATTGTTCGGTGCAGGTAGCAGGACAAAAGAGTCCTGCCTTTTCAGATCCGGCCCTGATAAATTGCAATATTATTGACGTGAAAATTGCCGCCCGGACAAGCTTTCGCGCATCTGAATATTTATGAGCGTAGAAAAAGCGACCTTTGCGGCAGGATGTTTTTGGGGTGTGGAAGCGGCTTTTGCGGCTATTCCCGGCGTGGTGGCAACGGCGGTGGGCTACGAGGGCGGCACGCTCGCGCAGCCCTCGTATAAAGACGTTTGCACCGACCAGACCGGCCACGCCGAGGCGGTCGAGATCGATTTTGATCCGGAAAAACTCAGCTACGGAAAGCTGCTCGACGCGTTCTTCTCGCTACACGATCCGACCACGCTGAATCGTCAGGGGCCGGACTACGGCACGCAGTACCGCTCCGCGATCTTTTTCCATTCGCCCGAGCAGGAGCGCCAGGCTCGCGCCAAGATCGAACAGCTCACGCAAGAGGGCCGCTTCGCGCCGAAGAAGATCGTCACTGTGGTTGTGCCGGCCGAGACCTTCTGGCGGGCCGAGGAGTACCACCAGCGGTATCTGGAAAAGCGCGGTGAGGCGAGCTGCCACATCTAGCTTAAAAAGCCGCGTCTCACGAACTGTCTGCTGTACTCTTCAAAGCGTCGAATCCTTTTCAGCGTTCCACTACGTTAAGCGCGCAAAGCGGCGCGAAGATTCGGGAAAATCCATTCCCGTGGCAAACCATGAACCCAATCCGCAGACCAATGCGACGGCGATCATGCCGGGGCTGAGCGAGGTGAACGGCGCCAGCGGCGCGCTGGGCAGGCAGATCACAATCGCGCCTGCGACAACGGTAAGAACCGCAATCCACTGATAGAAGCGCATACCAAAGAGAATTTTGGTCTGCGGCTCGCCGCGATAGGCCTCCTCGACAAAGCGCCCGGTGCCGGAGAGCAACAAATACGCGCCACAAAGCAGGCTGCAAGAGCTGTGCAGACTGTTGAGCCGCAGCAGCAACAAACCGATCAAGACGTTGCAAAGAATCGAATAAACCTGCGTAGCGTGGATGGGAACTCCGGCCAGATGCGCCAGCCGGAAGACGCGGGTGCGCGGATGGCGGTAGCGGATTCCCCGTACTTGCTCTGTTGCGTGGCCGTGGCAACAGCCCTGCACCAGGCAACGCAGCCGGCCCAGCGCTTGAATCCACGGCGCGGCGATGGCCAATGCTGCGCAGATGCTGCAAAGCGAAACGCCGGCCAGCGTGGCCAGCAGGGCGCCAATCAAAGCGCCGAGCACACCGCCGTAATATCCCATGGGACGCAAAAGCGCAGGCGAGCCTTCGACCCACTGCGCCCACAAGGCAGCGCCCACTGTAGTCGCGACGAAGAGGCCCACGGCAACGAGCGCGTGCGCCGGTCCGAGCGCGCTTTCAATCATGCAAATTCCCACGAAGGCGCCCAGCCCGGCATAGACGCCATGATTGATGATGCGCAGTGGCCCAATGCGCCACTCCATCCAGGAGTTGGCGAACCATTCGGCGGCACGCAAAATCGTGGCCCAGATCGCATCCAGCCGCACCACGGCCACGTAGGCCAGCACTCCAGCCAGGATATCGAGAATCGCGTGCATTCCCGTTGCCACGCAGCTAACGCCCACCAGTGCGGCCCACAACCACCAGAAAAATTTGCGCAGTCGGCCGCCCTCGCCCAGCGCTGAAGCGGCAATCAGCGCCCAGACGATGTGAAAAGAAGGAAACGCGCCGATGCCGGAGATGGGCGTGCGCTCCCACTGCATGAGCGGAGCGAAAATGGTGGCCGCGACAAAGGGGCGTGGTGGCACGTAAACCGGCAACACGAGATAAAGCGGAAAGATCAGCGCCATGGCGCGCAGCGCGTTCTGTGCAAAGCGGCGCAGCGCCGAGGATGAAAGAACCAGCAGCGGCGCCAGCAAAATCATCAGATAAGTGCTGGCATAGACCGGCTCCAACCACTCGACGATAGGCAGCCGGTATTCGAAAGAAAGATAGGTGCAAAGCGCGCCGGGAGTTTTGCCCATAGTGCCGATGCCCTCAAAGAAAGCCAGCCAGGGCAGCAGAATCACAGGATAGATACGCAGCCGTTCGAGGATGTTGCCGTAGCCGTCATCCCGGCTGGGCAGCCACATGGAAGTCGTGGGCGGGCCAAAGCGGGCGCGCAAAGACGGCAGTTCGTAACCGAGCACCAATGCGCAGCATGAGAGAGCCACCGTCGGCGAAACCAACCACAATCCGCTGGCCGAGCCGAAGTAAAGCGAAACGCCCACGCAGATCGTAACGAATCCGCCGTAGATGGGATGCGGCAGCAGGGCGTAGGCGCCCTTGACGACGAAGCGCGGTGGAGGAAAGGCATTCATCGGCAGCCCGCCGCCGTGGCGCCACAGAGCCAGCATGCCGGCGAGCAGGATGACGATTCCCACGGCAATCAGCGCCACGCCACCAAGCGTCTGCTGTACGGCAGGCAGGTGAATCGCCGGCGCCGCGGCAATGGCCCACAACACCAGCAGAGAGGGAACAACTACGACGAAAAAGAACCCATACAGCAGCTTGGGAAAAATTGCCCGCCCCGTCAATTCCAATGCACGACCTCGTGAATAACCCATCCTTCGGTTGTCTGTTCGCCGCAATCGAGTACACCGCGGCTTCTCCATTTGTGCTCTTCAATTGCTCCTAGTGATCCCGGAAGCAGCTTTTTCAGCCGCTGCATGGAAGGCAGCACGGTATCGCCAAGCCGGCCCGAGCGCAAGGGCAAACTTTCGCTCATGCGCAATGTCGCGCCTTCGGCGGCAATCTCCTCTTCTGATGCTTTGCGTAATGCCGAGCGCCGGCCGTCAAAAACCGCGAGGCTGGTGCTGTATTCGCCTTGCCAGTCGATCCAGATCAACGAGTGCTCGCGTGAGACGAATCGCCCCCAGCGCAAGGTTTTCATCGGCAGCCGCCAGGGCGGAACCGTCACGGTCAGGCATTCGGCATAGCCCAGGCCGTGCATGTCCATCTCGCCGATACGTAAGGTAACGTCGGAGCCAGTTTGCAAGCAGTTCCACGCAACAACGCCTTCGCTGCCCTCGTAAACCATCGCGCGAAACATGTTGCCACACTGCTGCCAAGCTCCTTTAACCTTGAGCCCCGGCGCGCTGTATTCGATCTGCGCGCCTTCTTCGCGCACTTGCGCCTGCCTCATCGAAGAGCGCGACTCCGTTTGCCCGGCAACACAACAGAGCAGGCTGTTGTAATGCAGCGCAACGCCGCGCCAGCCGAAGTGGGCGCTATAGAGAATAGCCGTGTCGCCGCTGGCGGTTACACAGTCCATGTACCACTTCGTTAATCGGAAGCTTGAATCCGCCACCACATTCCAGCCTTTCTTGCGGCCAGGACAGTTACGAGCCAAAATAATTTGTGTTGGTTGTTCCTTGCGATAATAACCGCAACGGCAGCCTTCCGCGAACGCCGATGCCGGAGGTGGGTGGCCGGTTTGCTTTCATCGGTTTTTACCGTCTACCGCCGGCGTTTTTTCGCGGACTTTTTGCCGCCTTTGGCGGCGGCTTTTTTCTCGCGTTTTTTCGTCTTTTGCTTGGCGGGTTTTGATGTGCGGCCGCTTTCCACAAGCTCGTCTTCGATCAGCGCGAACTGGAGTTTACGCTCGTGAGCCAGCACGCGGTCCAGAATCACCTGCACGCGGTCGCCGGCGCGGAAGCAGTGGCCCGAGCGCTCGCCAACAATCTCGTGCGTGTTTTCACGCCATGTGTAGTGGTCGCCGCGCAATGTGTCGATGGGCACCAGCCCCTCGACAAAGAGATCGGTGAGCTCGACAAAGAGCCCGTATTTGGCGGGGTTCAGCACCAGCGCGTCGAACTCGTCGCCCACCTTGTTCTGCATGAAACGGACTTTTTTCCACTCGATCAGCTCGCGTTCGGCATCGGCGGCGCGGCGCTCGGCCTGGCTCGATTCCTCGGCGATCTGCGCCAGATCCTGCTCGTCGACGGGCGGCTGAAGGTCTGATTTCCCCGGTCTCAAATTCGAGACCGGGGGCACACGTTCCATTCCGCGATTGCCTTCGTTGGGATGCGTCCAGGGCGAATCGAGGCGGCCTTGGGCGATGCTTCCCCGGCCCGAAACACCGTCGCGCAGCAACGACTTCGCGATGCGGTGAACGATCAGGTCGGGATAGCGGCGAATGGGCGAGGTGAAGTGCGTGTAGGTGGGCGCGGCAAGCGCGAAGTGGCCCTGGTTCTTTTCCGAATAACATGCCTGGCGAAGCGAACGCAGCATCAGATAGCTCAAAATGCGTTCCTCGGGCTTGCCCTCGATGCGCCCGGCAAGTTTTTGATACATGCGCGGCGTGACGGCGATCTCTTCGGGCACTTCGTGGGCTCTTGGCTTGCGGCCGGATTGCTGGGCGGCGCGGCGCTCGCCCCGCGGCTGGAACTTCTTCACGGGCAGCGCGCCGAGGCCGAGCGTATAGCCGAAGCTGGCGGCCAGCTCCTCGAACTCGATGACGCGGCGGGGCTCGGGCCGCTCGTGAATGCGATAGAGCGAAGGCACGCCCAGGTCTTCGAGCCAGGTGGCGACGCACTCGTTGGCGGCGAGCATGAACTCTTCGATGAGCCGGTTGGCCCAGGTGCGCTCGGTGCGGGTGACGCCGCTCATCCGGCCTTCGGCGTCGAACTCGATCACCGGCTCGGGCAGATCGAAATCGATCGAGCCGCGCTCTTGGCGGCGCTGGTTCATCAATACCGCCAACTGTTTCATCCGCTCGAATTCAGGCGTCAGCGCGGAGTATCGCGCGCGTGTTTCTTCATTGCCCTCGAGAATCGCATGCACGTCCGTGTAGGTCATGCGCGCGGCCGAGCGGATCACGCCTTCGACGATCTCGAAGCTCTCGATGCGGCCCCCGGCGTCGAGCTTCATCAGGCAACTTAGCACCAGGCGGTCCTGGTCTGGGCGCAGGCTGCAGATGTCGGTCGAAAGCTCTTGCGGCAGCATGGGAATGGCGCGGTCGGGAAAATAAACGCTGGTGCCGCGCAAACGGGCTTCGAGGTTGAGCGCCGAACCTTCGCGCACATACTCGGCCACATCGGCGATGTGCACTTGCAATTCGTAGCCGCCATCGGCGCGCTCGCGAACCAGCACCGCATCGTCGAAGTCCTTGGCCGTCTCGCCATCGATAGTGACAATGGGCAGCGAGCGGAAATCGCGGCGCCGGGCCACCTCTTCCGTGTCGAGATGGGCGACGGCGCGGGCTTCGGCCAGAACATTCTCCGGAAAGATGCGCGGCAACCGGTGCTTGCGGATGGTCATCTCGACATCGACGCCAAAATCGTCTGGCGAGCCGAGAATCTCAATCACGCGGCCCACCGGCGGCCGGGTAGGCGTGGGCCAGGCCGTAATCTCGACATCGACGACCAGTCCTTCCAGGCCCTCCGGGCTTTTGGATTTTGGACTGGATTTTGCTTCGGAGCCTAGCACGCGATCCGGCGCCGCCGCGGTTTTGGGTGGCAGCTCTTCGCCAAAAGGAATCAGGATGGACTGGATCATCCGCTCATCGAAGGGCACGACAAAGTTGCCGCGTTCGCGACCGGAACGGGCGAAATGGAAGATGCCGACAACAGTCGGATTGCAGCGATCGAGAACGCGCAGAATCCGGCCCTGCCGCCGGCCGTCGAAGCGGGGTGGGCCAAGATCGACCAGCACCTGATCGCCCTGCATGGCGCCGCCAATCTCATCTGGCGGGATAAAAATATCCTCGGTCAGCGAGCGGTAACCGTCGGTCTGGCGCGCGTTGGGGCGCACAAATCCGTAGCCGTCGCGGTGCAAATCGAGCCGCCCGGCGACCAGATTTTCCCGTGCTGCGTTCCCGGGCTTGGCCACGGAGCGGGGCAGGCCCCAGTGCTCGCGGTCCACGTGTACAAGCTGGCGGCTGGCGGTAAGCCGCGCCAGTTGTTCAAGTAACAGCCGCCTCTGGCGTCCGCCGCCCAGCCCCAACTCGCGCACTAGCTGTTTGTAACCGGCCTTTTGCCCTGCCCCGGCGGCAATTCTGGCGATCAGCTCCCTATCGGTCATATGCTCAGAGTACGTCAACTGGGCGCCATGTTCCTTTCGTCTTGTTTTTGTGTTCCCTTGGTACCGGCCTGGGTGCACCAGGTTGGGACATCCAGTGCACAGAATTCGGACCATGCCGTAGAATGAGGCAAGATAGGCTGCTGGCACGCCGGAAGAGTGACCCGTCCGAATCCCCGGCAAGCCAAAGGGCTACCGTGAGCGGCCAACGGGCTGGCAAGCGGATGAATCACTTGGGTTATTGTCAGTTCTATTGCTTTGGCAACCCCAGTCCTCTATCGGACAGAAAAGGAATCGACCTTGAGCGCTATGTGGAAACCAAACCAGTCCGTACCCCAAACACCTGTTTCCAATCCTGAACCGCCGCGCCAGGCGCCCCCTGTACCGAGCGTGGAATCTCCCAACCGTGTGGCAACCGCCGCCGGCGACCAGGCCATTATTAGCAAGGGGCTCTTCGTCAAGGGAGAGATCTCCGGCACGGAATCCGTCTACATCGACGGCAAAGTGGAAGGCACCATCAACCTGCCCGGCAACCGCGTCACCATCGGCCGTAACGGCCAGGTGGGGGCCAATATCACCGCCCGTGAGATCGTTGTGCTGGGCAAGGTGCGTGGCAACGTTTCGGCTACCGACCGCGTCGACATTCGCGCCGAAGGCGCGCTGAGCGGCGATGTTTCGGCAGCCCGCATCAGCATTGAAGACGGCGCCTTCTTCAAGGGCGGCATCGACATCAAGAAGGCCGATGGCAAAGCCGTCGGCGTACCGGCTCCTGCTCCGGCCCCGGTCGAAGCGCCCAAGGTGGCCCAGGCTTAATCATTTTCTACGGTTCGTCGCGAAAACGCCTCTGCCACCCGCGGAGGCGTTTTCGCGTCTGCGGCTAGAGCAAAAATTTCTGTCCGGGCGGTTGGCTTTGAAAGGGCAGGGCTTCACAGGCTGCGAGAAAACCTGATCGGAGAGACTCGAAGTGTCAGGGCACGACTTCAGTCGTGCCGATCAGGAAGCACTATAAAAGTATGTTTTTGCATTCCGGCGGGAAGGTTTCACCTTCCCGCCGGAATGCAAACCTGATGATGGGTGCTTGTTTATGCGGCACGGTTGAAACCGTGCCCTTTCAAATCCATGCATAGAAGTTTTGCGACAGTTTCTATTGTTTTGCAGCCGCTCCGCCCAGCTTCAGCCGCTGCATTACCACGCGCGGCAGCGCCGAGCCGGTCTCTTCCAGCACCCACTTGGCCAGTGTGGTCCAGAGCGCAACTCCGGCCACGAGAACGAATCCATCGCGAAGATAGCGGGCAGATCTCAGTTGCGCCAGAAGCTGCAGATTGGCGAAGGTAAACTCCGTTGCCCAGACCAGCGACCACGCCGCCACGCCGGCCGCGAGAGCCGCCAGCAGGCAGCGGCCGATCTCGTCGTAGTCGAGGCTGGCCAAAGAAACCATATGGCGCTGATGCAGCAGCAGAGCGATGACCAGCGATTGCAGAGCGATGCCAATGTCGGAGGCAATGGCCAGGCCGGCCGCGCCGTTGGCGTGATAAAGGCCATAGTAGACGGGTAGCGAAACCAGTGTCACGATGGTGCCGGCGACCATTGGAGCGAGGGTGTTTCCCGCCGCGTAAAAGGCGCGCGCGTAGATGGCCTGCGCCGACCAGAGAAACAGCGAGACCGAGAAGATGGCAAAGTAGGCGGCGCACTGGGCCGAGTCGGCGGCCGAAAAACGCCCGCCGGTAAAGGCCAGATCGATGGCCGGCCAGCCCAGCGCGACCATGCCCGAGGCGGCCAGCAGGCCGAGCGAAACCACGCGCGAAACCGAGTCGGCCACGCCGGTGGCGAACTCGAAGCGGCGGCCGTTGGTCCACAGCTTGGCGAAAAACGGCATGGAGGCGACGCCGGCGGCCTGGGCCAGCATGGCCGTGGGCGCGGAAAAAAGCAGCTTGGCATAGCTCATCAGCGAGACCGCGCCGCCGGTTCCCGAGGCAAAGTGCGCGATGATCCAGTTGTCGGCCGTGACCAATGTGACGCCGGCCATCAGCGGCAGCGACAGTTTCACCCAATCGCGCAGACCTTCGTCGTGCCAATCCAGAATCCAGCGGTAGCGCGTGCCGGAGCGGTGGGCGAAGATCCAGTTGAGCAGGAACGGCCCGCAGACGGCGCCGGCCACCGTGCCCACCGCCAACGAAGAGACGCCCATGCGCTTGACCAGCGCCAGACCGCCCATAATCGGTCCCAGGCCGTAGATCAATGGCGAAAATGCCTGCACGTTGAACTGCTTGCGCACCAGCAGCACCGAGCCGAAGACGCCGCCGGCAAAGAAGCACAACTGTGCGGGCAGCAAAATCCGCGTCAGTTGAATGCAGAGCGCGGAAGTATGCGCGTCAAAACCGCTGAACCACCAGCGCACATAAAACGGCGCCAGGACTTCAGCCAGCACGATGGCCGCGCCCAGCACAATGTACATGGTGGAAAGAATCACCGACAGCGAGCGTTCACCCTCGGCCTCGCGGTCCGACTCGCGATAGCGGGTCAATATGTTGACGAAAGCGATGGAGGCCGCGCCGCCGACCAGAAAGTACGAGATCATGTCGGGCAGCACGAAGGCGGCGTTGAAGGCATCGGCCTCAATGCCCCGGCCAAAGAGCCAGACAATGTATTTCACCCGCACCAGGCCGATGATCCGCGACAGAAATGTGGAAACCATCAGCACAATGGTTGCCGAAAAAACGCTGTGCGCGTGCGAGGGACGCATCAGTTGCACCACGCGCTGCCACCACGAACGCGGCTCGGCCGGCGGGCGGGGATTCAGCGTGATTGGCTTGCCTGTCACTAGATGATTTTATAAGGCCAAGGCCGCTTGGCCGCGAATCGCTGTCCCCGCGTATGCTGTTGTCATGACGTCTGGCGCGAGGTTTTTTCTCGGTTTTGCAATGGCTTTTTGGCTGGGATCGGCGGTGATGGCGCAAACCATCCGCAGCCGCGGTGGCTTTTCGCTGCCCGTGCCGCCGGTGGCGCCGCAGACTCCGGTCACCGACGACTATTTCGGAACCAAAATCGTGGACAACTACCGTTGGCTTGAAGATGCCAATAGCGCCGAGACCAAAACATTCATTGAGAAAGAGAATGTCTACGCCGCGCGCTACATGGAGCAGGCGCGGATTCGTCCCGATGTCGTCGAGGATCTGGACGCGCTCGAACATGTATCGCGATGGGGCACGCCCATCCAGCGCGGCAACGATCTGTTTTTTACCAAGCTACTGGGCGGCGAGGATCAGGCATCGATCTACGTGCGCCACGGCTGGGCGGAAAAAGATCAGCGGCTCGTCGATCCAGCGCAGTTCAGCCGCGATCCCGACACCTCGGTGCTTCTGGCCGACGTTTCGCGCGACGGCAATCTGGTGGCCTACGAAGTGCGCCAGGGCGGCGCCGACGAGACCACGGTCCACATCTTCAACGTGAAAACCGGCAAGGCGCTCGACGACGAGTTGCCCGGCGCCGACTACATGAGCGTCACCTTCACGCCAAGCGGCAAAGGGATTTATTATGCGAGGCGCGACCGCCAAGGAACGCTGGTCTACGAACATGAACTGGGAACGCGCGTCGCCCACGACACCCTGCTCTTCGGCCACGAGTTTCGCGGCGAATTGCTGGGGCCCGCCGATCTGATTTCGGCTCATGTGACCGCCGATGGCCATTACCTCGCCGTCAAAGTGGAGCGCGGCGTTCCGGCCAAGCGCGAAGACATCGTCTATCGCGATCTGACCAAGCCCGGTGCCTATTTCGAAATTCTGATCTGGGGCGTGGAGGCGCGTTTTTCTGCCATCTACGCCAGCGGCGGCTGGTATGTGAAGACCGATTACAAAGCGCCCAACGGCCGCATTCTGAAGGCCGATCCCGGCATCATGCCCGATGTGTGGAAGACCATTGTTCCCGAATCGGCCGAGGCCATCGATGGCTTCAACATCGTGGGTGGAAAGCTCTACGTCAACCGGCTGCGCGACGTGAAGACCGAGACCGCTATCTACTCGCTCGACGGCAAGCCGGCCGGCAAGATCGACTACGAGGGCATCGGTTCGGCGGGCACGATCTCGGGCCGCGCCACCGACCGCTACGGATTTTTCGGCTTTGCCTCGTTCATCGCGCCGCCCACCATCTACAGGCTCGACACGCAGAGCGGCAAGCGCGAGATCTTCGCGCAACCCAAGGTTCCCTTCGATTCCAGTCAGTACGAACTGAAGCAGGTCTTCTTCAAATCGAAGGACAGCACGCGCGTACCCATGTTCATAGCCGGCAGAAAAGGTCTGAAGCAGGACGGCAGCGAGCGCCTGCTGATGACCGGCTACGGCGGCTTCAATATCAGCGAGCTGCCGGTGTGGAATCCGGTCTACGCCTGGTGGATGGAGCAGGGCGGATGGTTTGCCCTGCCCAATCTGCGTGGCGGGGGCGAGTATGGCGAGCAATGGCACGAGCAGGCGATGTTCGAGAAAAAGCAGAACGTTTTTGACGACTGGTTTGCCGCCGCGGAGTATCTCATCACCAACAAATACACATCGCCGGAACACTTTGCTATCATGGGCCGGTCCAATGGCGGCCTGCTGATGAGCGCTTCGTTTACGCAGCGGCCCGAGCTGTTCGCCGCCGTCGAGTGCGGCTATCCGTTGCTGGATATGCTGCGCTATCAGAAGTTCGAGATGGGGCCGTTGTGGACCACCGAATACGGATCGGCGGCCAACGACGAACAGTTTTCTTATCTCGCCAAATACTCGCCGTATCAAAACGTGAAAGATGGCGCGGCGTATCCGGCGGTGTTGTTCTTCACCGGCGCCAGCGACACGCGCGTCGATCCGCTGCATGCGCGCAAGATGACGGCGCGGTTGCAAGCTGCCTCAAAAAGCGGGCGGCCGGTTCTGTTGCACTATAGCCTCTCGGGCGGGCACTCTTCGGGCGTCAGCGTCGAGCAGGAGATTCAGGATGGCGCTGACCAGCTTACTTTCTTGTGGACAGAAACAGGGCATCCCGGATCACAAAAGTAACTTTAGTGCTCTTATCAGGGCTGGTATCGGTACTTATCTCGAGGAATACCCTGCCGTAACCTCATACCACGGCTGGTTTGACCGATAAGAAAGTTGTGAGCCGTTGCATCCTGCGCGCGCAAGATTTTTTCGCGCATAGGCCAACGGAATCGCAGCAATGCAGCGGCGAAGGCCGCGGTGCGGAAAAACGCCCAATACGCGAGGAACGATACGCGCCGCGACGATCGGTAATGCCGTTGCGAAACCAGGGCCCGGAGTTACGATGCCGCAAGCCGAACTAGCAACCCATCTCAACCATCCTCAAAATGAGGAATCGCGGTTGGCTGCTCTGGCCGAGACGGGAATTCTCGACACCGCTCCCGAGTCCAGCTTCGATGCGATTACTCGTCTTGCGGCCGAATATTTCAAGGCCGACACGGTGCTACTCGGCTTTGTCGACGAGACTCGCGTTTGGATCAAGTCGCATTGGGGCGAACCGGTCCGCGAGCTGCCGCGCGGGCGGTCGATCTTCGAGCTGGTCTTGGCCGCCGACGGTCCGGTCGTCATCTCCGACGTCTCCCAATATCCCTTGTTCCAGGGCCAGCGGCAGATGCTGCGCCGCCTCGAAGTCGGCTCGCTGGCCGCCGCGCCGGTTCGCAGTAACGACAAAAAGATCATTGGAGAGCTGGTGGTCTACGGTTGCGAGCCGCGGCGTGAGATGTCCGCCGACGAGTTGCATATGCTGGAAAACCTGGCCGATTTCGCTGCCAGCCAGCTGGAACTGCGCCGCATGCGCAGAATCTTCAGCAAGCAGCGGCTGCGGCGTACGCGTAATGAAAACTCCGTCACCGGAATTTGGCCGCGCAAATCCGATCTGCGCCAGGCTTTGGACCGGCACGAGTTCGTGCTCTACTACCAGCCCGAGGTCGAGCTGACCACCCGCCGCATCATCGGCCTGGAGGCTCTAATTCGCTGGCAACACCCGGAGCGCGGGCTGATTCCGCCGATGAATTTCATCCCACTGGCCGAAGAGTCTGGGCTGATTCTGCCCATCGGCGATTGGGGGCTTTCAGAGGCCTGCAAGCAGATTCAGATGTGGGCGCGCGAGAATCCCGGCCACGATGCTCCGCGGGTTTGCGTCAACCTGTCGGCGCGTCAGTTCTCGCGCGAGGGGTTGGCCGATCACGTTGAAGCACTACTCCGCCAGACCGGAGTCTCCAGCCGACAGCTTGGCCTGGAGATGACCGAATCCAGCCTCATTCCCGATCCTGCCACTGCCCTGGAAGTGCTCAGCAGCCTGCGCCGGCTCGGCGTCTCGCTGCTGATGGACGACTTCGGCACCGGCTATAGCTCGCTCAACCATCTGCACTCTCTGCCCTTCGACATTCTCAAAATCGACCGCTCGTTTGTGATGCGCATGACCGAAGGCGAACAGCCACTGCAGATCGTGCGCACCATCGTCGAGCTGGCTCGCGCGCTGGGCATGGAAGTGCTGGCCGAGGGCATCGAGACCAACGAGCAATACAAGATGCTGATGAAACTGGGCTGCCGCTACGGCCAGGGCTATCTGTTCTCCCGTCCTGTACCCACGGATGCCATCAGTCAGATGCTGCATATTCCCGGCCGCATTCTTCCCGAACCCGCGGACGCGCCACCCGCCGCGCACACCTAGACGGGATCAACTTCTTCCGCGCCATTTTAGGAATGCAGCGTCTGCATTCCACATTCGGGAGCAGCCTGCCATCCGAATTGGATTCTTCTCACTCGCAAGCCGCGCCTTCGGTCTATGCTCCATGGCATGCAGACAACGGCCCAGACGCAGCCCTCCCCTTCGGCTACCAGCTTTGCTGGGCTGTTGGCTGCATTGGCCGCGCCGCCCAAACCCAAACCGGAAGACGAGGCGCTGCCGTGGAATACTGCCGAACTGGGTGAAGATATCTCCAAGCTGAGCTACGAGCGCGCTCTGCGGGCGCATGCGCGCTACAAACCCTCCAGCCAGCTTGGCGATCTGCCCCAACCAGAAAAGACTGCGGTCGAAGAGGCCATGGCAGCGGCCAGCCTCAATACCGAACCAACTGAAAAACCGGCGGAGCCGGCGATCGCCGCGCCACCAGCCATGCTTGACCGCGATCTGCGCCGCGCCAGCGTGACGATCCGCCTCAGCCAGACCGAATGCGATCAGTTGCATCACCGCGCCGCCGAGGCCGGGCTGACGGTTTCAGCTTATCTGCGCTCCTGCACCTTCGAGGCCGACCTGTTGCGCGCGCAAGTGAAAGAGGCCGTGGCCCAAATGCGCCAAGCCACAGCGCAGGTAAAACCTGCCGCCCCTGCCGCCATCAGGCGCACATGGTTTGGCTGGCTGCGGCGGTTGTGGCCGTGGCGGCTCCAGCACGATCACATCACCGCGCGAGCCTAACCCCGCTAACTCCGCTAGCACCGCCGTTCCCTCGTCCCCTGTCTTACTCCACTTCAAGCACCAGGCACTTCAGGTACTCGGTCTCCGGCAGGTTCAGAACCACCGGATGGTCCGGCGCCGCGCCACGGCGCTGCAGCAGGCGTACGCGCCGCGAAGCGTCGGCGGCAGCCGAGGCGACGGCAGCTTCCAGATCGGTCCAGCCCACGTGGTGCGAGCAGGAGCAGGTGACGAGCAGGCCGCCGGGTTGCAGCATCTTGAGCGCGCGCAGGTTCAGTTCCTTGTAGCCCCGCAACGCGCCCTCGACGGCGCGCCTGGACTTGGCGAAGGCCGGCGGATCGAGGACGATGGCGTTGAACTTTTCGCCGGCATCGCACCAGTCACGCAGAATCGCGAAGGCATCGCCGCAAACCCAGTCGATCTGTTTTTTGCCGAGCAGATCGCGGTTGGCGGCTAGATTCTTCTCGGCCACCTCGAGCGATGCGCGCGAAGAGTCAATCGCTGTTACCTGCGCAGAGACCTGCGCCAGATGCAGCGCAAATCCGCCCTGATAGGTGCAAACATCGAGCGCGCGCTGGTCGGGGACAAGCCGCTCTGTCCAATCCTTCGCCGCCCGATAGTTCGCCCGCTGATCGAGAAATGCGCCGGTCTTCTGGCCGGAGTTCACATCGAAATGAAACTTGAGCTTGTTGAGATGAAAGACCGTCGCCGTCGCGGGCTGCGGGGGATCGGCGGCGTAAAGCGGTTCGGTACCCGGCGCGGCCAATCCCTCCAACTCGCGGATACGCGGATCGGGCCGTTCCCAGATGGCGGCGGGCTGGAAGAACTTGCCAAAACCGCGAAGGACATCGACGGCCACGTGGCGCACGGCCGGCGTGTCGAGGCCTTTGGCGAGCAACTGCACAATCGCCAGGTCGTTGTATTTGTCGATGACAAGGCCGGGCAACTCGTCGGCCTCGCTGAAGCAGAGCCGGCAGCAGTCAGTTTCCTTGTCTGCCGCGAGCAACGGAATACGCCGTTCGATGGCGCGTTTCAGCCGCTGGTCGAGTAGCGCGAGCCAGCTGGCTTCGTCGATCGCCTCATGCGCGACCATGCGCAACGCGATCTGCGAGCTGGGGCTATAGAGCGCAGTACCCAGCAGCAGGCCGCGGTTGTCGGCGACTTGCACAAGAGAAGGCGCCGCGCCCTCGGGTAGTTGCAGATCTTCAATGTCGGAGGCGTAGACCCAGGGATGGCCCAGGCGCAGCCGGTCGGCGGCGCGGCGGCTGATGACAGCGCCAGAGGGAACTGAGTCAGGTTCGTTGCGGCGCGAAGCGCCAGAGTCCGTTTTTTGACGCTTGGGCATAGGCTTAAAGGTTTTGCTTGTGCTTTCGTGGGGTTAAAGCAGAGTCCATCTTATCAAGCCCAGCAGACCAGAATCGCACATGAGCGACCGATCCCGGGCCAAATCGGATTTTTTGGAACGGAGTTGCGGCAAAGGAATCACCGCCAAACACAAGCGGCCTATAATAAAGCATGGCGACAGCCCGCCAAAGCATTCCCGGTGAAGAAACCGGCGCGCGCCAGCCCGCAACGGGCCAGGTGCCGAAGGTGGTTTCTCGCGCCGAGCCCAAGCGCAAGTCCGCGCCGATCGCCGAGCGCGTCGAGGCGCTGCTCAAGCAGGTTCAGGCCAATCGCTCCACCGAAGACATCGCGCTGATCCGCCGGGCCTGGGAGTTTTGCGTCTCGCATCACGCCGACCAGAAGCGCGCCTCGGGCGAGCCCTACATCATTCATCCGCTGGAAGTGGCCGAGGTGCTGGCCGAGATGAAGCTGGACTCGACGGCCATCGCCGCGGCGCTTTTGCACGATGCCGTCGAAGACACGCCGGCCACCAGCGAAGAGATTGCCGAGCGTTTCGGCGACCAGGTGGCGCACATTGTCGAGGGCGTGACCAAGATCGACAAGATTCAGTTTGCCAACCGCGAAGACCGGCAGGCCGAGAATGTGCGCAAGATGCTGCTGGCCATGGTCTCGGATGTGCGCGTGGTGCTCATCAAGCTAGCCGACCGGCTGCACAATATGCGCACCCTCGAGCACCTCAAGCCTGAGCGGCAGGAGTCGATTGCCCGCGAGACCATGGACATCTACGCGCCGCTGGCGCACCGGCTGGGCATGGGCAAGCTGCGCGGCGAGCTCGAAGACCTGGCCTTCCGCTACACCGATCCGGTCAGCTACGAGCGCGTCTCCGAAGCTGTCGAGGCCCGCCGCGTCGAGGGCGAACAGTTTTTGCATAGCGTCGAAGACACGCTGGCCGAGCAGTTGCGCGAGCATGGCATCCAGGCCCGCGTCGAGTGGCGCATCAAGCGGCTCTATTCGATCTTCCAGAAGATCGAGCGCTCCAAGGTCAACTACGATCAGGTCTACGATCTGCTGGCCGTCCGCGTCATCACCCAGGATCTGGCCTCCTGCTATGCGGTCTTCGGCCTGGTGCACACGCTGTGGCGGCCGGTTCCGGGGCGCATCAAAGACTTCATCGCTATGCCGCGCGCCAACCGCTATCAGTCGTTGCACACCACGCTGATGAGCGCCACCGGCCATCAGTTTGAGGTGCAGATCCGCACCGAAGAGATGCACCGCATCGCCGAGGAAGGCATCGCCGCCCACTGGAAGTACAAGGCCGGCGAGGGCGTGGTGAATTCGCGCGACGAGGAGCGGCTCAACTGGATTCGCCAGCTTGTCGAGTGGCAAAAGGAGATGACCGACCCCAACGAGTTCCTCTCCAGCCTGAAGATGGACCTCTACCCCGACGAGGTCTACACCTTCACGCCCAAGGGGAAAGTGGTGGTGGTTCCCGCCGGCGCCACGCCGGTCGATTTCGCCTACACCATTCACACCGAGGTCGGCCACACCTGCGTCGGCGCCAAGATCAACGGCCGCATGGCGCCGCTGCGTACCAAGCTGCGCACCGGCGATATTGTCGAGATTGTCACGCAGAAGGAACACAAGCCCAGCCGCGACTGGCTTACCTTTGTCAAAAGCCCGCGCGCGCGCAACAAGATCAAGCACTGGCTCAATGAGGACCAGCGCCGCCGCGCCGTCGAGATTGGCCGCAAGCTGCTAGAGCGCGAGGCGCGCAAGTTCAAGGTACCGATGGCGCAGATCGGCGACACGGATCTGAGCCGCATTGCCAACGAGTTCGGCGTGGCCACGGCCTCCGATCTGCTGGCCACCATTGGCCAGGGCAAACACACCGCGCATCAGGTGCTGGCCAAGCTGGCGCCGGGCATCTCGACGCAGCCCGTACCCGAGACGGCCGTCGAAGCCAAGCCCGGCGAATCCGATAGCAGCCGCAAGCTGCGTTTGACCGGCAACGATTCTTTGCAGGTAGAAGGTCAGAACGATTTGCTCGTTTACCGCGCGCGATGTTGTAATCCCATTCGCGGCGAAGAGATTGTCGGCTACGTGACCCGCGGCAAAGGTGTAGCCGTGCACGCCCGCAACTGTTCCAATGTGCAGAACCTGCTGTACGAAAGCGACCGCCGCATCGGCGTCGAGTGGTCGAGCGCCCCGGCCAGCGCCGCTAGGCAGGTACAGCGCTACCCGGTCAAAATCACCATCTATTGCGACGACCGCACCGGCATGTTGAAGGCGCTGACCGCCGTCATTTCCGACGAGAATGCCGACATTCGCGGCGTGGAGATGAAGCGCGACGAAGAGGGCGGCGCGTTAATCGAGTTTGTCGTTGAAGCCGAAGACCTGCGCCACTTCAACCGCATGGTCATGGGCCTGCGCCGCGTCGACGGCGTCCGCCAGGTGCATCGCTCGCAAAAGGTGTAAGAATTAGCAAGATGCGCGTCGTGCTCGATACTTCCGTAATCGTAGCCGGTCTTCGCTCAGGCAATGGAGCCAGCGGAGAGGTTCTTCATCAGTTGAGCCTGGGGCATTTCCGGCTTGTTGCCAGTCCAACGCTTTTTCTTGAGTACGAGCAAGTCTTGATGCGTAAAGATCATCGGCTCTCACTGGCCGCGGTGGATGGATTTTTATCGGAACTTGCGCAAATCATTGAGCCGGTGCAAATTCGATATCTTTGGCGTCCGCAACTGATGGACCCCGATGACGAAATGGTTTTCGAAGCTGCAATCAACGGGCAGGCAGAAGCAATTGTGACGCATAATAGAAGAGACTTCGAACGAGCTGCTCCCAGGTTCGGAATTGGCATCTGGTCTCCGGCAGAGCTTCTTTGGGCATTACGGCGGAAGAAGGTGAAATAACCATGCGGTCACTCCAAATTCCTGAATCACTACTTAAGCGCGCCGAAGAACTGGCACATGAAGACGGAGTCTCTCTGGATATCTGGGTCACCTCGGCGCTGGCGCAAAAGATCGGCGTCGTCGAAACTGCCGCGGATTTTTTCAAACGCCGTGGAGCCGCCGCAGGTAAAGGGCTCCAGCATTATCTGGATCTGGTGCCCGATGCTCCGCCCGATCCGGGCGACGAACTGCCCGAGGGATGGAAGCCGCAGTAGCATCGCGCTAGAGCCCCCGGAAAAATCGTCATTGAAGGGTACGAGCTTCAGCCCATACGTAAAATCGCCGCATCGCGGCGGGCTGCTACTAACCGCCGCAGATTCAACTGCAAATTTTCTTTTTTTACAATGGAAATATGATTCGCATTTTTCAGCCGATTCCCGCGGCTTCCCTCCAGTTATATGCCTTCGATCTCGATGGCACGATCATCGACTCCACGCAAGATTTATCCAACAGCGTCAATGCCACGCTGGCCGAACTGGGATTGAAGACCCTCGCCGGTGAGATCGTGGCCGGTTTTGTCGGCAACGGCGTGCCGCTGCTGCTGCGCCGTTCGCTGGGCCGCACGCTCAACCTCGCTCCCGAAGCGGTCGATCAGGCGCTCTTCGAGCGCGCGCAAGAATTCTTTCTGCCCTATTACGAACAACACATGCTCGATTTCACCCGTCCATACGATGGCGCGCTCGAAACCCTGGAAGCTCTCGCGGCCGCCGGCCGCAACTCCGGCGCAAAGAAGATTCTCGCGATCTGCACCAACAAACCGGAACGGCATTCGGTGGGCATCTGCAAGGCGCTGGGCATCGACAAATATTTTCTGCGCATCTATGGCGGCGATACCTTCAAGACGCGCAAGCCCGATCCCGAGGGGTTGCGCGCATTGATGACCGAGGCCGGCGTGGGTCCGCGGGCGACCGTCATGATCGGCGATAGCAAGGGCGACATCGAGGTGGCGCGCAACGCCGGCACATGGAGCCTGGGCTGCGCCTTCGGCTTCGGCCCGCAGACGCTGCTGGAAAACCGCCCCGACGTGCTGGTCGATACAGCTAAAGACTGGACGGAGATTTTGCTGCCAGAGTAGAACGGCAGCAGGGCAAAGCAATGACAGAGAAGAAAAATATTCTTGACGGCGTTCGCGTGATCGACGGCGGACTGGCCGCGGAGTGGTACCGCACCCGGCCCGCGCATATTCGTGCCGTGGCTGCTGCTGCACAACTGATCGCTGAAGGCTGATTGCTGTTTTTACGCCAGCTTGAGCGCGGCCAGACCCCGGCGCGGAGGGACGAAGCGGCCGGAGCGGGCGACAATCGATAGCGTTTCGCGGCTAAGCAGCCGTGAGATTTGGCCGCGGGCGTGGTCGGCCCAGGGGCCGTTGTTATCGATCTTGAGATAAGCCCGCCAGTGGCGCAGGGCATAGCGTTCCTGGCCGATGCGCTCATAGGCCAGCGCCAGGTTGTAGTGCGCGTCGCCGTAGCCGGGCGCGAGCGTAACTGCCTTGCGGTAGGCGGCAATCGATTCTTCTACCCGGCCCATTTCGTCGAGCACGTTGCCCAGATCGAAGTAAGCCAGCACATAGCTGGGGTCGGCGACCGTGGCGTTGCGGTAAAGCTCCTCGGCGCGGCTGTACTGGCGCATGTGGAAAAAGATGGTGCCGAGGTTGATGGCGGCGGCCGCGTAGCCGGGATCGAGGGAGAGAATCTCCTCATAGAGTTCGATGGCGTGCTGCTTTTCGCCGCTCTCTTCAGCCTGCACCGCCTCCTGAAATTGCTCCTGCAACTGGCGTGGCTTGCCCGTTCCCCGCGCGCGCAGTGGGGCCAAGGCCATGGTGGTGGCGGTGTGCTCGGGTTGGCCGCCCTGCTCGAAGTCGAAGAGCAACTGGCGGCGGATGGGATCGACGACCGCGCCCTGATGCCGGAAGACCAGCCGCGTTCCCCGGCGCACGACCTTGGCCTCGAGCAGTGGATTGGCCATGCCCGAAACCGCCTTCATGGCCATCACCGACTCGCGGATCGAAGAGGCGGAAACAGACTCGGCGCGCAGGGCGCAGAGCGTGCGCAACTGGGCCAAGTCTTGAAAACTATAGGTTTCTTTTTGGGGAATCAGGCCCGCTCGCTCCCAGGCCTGCAACTGCCGGGAACCGATCTCGAAGATGCGCAATACATCCTGACGACAATAGGTGGTCACTCCGGTGTGCTCCCCTGTACTGCGTTCCACCCGGCGACGAACCCTGTCCCCGGAAACTCGGCCTGTTACCATCACCCAGATGAGCTGCTCTTCCTGAGGCGCAGGAAGCATCTCTTGATGCGATTATGCCAAGAGCAGGTGTGAATAAACCACCCCACAGGCACGCGTCAACAAAAAACTAGTGGATAACAGGTACAAAGTTTGATTCCGGCGCCGAAGTAGAGAGGATCATCACACTTTGGCCGTGGAACGGAGAGCCGGCAGGCCAGCGGACAGGATGGCCGTGGCCGTGAGGATGCGCATACGGAGATGATTGAGTGGCCAGTATCTATTGGTGCGCGGCGGCTGTTTCCCGGTTATCTTCTTCCGCGGCAGGCAGAGGAGCATGCAGTGTGAGCACCGGGCAACGCGCGCAGGCCAGCACGCGGTAGGCCGTGCGGTCGCGGGCAATGCTCTCAAAGGCCGGCTGATGTGAAGCGCCAAGCACGATCATGCTGGCCTTGCGCTCGGCCGCCGTTGCCAGAATCTCAATGGTGGGATTACCACATACCGCAACCGGCTCAATGGCCGGGCTGCCCGGATCGCGGGCATCGCCGGCCAACTGGCGAAGTTCCCTGCCTGCGGCCGTTTCCATCGGCGCCATTGTGGAGTCCGGATCCAGAACATGTAGCAGTACCAGCCGCGCCTTCAGTGCTGCCGCCGCCTGGCAGGCAAATGATGCCCCCTGCCGCGAGGCCTCGCGCAGCGTGGTGGCATACAAAACCACCCGGTCTTCGCCGGCATCGACCGGCAGATGCGCATCGGGGCCCACGGTAATCACCGGAGCATAGACCGAGCGAAGCACCTGTTCGGCTACTGACCCAAGCCGCATCTTGTCTTGGGTGTGCTGGCTCCTGGTTCCAATCAGAACCCGATCGGCATGAAACAGGCGGGCAGCGCCCGCAATTTGATAGGCCGGATGGCCTTCGCGAAGCAACCCGTCGCAGCGGATGCCGCGCTGCACAGCCGCTTCGCACCAGGATTGCAGCATTTGCTCGGCAAGATTCAATGTACCCGAAGCGTCAAAGTAGGGAATGGTCGTGCCGTCAATATTGTTATTCGCCTCGGTTGTCGAAAGCACGTGCAAAAGCAGCAGCCGCGCCCCAGCCTCCGATGCCTGCTCCAACGCAAACGGCATCAGATGGTTGAGGTCACTCAGATCGGTAGCGACCAGAATCGTCGTAGGACGAGCCCATTGACTGGTGAGGGAATCCGGCATCATATATACCCCTGGGAAAGCCTGTCACTGAATCTTTTATGGTGATGTGTTGCGGCGCACTGCAAATCGTGATTCGTATCACGAAGCGAGACGCGCCTAGCCCTTTTGATTTGTACACATTTTTATGACCATCGCCATTTTAGCCTGCATTGCGGCCTAATGGATTACAAAAATAACCCGATGAGGAAGACAAAGGCTCAAAAAAGCCACCTGTAACCGCGAGGGCCTTCCAATGCGTTTTCGACTCGACACGGAGTCGTTGATCAAAGCGAACTCCCAGTTTTGGGAGCAGATGCTGAACATGCATCTCGATCCGTTACCCGAGAGCGAGGTTTTTTGCGTCAGCCCCGGTCATCTGTTGGGGCAGGTGCATCTCGACGGCCGGTGGAAGGGTCGGATCGAGGTGCGTCTGGCCGAAGGACTGGCGCACGCCGCTACCGCCGCCATGCTGATGATGCCGGTCGAGGAGATCGGCGAATCGGATACCCTGGATGCCATCCGCGAGATCGCCAACATGGTCGCCGGCACCATCAAATCTGCTCTTCCCCGGCCCTGCACGATGACGGTTCCGGAATCGGCTGTGGCCACCGAGAGCCTGAGCAGCCAACCCTGCCCGGAGGACATGATGATGGTCGCCTTCAACCACGAGAGCGGCGGGCTGTTGGTGCGCATTTGGGAAGAAGAATGTGCCGATCCTAGCCTCTGCGAAGAGGGTGCGAACTAGCCTCGGCTGCACGCGGCCTAGCCCACCTGGTCATTGCGGCGCGACAATAACGGTAGGAGACTCTGCCGATGCCTCGCCTTCTGCCGCTCTGTGCCGCCGTGTTCTTTGCCACGGGCCTGTGGGCCCAATCCGCCGCGTCCCCGGCTGCCAATACCGCGCCATGGACGCCGCCCGCTGCCCTGCTCACCTTGCTGCTGTGGCCTGCGCCGCCAAATGCCAAAGCGGGACTCGGGCCAGAGGTGGATCTGAACGCCGACCAGAGCAAGACCATGGGCGGCCGGCCCTACATTCGCCTGACCAATGTATCGGCGCCCACGATTACGGTCTACCCGCCGAAGACCAAGAGCAATGGCGCGGCGGTGGTGGTTTTTCCTGGCGGCGGCTACAAACTGCTTTCCATCGATCTTGAGGGCACCGAGGTTTGCGAGTGGCTGAACCAGGCCGGCGTAACCTGCGTGCTGCTCAAGTACCGCGTCCCCGATAGCGGCCCTTATCCCAAGTACGCGGCCGCGCTTGAAGACGCGCAGCGCGCCATGGGCATCGTCCGGCTGCATGCGGCCGAGTGGGGCATCGATCCCCATCGCGTCGGCGTGCTGGGCTTTTCGGCCGGAGGCCATTTAGCCGCGGCTCTCGGCAGCCACTTCGACAAGCGGATCTACACGCCCATCGATGCCGCCGATCAACAAAGCTGCCGGCCGGACTTTGCCGTGCTGCTTTATCCCGCCTACCTGACGCTGCCCGAAAAGAACTTTGTCCCCAGCCCCGACGTTCAGCCCCCGGCCGGTGCTCCACCCACATTTCTGTTGCAGGCGGAAAACGATCCCGTGCATGTCGAAAACGCGGTGCAGTATTTTTTGGCGCTCAAAAATGCGCAGGTGCCGGCCGAGCTGCACATCTACGCCGAGGGCGGTCACGGCTACGGGCTGCGCCCGCGCGAGTTCCCCATCATGGGCTGGCCCAAACTGGTGGAGACCTGGCTGCGCACGGCCAAGATCGTGCCGGCCAGTTAACCCGGGCGCGCTGTCCGTGAAGCGCTTACTGAAAACCGCTTTACTGGCTCTTCGCAACAGCTACGAAAAATGGCTGGTGACTTTTTACGTACAAAATCCCCGCGTATTTTTAGGGGATTTCCTCTGGATAAACGATTGAGAGGCTGTGGAAAGAGCGTAAAATCGTTTACCAATGATTCGCAGTGGCAAGTCCTCCTCCGTTCGCTCCCGCGCCAACGCCAATATTCACGACGTGGCCAAACGCGCCCGCGTTTCCATCGCGACGGTTTCGCGCGTCGTCAACCAGATTCCTTCCGTTGACAAGGATCTGGCCAAGCGCGTCTGGAAGGCCATCGACGAGGTCGGCTATGTACCCAACACACAGGCCCGCGCGCTGGTCTCGGGCCGCAGCCGCATCCTGGGACTCATCGTTTCGGAAATCACCAACCCGTTTTTCCCCGAACTGGTGCAGGAGTTCGAAAATCTGGCTGTGGCCCAGGGCTATGAAGTGATGATCGGCTCCACCAACTACGACACCGTGCGTACCGAGTCGCTGATCCGCCGCATGTTGCAGCGCGGGGTTGATGGCGTGGCGGTGATGACCTTCGGCATTGAAGAGTCGTTGGTAGAAAAGCTGGTCGAGCAGCAATTTCCGCTGGTCTTTATCGATGCCGGGCCGGATGCGCCCAATACGCGCATCATCAAGGTGAACTATGGCGAGGGCATCCGCCAGGCCGTGCAACACCTGGCCGCGCTGGGCCATCGCCAGATCGCCTTCATCTCTGGTCCGTTGCGCATGCGCACCGCCATGACCCGCCGCGATGCCTTCCGCAAATCGATGGCCGAGCTGGGACTCACCGTTCCTGCCGCGTCGGTGATCGAGGGCGATCACACCATGGAGGGCGGCAAGGCGGCCATGGAAAAACTACTGGTGCGGCCCACGCTGCCCACGGCGGTGATGTGCTCGAACGACATGACGGCCATCGGCGTTCTGCACGCGCTGGACCAGACCACGCACAAGGTTCCCAACGATATCTCGGTCGTCGGCTTCGACGATATTCATCTGGCGCAGTTCATGCTGCCGCCGCTGACCACCGTGCAGATGTCGTGCCAAGACCTGGCCGCGGCCGCCGTGCAGGCGCTGCGCGCCGGCATCGAGCCGGACCACCCCAGTGCCGCGCAGCGCGAGTGGCCGGTTCCCACGCAACTCGTGGTGCGCCGCTCCACCGACTTTCCCCGCGGCAGCCTGCCGGCCACCAGCAATCGTGGCACCGCGAAGAACGGATAGAAGAGTAATATCTTCTATGTCTCGAAATCGAAATACTGGCACTTGGCCGAGGGCATTAGTTAAACATGAAGAGTTGCGTTATTGACGGAAACATGTTTTCCATACTTGAAGAGTTTGCAGATCACTTCAGTTCGCAAGTGCTTGGCGGAAGTTATCAATGGCGCGGAAATCTGGATGCATTTAACGATATTCTCCGAGGTGGTTTTGGCACTCCTGAAGATGGTTTTCGATTGGTTTGGGAGCATTCCAACCTGTCGCGTGAAAGGTTGGGCTACGCCGAAACAGCGCGACTTCTTGAACTTCGATTGGAAAGTTGCCATCCTTCAAACAGGAAACTAGTTGCCACTGATCTGCAAAAGGCAAAAGAGGGTAAAGGAACAACAGTATTCGATTGGTTGGTCGAAATCATTCAAATACACGGTCCAGGCGGAGCAGAAGGCGAAGATAATGTAATTCTGGAACTTCGATAAATTTGAGCTTAATTATTCAGATTAGATTTCTCAGACGGATGGCCAGATGCGGCAATAAAAATAGCGCCGTATATCGCCTGATGAATATATCGTTCCGTGCGCTTCTTCAGCTTCCGTCCCGGCCCAGGTTGATGGAATAATGGTGGCGGAGAAAACATTTCTCTGGCGACGATCCCTGGGATTGAAGCTCCGGAGGTAGTTTTGGATTCACGAGGTAGCGCGACGCTGGCGCCGGCTCTGCCAGTAGATGATGCCGAAGACCTGGGGAAGATCTCCGGGGGAGACGAAGATCACATCCGTTGCCCTAAATGCGGCTGGACGCCGGGCAGCAAAGATCGCTGGCAGTGCAGTTGCCGCCACCTGTGGAACACCTTTGACACGGGCGGAATTTGCCCCGGATGTTTGAAGCAGTGGGATATGACGAAATGCCTGTCCTGCCATCAGTGGTCGCCCCACTCTGACTGGTACCCGAAGCACTAAGGCAGTTCTGAATGAATCGTCTTAAAGGGTACGGCTTTTATTGACACGGGTATAAATGCCGTGAATCCTCGGGTGCCTCACGGACAGGTCTTCGTCCGTGGGGTGAAGCATCGCCGCGCCTTTGTTTTTGCGGCTAGCGTGGGGGATCACGGTCGTATCCTTCAGGGCTGGATCAATAACATGCATCATGAACGATCATGCAGAATGGCTTCCCGGCTATGCAGAGTATCTCGAATTGCTTCCAAACCGATTTCAAGATCCGGTAAATTCTTCAGGATGGAAACACCGTCTTGATGGTCAACCATCGAGCGCAAAAGATCGCATTGCCTACAAGCTTCTTATCCTCTTCCATCAGGCTTCTAAGTGTGGAAGCCTCTTGACGGAAACGCTCGGTCATGCGATCGTTTGTGCGGTTTAGCTCGCGAAGGCGCGGGAAGATACTCGATTGTTGGAGAATAGCAGATCGCTCGATAGAAACAGATCTTCGCTGCGCATCCGGGGCAATCGGTTTTTTGAAGGCAAGGCCGGGCGCTTGCCGGACAATCAGGAGAATCAGATTTTAATAAACAGGATGTTCCGCCTAACGGGACCTTTCGGCAAGATCCCGCTCTTGGATTGCCGTCCTCATGCGTAGAACCGTTATCATGAAAGGCGACGTTGCTCCTCACATTTTGAATGTTTTATGAATTTACCTTATTGCATACTCAAGATGCATCACGGATACATAAGTGCCAGTTCGCGCATGGGACAGCAATGACCAACGGCCTGTCACGGATCATCCAGCTTCGGCCGTGAACGGCGTGGACGGAGAAAACGCGAATCATGGCATTGAGCCTCCATAAAGTCGAATCGCTCGCGCCCGATCAGGCGTCGTTGGCGGCAGCGCGAAAGCTGCTGAAGGCGGCCACGTGGCCGGGCTTATTCGCCGATGCCGCCGGATTGGTTTGGGGTGAGTGTCAGGGCTCGGGAGCGGCGCCTTACCGGGTCGTCATTCAGGAAGAGGATTTTGGATATAAATGCACCTGCCCCAGCCGCAAATTTCCTTGCAAGCACAGCCTGGCCTTGATGTGGCTACGCGCGGAGGGCAAGGCCGCCTTTCAACAGGCAACCACTCCGGAATGGGTTGCCGACTGGGTACGCCGGCGTAAACCGGCAAACGGTGCCCCGGCAAAGGAGGCGAAAGAAGAGGCGGGCCAAGCCGGCATCAAGAGCATGGTCGCGGCTTTGGCGGCCGAAGAAGCCCCGGCTGATCCCAAAGCGGAGGCGCGTTCGGCCGCGGCGCGGGAAAGAAACCGCCGCGATCGGGAAGAGGCGGTTCTGAGCGGGCTCGCCGATCTCGATATCTGGTTGGCCGATCAACTGGACACCGGACTGGCCGGATTCGCATCCCAGGCGCGAAAAAGCTGCGCCACGCTGGTACAGCGGCTGGTCGATGCCAAGGCGCCGGGACTGGCATCCCGGCTGGAGGCGCTTCCTGGCCGTCTGCTGGCAATGCCAGAGGGGCAGCGTGGAAGCGCTGCCGTGGCTGAACTCGGCCAATTTCATCTGATCGCCGAGGCCTACCGCCGCCAGGATTCCCTGCCCGCGGAGCTGCGGGCCGATGTGCGGCGCGTGGTTGGCTGGGCGCAGACGCGCAATGAATTGCTTGAGGATCAAGCCGCGTTGCGCATCAGCGGAGCATGGCGGGTGGTAGCCACATTAAGTGAAGTGCAGCCGGATCGCCTGCGCCGCCTGGAGACATGGCTCATCGGCGAGGGGCAAGAGAATTCCTCCGCAAGTGCTGTGCTCCTTGATTTCGTTCCGGTTTCTACCGGCCCGGCGCGCAGCCCATTCAGCGCCGGTGAACGGCTGGCGGCCACGCTTGTTTATTACGTTTCGCCCGCGCCGCTACGCGCGCAGATCGCAGTCATGGATTCTCCGGCGAGTGCATCCGGCGACCCGATCGCCTTTCCCGAACAGACTTTGGGGCAGGCTTTGGATGGTTACGGCCGTGCTCTTGCGCTTGAGCCATGGCTGGAGAGGTGGCCGCTCGGCTTTGCCAACTGCCGCCTGCGCCAGAGCGGTGCAAAGTTATGGCTGGTCAGCCGGGAAGACGATGGCACCGCGGTGCCGCTGGCCGAGAGCCAGTCTTCAACCGCCGCGCCTCTTGAGTGCGTGGACAGAATCGACGGCTTTGGCATTTGGAATGGCTCTGCCCTGCAACTCACGATTGCCGAAACCGCTCTCGGCCGGTGGGAGGCCTCATGAAGTCTGGCAGTCTCAAAGCACAGATTCTTCCATCGTTGTTGGCCGGGCTGCGCCGTGAGCCCTTCAAGCAAGACTCTTTGCCTTCCCAACTGACTGAGGCGGGTGAGCCGCAGGTAGCCTTTGCCGCATTGAGCCTCTGCGGGCAGGCGCTCCGGTTTGAACGCCCGGCGCGGCCGGCAGAATTTGCGGTCAGCCAATGGCCTACTGAAGACCGGCCCATCGTATCTTGCGAGATGCGCACGCTACTCAAACGCTTGCTCAAGGAAAAGCGCCTGAGCGCGGATAGCGAGTTTGCCGTCGCCTGCGCTCTGGAACACGCCCGGCTACGTCCGCACCCCTTCGATCTGCCCCAGCTAGAGGGCTTTGTGCGCGCGCACGCCGAGCGGCTGGGAGCGACGGCTCTTTATTGGGTTCAGCGCGAAACTCCCGAGGCTCAGCGCCGCAGTTATTTCGACGCTGAAGAACTGAACGCGTCGAATTGGGCGGAAGCCTCGCTGGCGCGCCGCGTTGCGTTTCTGGAAAGCTGGCGCTCGCGTGACGCAGCAGACGCCCGCCAAGGGCTGGAATTGGTTTGGGCAAGCCGGAGCGCCGACGAACGCCTTCGCATGCTCGGCGTCATGCAAACAGGACTCAGCGAAGACGATCTGGCATTCCTGGAACCATTGAAGAAGGATCGTGCACCGCGGGTTCGTGCTCTTGCCGCGCGCCTGCTGGCCCGGCTGCAGGGAACGCGCGGTGAAAATCCTGCTTTAAAAGAATGCTTAAGCCGGATTGAAAGATCGAAGTCCGGCCTGTTGCGCAAGCAGGTTGCGCTCAAGCTCACTTTGCCCGCCAACGTAAAGGAATTCGAAGCGCCGCGTTGGATCGCCGGGCAGTTTGCCGAGGCCGGTTTGGAGGAGTTGGCAACTGCTCTCGGCCTCGATCCCGCCGCTCTTGTGGAAAGCGCTCAAAAGGACACGAATCTGCTTCTGGCGCTGGCCATGATCACTTCGGCGGAAGGCCATTGGCCGTTGCTGGAGAAGATCGTCGCGGGCCCGTTGCCGGAGGCCTGGGGCAGGATGAGCGAATGCGCCTGGGCGGGACTCGACCCGCTTTCACCGGCACAACGCGCCGCGTGGGTCAGCGTCGCAGTGCGCCCCCAGCAATGGATACCGCCCGCCGGAGTGGTGCAATGGAGCTGGCTGCTGCGTCAGTTGGAAGGTCCGTTGCCGGCTCCGGTGATGGAGCAACTCCTGCGGGCAAAGGAATTCGATGCGCAAATCGGCGGCGAAAAGCCACCCTCGGCTGAATGGGTTCAGGCGATCTGTGCTCTTTGCCCCGGCGCGTTCCGTGACAGGCTTGCCCTCGCGCTACAGAAGCTAGACCGGGAAAGTTCGGGCGAAGGCCTGCTGCTATTGGAGATACTCGACAGACTGGAGAAGACACAATGAGCAACAACAAGCTGCGGTTGAATGCCGAAGAGATCTTTGCCGAAGAGCTTGCGGCGCTGGCCCGCAAGGATGACAAGCCAAAGCCGCCTAACTGGAAGCTCTCACCCCAGGCTGTAGTGACCTATCTCATGGGCGGCAAGGCTTCCGACGGAACGAAGATCTCTGCCAAGTATGTCGGCAATCGACGGTTGATCGAGACCGCCGTGGCGACACTGGCCACCGACCGCGCATTGCTGCTGCTGGGGCTGCCGGGCACGGCAAAGTCCTGGGTCTCCGAACATCTGGCGGCTGCCATCTCCGGCTCTTCGCAGCGGCTGATCCAGTGCACGGCAGGCACTGACGAAAACCAGATCCGCTATGGCTGGAACTACGCGTTGCTGCTGGCCAAGGGACCGTCGCTTGAAGCCCTGGTCAAGACGCCGCTCACCCGCGCGATGGAGGAGGGAACCATTGTGCGTCTGGAAGAGTTGACGCGCCTGGGTTCCGACGTGCAGGACACGCTGATCACTGTCCTCTCCGAAAAGACGCTACCGGTTCCCGAACTCGATCTCGCCATCGATGCTGCGCGTGGATTCAACGTGATTGCCACGGCCAACAACCGCGACAAGGGAGTCAACGATCTTTCTTCGGCGCTCAAGCGCAGGTTCAATGTGGTGGTTTTGCCTTCACCCGCGACCCTTGAAGAAGAGACCGGAATTGTGGTGAAACGGGTTCAGGAGATTGGCGCAGGGTTGAGTCTGCCGCCCATCGAGCCGGCGGAGAAGGAACTGGTGCGCGTGGTGATCCTCTTCCGTGAGTTGCGCGAAGGCAAAACGCTGAACGGAAAGACCAAGCTCAAGGCGCCCAGCGGCTCGCTTTCAACGGCCGAGGCCATCTCGGTCGGAGTCAGCGCCTGGGCGCACGCGGCGCACTTTGGCGGGGGTGAACTCGATGCCTCCAGTCTCGCCGCCAACCTGGTGGGCGCGGTGGTCAAAGATCCGGTGCAGGACAGCGTCGCGCTCGAAGAATATCTGGAAAACGTTGTGCGCAGCCGCGACGGCTGGGCCGATCTCTACTCCGCGATGCGCGAGGTGATGTAAGCCGTCATGGAGGAACGCGTCCACATTCTCGGCATTCGGCATCACGGACCGGGCTCGGCGGCTTTGTTGCGCGAGGCTCTCGACGCCCTCGATCCGGAGTGCGTGTTGATCGAGGGGCCTCCGGAAGCCAACGAACTCATCCGCTTTGCCGCCGCCCCGGATATGAAGCCTCCGGTCGCTTTGCTGCTCTATGCAATGGCAGACGCCAGCGCTTCTGTCTTTTTCCCCTTTGCCGAATACTCGCCGGAGTGGCAGGCCATGCTGTGGGCGCTGGGCCGCAGGCGTCCGGTGCGATTCATCGATCTGCCTGCCGGCATCTCCATCCGGCAGAGGATAGAGGATCGCGCCAAGGAGGCGGATGAGGCCGCTTCCGGCGAATGCGAAGTACTTCGCGGCGATCCGCTGGATGAACTGGCCGCGGCGGCAGGATACAGTGACAGCGAGGCCTTCTGGAACGCGCTCGTTGAGCAGAGCCGGCTCGGGGAGCAGCAAAACCGGGATGGATCGGGCGCGATCGAGATGCTGGCAGCCGTTGCCGGCGCCATGAGCGAAGCGCGTTCGGCCGAAGAACTACACCACGGAGGCACGGAAGATCGGCTACGCGAGGCTCAGCGCGAAGCCCAACGCGAGGCCTGGATGCGCTTGCAGATACGCGCCTCCGCAAAAGAGTTTGACGGAACCATCGCCGTCGTCACTGGCGCATGGCACGTGGCCGGGCTCCGCTCTTCCGCCACCGTGGCCGCGGACAAGGCGCTGGTAAAAGATCTGCCGAAAGAGAAGGTCGAAGCCACCTGGGTTCCCTGGACCGATGGCCGTCTGAGCGGCGGTTCCGGCTATCGCGCAGGAGTGGTTTCGCCGGGCTGGTACCGGCATCTGTGGGAGCTTTACCAGCGCAAGAATGCGACGAGCGCGGAAAGGTTTGTTGCCGAATGGCAGGCCCGGACCGCTGCCTTGCTGCGCGACGAGGGCTTCGCTGCTTCCACCGCATCGGCCATCGAGGCCACTCGCCTGGCGCTGGCGTTGGCCGCCATGCGCGGCATCCGCGTTCCCGGACTCGAAGAGATGCGCGAGGCAGCGCTTGCCGCGCTCTGCCACGGCGAAGGAGCGCCGCTCCAGATCATCGAGCGCAAGCTCTACGTTGGCGAGCGCGTGGGCGAGATCGACGAAGCGGTGCCGCAGATGCCACTGGCGCGCGATCTGGCGCTCTGGCAGAAGAAGACCCGCCTTAAACCCGAGGACATCGATTCCGAGATTCGCCTTGACCTGCGCAGCGAAGCTGGGCTTCTCAAGTCAACCCTCCTGCACCGGCTCACGATCCTGAATGTTCCCTGGGGCGAACTGGTGGAGGCCGATACCGGCCGGGGAACATTCCGCGAGGCCTGGAAATTACGCTGGGAACCGGAGCTTTCCGTTCGCCTAGCCGAGGCGTTGATTCACGGCGCAACGATTGAAAGCGCCGCAGCTCATGCGCAGATTGAGCGCGCCGGCGCTTCCAGTTCTGTTGCCGAGGTGGCCGGGTTGATCCGGAACGCACTGGTGGCCGATCTATCAGTTGCCGCACAAACGTGTATCGCCCGCCTGCAGGCGCTGGCGGTCAATGCGGCAGAGATCAATGACCTGATGCAGGCGGTGGCGCCCCTGGCCGATGTGCTGCGCTATGGAGCCGCGCGCAAGATGCCGGAACAGGAACTGCGGGCTCTGGCCCACGCTCTTGCCGTCGAGGTAAACGCCGGAATCCGCCTCAGTTCGCATAATCTGGACGAAGAAGCCGCGGCTCTGCGCGCCCAGGCGATGCGCGCGCACGATGAGGCGCTGAGACGGCTGGGGGATGCGCCGCTTTTAAGCTCCTGGCAGGCGGAGTTGGGCCGCATCGTCGAGGATAGCCAGGTAGCGCCGGCCATTGCCGGGGTGAGTTTGCGGCGCCTTCATGAAGAAAAGCTCTGGCCGCTTGAGCAAGTCGCGATCTGCTTCTCATTCCATACCATCGGAGAAAATCCGCAACGCGCCGGAGCATTTCTTGAGAGTTTTTTGGGCGGCGGCGCCGAGGTATTGCTCGCGGACCAACCGCTGCTCAGCCTGCTCGATGAATGGCTCTGCAGCCTCGGCGAGCCGGACTTCATCGAATCTCTGCCGCTGCTGTGCCGGGCCTTCGGCAGCTTTGACAGCGTGGCCCGGCGGCGCGTGCGCGAGCGAGTGCTGGAATCTGGCCGCAAAGATGGAGTTCCTGTGCCCATGACGCAGGCGCTCAGCAGTCCAGGCTTTGAGGCAGCTCTGCCGCTGCTGTTTACCATTCTCGGTTTCGAACCACCACGGGAGGCGCAACCATGACGGCTCAAGGTAGCGAGCGGGCGCGCCGCTGGCGGCTGGCTCTAGGCGACGAAGAGGGCGGGGAACTTTGTGAGCGGGATATGCGCCTTTCGCAGGCGCTCAGCGCGCTCTACTGCGAGGCTCCAACCACCAAACGGAAAGGAGGTCTGGGTGCGTCGTCGCCGCGCGTAGCCCGCTGGCTCGGCGATATCCGCGAGTTCTTCCCCACGCCCACCGTGCAGATCATTCAAAAAGATGCTCTGGAGCGGCTCAACCTCAAGTCGATGATGCTGGAACCAGAGTTTCTGGCCACGCTTGAGGCGGACGTGCATCTGGTTGCCGACCTGATCTCGCTGCGCTCTGCCATCCCCGAAAAGAGCAAGGAAACAGCGCGCATGGTGGTGCGCAAAGTTGTCGGCGAGCTGCTGAAGCGGCTCGAAAGCAAGACCGTGGAAGCCGTACGGGGCGCTCTCAATCGTTCGCAGCGGGTGCGTCGGCCGCGGCATTCCGATATTGACTGGCGGCGCACCATCGGTGCCAATCTGCGCCACTATCAGCCGGAGTATCGCACCATTGTGCCCGAGTCGCTGATCGGCTTTGCCCGCCGTACACGAACCCGCGCCAATCTCGACAACGTGATGCTCTGCGTTGACCAGTCGGGCTCGATGGCGTCGTCCGTCGTCTATTCTTCGATCTTTGCCGCCGTGCTCGCATCGCTTCCTGGCCTCAAGACCAGCCTGGTTTGCTTCGATACCGCAATTGTCGATCTCACCGATCAGCTCCAGGATCCTGTCGAGGTTCTCTTCGGCGTTCAACTTGGAGGCGGTACCGACATCAATTCCGCCCTGGCCTACTGTGAGCAGCGCGTCGAGCAACCGGGCCAGACCCACCTGATACTGATCACCGATCTATATGAGGGCGGGAATGCTCCAGCCATGCTGGCCCGTGTAGCCGCGCTCAAGCAAAGTGGCGTGAATGTCGTTGTGTTGCTGGCGCTCTCCGATGACGGCCACCCCGGCTATCACTCCGGTCACGCCGCGGCAATCGCCGCCATGGGCTGCCCGGTCTTTGGCTGCACACCCGACCAGTTTCCGGAACTGATGGCGGTGGCATTGATGCGGCAGGATATTGCGCAGTGGGCCGCAGCGCGCGAGATCCCGCTGGTGCGGGGAGCATAGGACGAGCGGATTCGATGTTCCGGCATCTGCAAGGTGATCGGCATGTCTAAGGAACTTCTGCAAACAGGCTTCGTGTCGCGCCGATCCGCAAAATGCCAAAGAAGGTAAAGGAACAACTTGGTTCCGCAGGAACACCCTCTCTCCAATCGCCAATCGGTCAACCTGCGTCCAATCGCTGGATTAATGGCTGTGCTTATGTAGATGGTCGTGGGAGTGTTCGCGTGTCTGTCTGGCATTGATCTTGGGCACGGTCATCACCAGACGGCCGTGTTGCACACCTTTGAGGCCAATGATCAGGTCGGCGAACTTTTCCACGCGGGCGGCCTTGCCGTGCACGATCAGCACTTCCAGGCAGGAATCGTGGTCCAGGTGCGCGTGACTGGTCGAAACCACCAGATCGTGGTGGGCGTGCTGTGCCGCGGTGAGCTTTTCGGAGACACCGTGGGATTGATGATCGTAGATCAGCGTGATGGTGCCGACGACAATAGCCTCGGGCGCGGCGGTCCGCTCGCGCACCAGCCGGTCGCGGATCAGATCGCGAAAGGCCTCGGAGCGGTTGGTGTAGCCGCTCTTTTCGATGGAGCGGTCGAAGCGCTCCAGCAATTCCGAGTCCAGAGCAATGCCGATTCTGCTTAACTGGCCCATCTGCCACCTGCCTGTTCAGAAATAAGCGGAGCTAGCGTAGTTAGTTACAGCATTTTTACCATCAACAATTCCACAGTTTATCGATAACGCGGTGGATCTACCGGCGGGAAATCGAAAAAAACAGAATCGTGCGACGGAGCAATCGTCCGATTAAAACGCTCTATTGCGGCGCTACCAGATGATGCGCGATGGCGAACAGCGCCAGCTCCAGCCGGGTGGAGACGCCGGTCTTGTCGAAGATATTCGAGAGGTGGCGCTTGACGGTCTCTTCGCTTAAAGAAAATTGCTTGGCAATGTCGCGATTCGAGCAACCTTCCACGATGCAGCCAACCACTTCCAACTCGCGCGGAGTGAGCCCGTAGGTCTTGTGCTGCGGCACTGCGGCTTGTTCCATCAAGTCGTGCAATGCCGAGACCAGATTGACCACACGCTTGCCGCCGATCCAGTAGTCGCCGGTGAATACGGTGCGAATGGCGGTCTGCAGATGATTGGCCAGCGCGTCTTTGAGGACAATGCCACGGGCGCCGATCTGCAGGGCTTCGATAATCTGTTGCGTGGTGATGGTCGAGGTCAGCAGCAGAATCTTGGCCGTCGACGGGCCATTCATAATGGCGCGCATGGCCTCAAGGCCCGGCAGCCGCGGCATGGAGACATCGAGCAGTAAAACGTCGGGCTTCAGCTCGATGGTCTGAGTGATGGCCTCGTCACCGTCAGAGGCATCGCCGACTACGGCAAAGCCGTCTTCTTCGGTGAGCATATTGCGCACGCCGATGCGCACCACCGGATGATCGTCAGCCACTACGATTCGTATGGGCCGTTCCATAACTTGTAAGTTGCCTCCGCTGCCTGTACCCTCGCGCTGGAAACCAGTAATGGGTCAGGCAGGCAGCTCCGCATCCAGCATACGCTGCAACTCCCGCGCGGCGGCGCGCAAATCGCGGAGCAAAGCCGCGCTGTTATCCAGATGGTTATCCTCGGATTCAAACAGTTCGCCGATGCGCGCAGCTCGTACCGCCCCGGCCATGCCGCAGCCGCCCTTGATGGCGTGGCCGATCCGCCGGACCTGGCCGGCATCGCGGCGGGCGATGGCCGCACCCAGCAACTCGATCCGGCGGCCAAGATCGGCGACCACGGTGGTGTAGATCTCGCGCACCTTCGCTTCCGGCATCATCTTGCGGAATTGGGATAAAATCTCGGCGTTAATCGCCGGCTCATCCGGCTTGAGCAATGCGGCTACCGGCGCCGGGGCTGGATTCAATCCCTCGATCAGCTTGCGGAAGTTGCCGATCGCGAACGGTTTGAGCAGAACTCCGTCGGCCGCGGCGGCCACCTCGGTGGGCGGTTGGCTGCCGCTCATTACATAAACGCGTGCTTTGCAGCAGGCGCGATAGCGGGCGATCAACTCACTGCCGCTCAGCCCGGGCATCTGCGCATCCATCAGGATCACGCCGGGCACGCAAGCGGCCTGCGGGCGGCTCGCGCTGTCCAGCATCTTCAATGATGCGGCGCCGTCCACGGCCGAGTGAACGTTGTAACCGCTCATGGTGAGCAATGTTGCCACAACCTCACGGCTCACCATGTCGTCATCTACCAGTAAGACAGTGGGCCGGTTCAGGTCGACTACCTCATGCATATATCTAGTGTGCATCTAACGTACCACGTTATATAAAAATTTCGTGCGATGGTGCATCCAGTCTATACGCAACATTGCACGGTTGAAAACCTTGGCGTCTCGCGGCGGCTAGGGGGCGGCCGGAGCAGGGATTCCCAGGGTTGCGGCGGCGGGTAGATCGTGTCCGCTATGCCATTCATGCGCAGCGGCTTTGAAGGCCTGGCCGCGCGCCTGCCAGCGTTCGATCTCCTCGTCGTAGCGGACCGTAACATTATCGAGCCAGTAGGGGCGGTTCTCGCTGAGCCACACCTGGCTGAACTCGACTTTGAGCGCCGAAAAGCCATCGCGCAGATCCTGACAGCGGCCGTTGGTGCCGCTGATCTGGCCAAGCAATGAGCTGGTGGCGCTGTGCAGGTTTGTGTCGTGTTGCTGCGCTGCGGCTTTGGTGTAAGCGGCGGCGATTTCGTCGGCGGTCTGGAATTTTAGGCCGATAAAATCCAGCCGGCGCGCGCCCAGGTCCATTGCCGCCAGAGCCTCCTGCTCGGCCAGTTGCGGGTTTTGCATCCGCGCCTCGGCCAGCAACACCAGCGCCCGCTCGGCGTGAATGCGCAGATCATGCGCCACCGGCAGCAGCTTGGCCGAAACGCTCTGGCCCCGTTCGCTCCAGGGATCGAGCCAGAACAATTCGTCGCTGTTCGCTCCTGCGTTGGCGCTGGCCAGCGCTTCCTGCGCGGCCATCAGTTCCTTCTCCGCAATGTCGATTTTGCCGCTCATGTCGCGATGGAAGACTTGCCCATAGGCTTGCTGATAATCGGCGATCGAGCTTTCGCCCGGCTGCCAGGCGGCCACCGCGCCGAAGAGTACGCTATACCAGTCCAAATTAAACAACCCCTCGCCGTCATCGTTCCACACTGTTGTGAGAGCGCCGGTTGCGCCCAGCTTCTGGCCGTCGCGGAGAAAGCCCTGTATGTTGCCAAAGGCGGTTCTGGCCACTGGATAGACCTCGTTCCAGTTGGCGCCGCCCGGTGCCACCCAGGTCTCGATCCCGTTTTTGGCAAACGGTTCAATCATCTTGTCGAACCCTGTCGTATCTCCGTAATTCCAAGGCACGGCGATCATATCCTTGGGCAGATTGGCCACCGCCGCCGGATCTTTGCCGCCAATATCGCCCCAGAAAAGCAGCCGCCGGTTCAACGGCGCCAACTGATCGTGAATTTGCTTGAGGAAGGCCACGTAGACCGGTCCATAGCCCTGTTGCTGAACGGCCTCCTGGGTGCGGCCCGCGCCCAGCTCGAAGGTCTCATCGGCGCCCATATGCAAAAAAGGCGAGGGAAACTCCTTCGCCATGTCGGTAAACCAGTCCTTGATCAGTGGCAGCGTCCCCTCCTGCCCCGGCGCCAGCACATGGCCATGTGGCGTTTCCGCCTGGTCCTGGTAAAGCTCCCATTGCAACACGTGATGCAGGTGCCCGAAGGCCTCCTGCTCGGGAACGATGGTGACGTGATATTTGCGGGCATAGGTTACCAGTTCGGCGGCCTCGGCCGGCGTCAGCGAGCCGCCCGGCGGCGCCGCCAGCGGCTGCGAGGGATACAGCAGCGTGTGTTCGAAGTAGGGCGAATAGATATTGATCTTGAATAAAGCAAAGGCGCGAATCTGATGTTTTTGAAACTCCAGCGTGGGGAACGGTCCGCGCGAAAGGTCGTCGTGAATGCCACGGTACGGCATCGCCGGCCAGTCGCGCACCGTACCGGTAGGAATTTGGTGCGGCGCGCCAGCCAGCGGCAGCATCTGTTTGAAGGTCTGCACGCCGTAGAAGACGCCCGTGCCGGTGCGGGCAACAATCGTTGCGCCATGCGCGTCGAGCACCAGAACATAGCCCTCCGACTCCATCGCCGGATCGAAGGCTAGACTGGCGTGGGCAAGCAGTGCCTTGCCCTCTGCCGAACTGGTACGTAACAGCGTGACCCGATAAGGTGGCTGGGCTTGTCCGGCGCGCGCGTCATCGGACAAAGGTGCGATTTTTTTGATTGCCTCTTCCAGATCGCGGGCGGCAAACTCGTCGTCGGTCTCGTGGCCCGGCGCGGCAACCACGATCTTCGCCGGTAGATCCACGGGCTGGCCAAAGTTGGCCTCGCGCGGCGCAGGCAAAAGGCGTACGGGCGTCTGAGCAAAACCGGCGGATGCGATCAATACTGCCCCAGCCAATGTTGTAGCCGATAGAAACGGAAACACCTTGCCACGATTTGGTATCTGCAAAGCCGCCGCCTTTCGCGCCGTGAGCGATTGGACTCAATGCGATCATTGTAGACTAAGGAAACATCCAATCTCTTCCACGGGGACGGCACGTCCGGGCTCCGGCAAGGCAAATAAAGGAGATTTACACTCGATGACAGCCAACACTCCGGCCGCTCCCTCTGCTCTTCGCCGCTACAATTCGTTTCTTCTTCTGGTCGCCGGCCTTGGCGGTCTGCTCTACGGCATCGACGTGGGCATCATCGGCGGCGCCATACCTTATCTACAGGCCACTTCGAATCTCTCGCCCGGCCAGCTCTCCTCGATCGTTGCCGCCGTGTTGCTGGGCAGCGTCTTCTCCACGCTCTTTGCCGGCCTGCTTGCCGATTGGATGGGCCGCAAACCGATGATGCTCCTCAGCGGCTGTGCTTTTGCCCTCAGCATTCCTGTCATCGCGCTTTCGCATGGCTTCGGACCGCTGTTTTTCGGCCGTCTGCTACAGGGCACCAGCGCCGGATTGATCGGCGTGGTCGTTCCGCTCTATCTGGCCGAATGTCTTTCGGCGAACAATCGCGGCAAAGGAACCGGCGTCTTTCAGTGGATGCTTACGCTGGGCATTGTAGCCGCGGCGCTGATCAGCATCTATTTCAGCTATCGTGTTTCGGCCGTTGCCGCCACGGGCAATGCCCAGGCCATCTTCGACTTTAAGAACTTCGCCTGGCGCAGCATCTTCTGGGTCTCGCTGCCGCCCGGCGCGCTGTTTGTGCTGGGCAGCTTCTTCGTCACCGAGTCGCCACGCTGGCTCTTCCGCCGCGGCCATCGCGAAAAAGCTCTCGCCGCACTGCTGCGCTCGCGCTCCGCAGAGCAGGCCGCACTCGAGATCAACGAGATGGAGGCAGCCCGCGCCGCCGCGCCAGCCACGGCCGGCAAACAGGTGCGCGATTCGTTGCTCCGCCGCAAATATGTGATCCCGTTCCTGCTGGCCTGCGTCATTCTGGCCTGCAACACGGCCACCGGCGTCAACTCGGTCATTCTTTACAACACCAGCATTCTGCTGCAAAGCGGATTGAGCGATCTGGCCTCGCACTGGGGCTACGTGCTGCTGACCAGCGTCAACTTCGCCATGACCTCGATCGGCATGTTGCTGGTCGATCGCAAGGGGCGCAAGTTTCTGCTCGTCATCGGCACCGCCGGCATCATTGTTTCGATGATCACCGCCGGCTGTCTCTTCCGCTCCACCGAGCGCGACGCCATCGACTGCCGCAACGCGGTGCAGCCGCTCGTCGATCGCCAACAAAACCTCGCTCTGCGCTTCGATCCTACCGCGGCCTCTCAACTGCTGGCTACCGCCGGCACGGCGGCCAACGGCATCGACAGCCGCCGCGCCTCGCTGGCCATCATCTATTCCTATGGCGACTTCACGGCCACCACTTCCATCGTCCGCTCCGACGATCCAGCCCCGGCGCCTATCAAGATCGCGCGCGAGGATTGCGTTCCCTCCAATAAAATCGAGGCGATATTCTCTAATCCCTTTGCCAGCGTCGACCAGGCCAGAACCGCGCCGCTGGTAATTCGCAAGGCTCTGATCGGCAGCGTGCCCGCGCCGCGCCACGGTTGGCTGGTTGCCCTCTGCCTCTACGCCTTCATGGCCTTCTACGCCATGGGCCCTGGAGTCGTGGTCTGGCTGGCGCTCAGCGAGTTGATGCCCACCCGCATCCGGTCCAACGGCATGAGCATTGCCCTGGTTCTCAACCAGCTTGTTTCAACCACGCTGGCCGGCATCTTTTTGCCCTTCGTTGGCAAGCACGGCTACGCGGCCATGTTCTTCCTTTTTGCCGGCTTCACGGTCGTCTACTTCCTGGTCGCCGTCTTCTTCCTGCCCGAGACCAAAGGCAAAACCCTCGAAGAGATCGAGGAGCATTTCGCGGGGTAGACAGCGGACTCAATGTTTTGTGTGAAAGGAACCTTTGATTAAGTTGTACCTTGAATGCGCAAAACTTAACTCGCAGTGACGAGCAGAAAAACTTATCAGGAAAGGCGTGAAGTTTTAGGGCGTGAGTTTACTCGTGCCCTAAAACTCGTTTATCGGCGCAAACATAAAATACATTGTGATCGGACTCAATTACCAGCCACTCCAACATTCCGCCGGCCACGTAGTATTCGAAGTAAGGACATTCTGCTAGGAGCGGTTCGAGAATCGCAGCACGAAGTTGATAAACCGGAAGATCAACCGTATCGATCTCCGGAATGAAAAAGACAGATCCGTCAATTGCGGGAAGAACCGAAGAAAGACTCGATTCTGAAGAATCGTATTTGGTAAACGGAAGCGCCAGGCCGAGCCACCACGATCGAGGATTTCCACGAACGTAGCGAGTTTTAACTGAATTCACAATTGCATAAGCAGCTTGTTTTTCCAATCGTTCGATATTGATCCCTAACTTAATGGCTGCTTTCTCGATCCAAACTTCAACATCACCCATGTTGCTCACTATGTTTTTCATCGGCGAATGGGCGTCATTGTAATCTTTCATTCGCTGTCCTTTTCAATGATTGAACGAGTTGTGGGCTTCAGGCCTGTCTGTCCCTGTCGTAAATTCAAGAATTGCATCTAGCTTGTATTCCTCTAGGTTATCTGCTAACCATCGCTCATGAATGCGATATTGATGAAAACGAACTGTACATTCCCCATCAGAAAACGAAGAGATAATTACAAACGCTCTGTCCGGAAATTTCTCTTCGAGAGATTTCCTTAAGGAACCTCTGAAAAACGCCGAATTACAAGAGCCCGTTACTGGTATTTGTCAGTGCGGTCCAGGAATCGGCGCATTTTCGTACGTCGGGCAGTTCGTATAACCCGCTGGAGGCCGCCCGTGGCCC
>Ga0326727_10001226_pt1 | contig 97282 bp, 74 predicted proteins | sample MB2enrmetagenome_FD_207643 | JGI IMG/M metagenome (GOLD analysis project Ga0326727, IMG submission 207643) | Lab enriched peat soil microbial communities from McLean, Ithaca, NY, United States - MB29MY | ecosystem: Environmental > Terrestrial > Soil > Wetlands > Peat | place: USA: New York... | reverse complement strand
ATGGAAGGCGTCAACAACAAGATCAAGACCCTCACCCGCCAAGCCTATGGCTATCGGGACGAAGCCTTCTTCATCCTCAAACTCCTCGCCCTACACCAAGCCAGGATCAAACTCGTCGGATGAACCAATAATTCCGGCAGTCCGGTCGCCAAACTGAGCCGGCAAAGTTCCTGTGATCAAGGAGACTGAATTGATCAAGTGGGGGTCAATTTCCTGCCCGAAACCGTTGAGTCCCTCCGGCAGCAGAACACCGTTGACGCGATATTGCACGTCGCCGTGATCGCCACGAACATGCACTTCCCCGAATTCATCCTGCGCCACGCCCGGCGCATGCAGCAGTACCTGCTGAAAAGAAGAGTTTTCACCCTGACCCATTGACTGAATCTGGTTCGCGCCGATTTTGTAGGCGACTGCTCCTAGACTGGGCGCTATTTGCTCGCGTGCCGCGTCAAGGTCGCCAGTCACAACTACCGGCTCAAGCCGCACCGGAGAATTTGTTCCGACTGCATTGGTACTCTGCACCAAGGACGCCGGTAGTGGATTGGTTGCGGCATTCGCGGAAGCTACAGGCAAACGGCCGGAGTCGATAGTGCCAGCGGCGACCGGAATGGCGGCGAGCGGAGAACAACAGAGCGCGACGAGAGCCGTTCCTGCCTGAACGCTCAGGTCGGCGCCGCGAGATTGTTTGGCGCGTAGTAGTGACAAGAACATGTAGCTATAGCTACATTGCGTGCGCTGGACTGTCAAACAGGTTTTGGCAATACTTGGTTAAATTATGACTCAATCACCCAAGGGTGCGGGGACGGCGCGGAAGCAGGGGGCGGCCCGGCCGGCCGAAGTGCAAGCCTCGGCGCTGCGACACACGCGGCAGGAACATGCAATGGAAACGGCGCAGGATTACGCCGAAGCCATCGCTGACCTTGCCGCCATTCACGGAGAAGCGCGGGCGGTTGACCTTGCCCGCCGCCTCGGAGTCTCGCATGTCACGGTGATCCGCACGATTGCCCGTTTGCAACGCGACGGGTATGTTTCTACCCGTCCGTACCGCTCGATCTTCCTGACCGATAAAGGCTTGCGGATAGCGGAGGAATCAAGGCGTCGCCATGAGATTGTGGTGGCTTTCCTCCGGGCACTGGGCGTGTCAGACGCAATAGCACAAACCGACGCGGAAGGTATCGAACACCATGTGAGCCCTGAAACCCTGGCGGCGTTTAAGCGTTACGCAGCATCAAACTAGGTTGTGTTCTCTGGTTGCTGGGGCGCGGCAGTCGGAGCGGCTTTGGTCAGCGCGGCAAGCCTGTGATTGCTGACCGGGGAGGTAGTTTGCTTCGGTAATTCTCGTTCCTTTCTGCTGCACCCGAGCACGAACCATCCAGTCAGAAAAGTGCGGCGTTGGCCGGAAAAGGATGGGTGGTTGAATGGGTTGGGGATCATGGCTCCTGCCAGACGACTTGTTCAGCTTCGATCTGGTAAATCCCGACCAGGTAGCCGTTTTCGCGCATGTCGCCAACTCGCAAGCTACCCAACACGGTAACCGGTCGGTCCATGAGCGGCTTGACGCCTCCATTTTTGGTCCGCACCGCGATCCACTCGTTGACTTTCGGGACCGAGCCAAAACAACACATGTTCTGGTTGCGCATCAGCAGGAACTCAAAGGCCAATCCGTTGTTCATCTTCAGGGGCAGAAGGAAGCCGCGGACCGCGACCAGACGACGGTCGAGTGCAAGGACGGCGGGGGGGATCTTCGCCCGTGTGACAGCCGATGCAGCGGCAAAGTTATTTGAGCCATCGGCCATTTCCGCAGTAACCTCGAAGGGGAAAGCCGAAAGCGTATCGAAGCCGGTTCTTTGATAGCCCGGAGGCAATGTCGTTTCGGGCAGAGCGGCCAATTGAGCGGGACTGAAGATCACCTTGGCAGGGTTGGCTCCGAAGGTTTGGCCGTCCCCAGCATTGGTTGCACCGGACTGCCGGACACGAAATTCAACCATTCGGTGCTGGAAAGAAGCTGGCTTTGGGAACTTCTTCTTCTGAGGCCGCGCGTCCGCAGCGGCGGTTGCCATCGGAGAATCGGTTTGAGTCAGTGGGGTGATGGGTTCGCCTCGGACGGCGGACATGGGCTTGGAATTGCCGGAAGGCCGGTGAAGGTAAACGGCCCAGACCAGAACGAGGACACCCAGGCCGAAAAGGAGTCTCAGGACAAGGATTCTCACGACTGGCCCGCCTTCAAAGGAGTTGAAGCAAGAGCGTTACGGTCCCAATCAACGCGACCCCAGCGGCGAAATTCGACAGAACGAGGGCTTTATGGTGGTGCAGGATCTCGCCCCCGACTGCGTGCGCCGCAAGGAAGAGAAAACCGCCGCCCACATGCGCCACGACCGCATCCAGCCAGAATTCCGGCACGTGCGGCAGTGCCAGCAGACCGAGAAAACCACCCCAGAGGGTTGTGGATTCAACGAGCGCCACGCGAAGGACTGTCCCGCGGCGGCTAAAACCGGCCCCGAAGAGCAATGCGCCCAACGCCAGGCCCTCGGGCACCTTGTGAACACACACCGCCAGTACGAGCGAGATGTCCAGGGCCCGTCCGCCGGCGAGGTTGGCCTCGTGCGCCTCATGGCCGGCGGCCAGCGCCAACCCGTCCGCGGTGCAATGGATGGCGAGCGCCACCATCATCGCGATGGCAATGTCGCTGAACCGGTGCCGCGTGGCGTCGTCGAAATGGCTGGCGGCGCAGGCAGGGCAGACATGATACACGTATTTCGTAACGAGAACGAAAACAACGTAACCACTGCTCAGCGCCAACAACAGTCCCCACCACCGCAGTGATTCAAAACTCTCAGGCAGGATGCCAAAGACCGTCACCCCAAAGAGCGTGCCGGCTCCGAGGCTAATCAACGCGCACAACCGCCGGTGGGATTTGCCGAGCGATGAGCCCAGCACCCCACCGGTGACTGCGAGGGCGAACGCCAGGAAGATATAGAGATTCTGAGTCATCGGGTTGGGCCAAGCAGTTTCTCGGCGTCGAGGCGATAGATGCCGACCAAGTCGCCACGCTCACGCACATCGCCCACGTGAAAGGTCCCACAAACGGTCACCGGCTCATCCATGATAGGCTTCACGCCTTTGCCGATCATCCGAACGTTGACCCATTCGGTAATCTTTGGGAGCACACCATAGCAACACATGCTTTGGTTTCGCAGAATGAGAAAGTCGGTCGCCAATCCTGCATGGTAGTTCATCGGCAACATATAACCTCTCACCGACACCTCCTTGTCATTCAAGGCCTTGATCCCATCGGGAATCTGCGCCAGCGTCTTAAATGAGGCGGCGGCAGCGTTTGTGGGCGCATCCACCATCTGGTCCGTCACCTCGAACGAGAAGCCGGCTAACTGATCGAAGCCAACGGAGAGGGGAGCCGGTTGAGCGGCGGCTGGGGCGCTGGCGGTGGGAGCTGGGGCTCTGCGGGTTGGCAGGCTGGCCGGGCGGAGCGTGGAAGCCACTGTGGGCGGGGTTGGCATCGTATGGGTCTTGAGCGCGGATCCGCTGGTTTTCACATGCACCATCTGCGCCTTGACCATCTGCGATGGCGAGCCAATGGGGACCACAAACAACGCCAGGGCAAACAGGGCGGCGCTCAATGCCGCACCAATCGCGAATTCGAGATAGGCCCGCCGGCTTGCTGCCGCCAGCGCCTTTGCTTTCCGAATCTTCTGTCTTTTCACCTGGGGGCAACGGCTGCCGGATTCACCTCGAATCCTCTGGACGCTCCATTCTTTCCCCATCCATTCGATAAATAGAGCGGAGCAGCCGCCCATTTTCGCGATACTCGCCCACATGCAACTTGCCGAAAATCGTGACCGGCCGGTCCATGATGGCCTCTATGCCTTTCCCAGTCAGACGAACGATCACCCATTCGTTGATTTTTGGCCGTATGCCAAAACAACACATTGCCTGGCTTTTTAGAAGCAGGCAGTCCGTGGTCAGACCGTTGAGGTGATTCAAGGGTATCATAAAACCCTTGATAAACACTGCCTTCCCGTCCAGTGACTTGACATCATCAGGGATTTGTCCAACCAATTTCCAGCCTGCGGGTTCCAGGATGACGTCGGCCGGAAAGGCCGACAATTTGTCGAATCCAGCCGCCAAGTATCCTCCTTTCATTTCCGGCAGGGTCCCGCTGGCCTCCGCCGGGCTAGTTGAAGCTGATTTAATTGCCGGTTCACTGTTCGACGACGAGCTAGTCTGCACTATTGGTTTAAAGGGCAACCGGTGAAATCCCTTTGGCACCTCGGCTTTACTGGCCGACGGGACATTGGTCAGCGTTCGGCTCAACGCCTGTCTATTGGTTGCAGGCAAGAAGGCCGGAGCTGGCGCATCAATCGGCGTCCCGCGCACGAGCTGCGCGCCCGCCTGCCAGCCCAAAAGCCCGGAACAAAGGACAAAGAGGAGGACGCACAAAGGGGATGCTCGGACGCCAACGCCGGATGAAGCTTGTCCTGACACCTTGCGGGTTTCCCGCTCACCAGCGGGCTGCTGCCGGCTATTTCTTGGAATTGTCATCGTTGCCTTTCGGAAAGTTGAACAGGATGTTCGTGTAGGTTTTGCCGTGAACGGTGATTTCTCTAAGCACGGCGTCGAATGTCCGGGTTGTTTTGAGCCAGTCGGCCCGTGCCTCGAAGAGAGATGTGTCGCCAGCCTTTTCGCCCGTGGCGTTGTTAGCAACCGGGTGCAGCCTCAACTTCTCCTGCTGCCCGGAAACCTGGGCCGTGATTTCGACTGAAGGCGCATCGATGCGGACAAAGTTCTCCAGTTCCCCATCCATCACGAACGCCCGTAATTTGCCGTCAGGCGCGTCGAGGACAAATTCAACATGATATTCCTCCTCGCCCAACTCGACGGGTGTGCCGCCGTGTGGCGGTTTGTGCTCATGACGATGTGCGGCTTCTTTGGCGGGCGCGCCGGGTTCAGTTTTGGAACAGCCACCGGCCAATCCCGCGGCGAGCGCGACACAGAGCAGAGTGCTAGTCTTCATCGGTTCGGTTTCGCCTCACGAGGGTGGCGTAAGGTTTGAGGCGACATCGGTGCGGTAAGCTTTGATAGCGGGCACAACTCCTGAGAGCGCGCCCAGCGCGGTAAACGCGGCGGGTGACCAAAGCATGACCGGATTGAAAGAGAAAGGGTCAAGCACAACGCCCGTCTGCGCGCGGATGATCCCGGCTACGACGGTCACCAATCCTAAGTAGATGCCGAACGCCCCCGACATGCCAAGCGCGGCAATCGCTGCGGCTTCGAGAACGATGGCGGAAAACACAGTTGCGCGGCGAGCACCGAGCGCCCGAAGGATCGCAAATTCGCGACGCCGCTCGTTCATCGAATTATAAATGCTTGCCAGGATCGAACCGGCCGCAACCAACATAACGAGATAACTTACCAGGGTCAGCACCCGGTCGAACCACCCGATCTTGTCGAACAAGTCCGCCATCACGCGCCCGATGGGCCAAGCAAACGTAAGGCGGTTGCCCTGCTTGTTATACATCATGTCCATTTGAAATCCGGCGATGGCGCTTCCCGCCTTGAGCTTGACCAGCACGGCGCTCACATCGGTCGCGGCGTTCGGATCGTGTCCGCTCATGCGCTGAATGCCCGCCAACGGAATCCAGATCACGCGGTCGGCGGGCGTATTCGATGGCTTGAGCGCGCCGATCACCACGTACGTTTCCGAGTGCTGGTTCTTTTCGTCAAAGATCAATCCGTGAAACGGATGAAACGTCTCGCCCACTTTGAGTTTCATTTTGCGCGCGACAAAATCGCCAACGACCGCTTCACGCCGCCCGGGGTCGAACCAATCCCCTCCGGCCTGCAACTCGAAGTGCTTTCCCGGTGCGTATTCAGCTTTCTGGAACAGGTCCGGCGTGGTGCCCACGAGCCGGTAGCCGCGATAGTTATCACCTACGGCCAGCGGTATGGCGAGTTCGACGTTCGGATCTTGTTGAATGTCGAGAAAGTCCTGCCAGGCCAGATTGCCGGGGGACGCTTCCAGATGGAAGATGGCGTTCAACACGAGTTGCAGCTTCGAACCACGAGCGCCGAGCACGGCGTCGAAGCCGCCATTGACCCCGGTGAAGGTGGCCTGGGACTGCTGCTTCACAACCCACACGGACATGAGCAGCCCGCCCGCGAGGGCGACCGAGGCCGCGGTGACGACGGTTGACAGCGCGTGTTGCCGAAGGCTGCGGAGGACGATGCCGCAAAGATTCATGGTCCCACCTCCTGCGCGAAGGCGCGGTTCATTTTGTGGAAATCAGCAACGTGCTCGAACTGGCCCAGCACTTCGCGGTCGTGACTGACGAGCAACAACGCGGACTCGCTTTCCCGGCACGCTTCGCGGATTAAGGCGAGCGATTCCCCCGCGCTTTTGCGGTCCAGATTGCCCGTGGGTTCGTCCGCAAGAACCAGTTTGGGTTTATTTGCCAGAGCACGGGCGACGGCGACCCGCTGCTGCTGGCCACTGGAGAGTTGCCCGGGATAGTGCGCCAGGCGGTGGCCCAGCCCGACGCGCTTCAGGAGTTTTTCCGCCAAGTTGCGGTCGGCCCCAGGTCCAAAGGACATGCCGAGCAACACGTTTTCGAGGCAGGTATAACCTTGCAGGAGATTGAAGGTCTGGAAAATGTAGCCGATCGTGGTTGCCCGCAGGCGGTCCCGGGCGGGTTCGTTGAGAGCGGACATCTCCTGGCGGGCAATTACAATCCGGCCGGCATCCGGCTTGAGAATTCCGGCAATCAGGTGGAGAAAAGTAGTCTTGCCGGAGCCGCTCTCGCCCTCCAGCGCCACCTGGGCCTGTTCGGCGAGGACAAACGTCTTCACGTTGACGACGCAATGGTCCGAGCCATCCGGGGTGAGGAAGGACTTTTTGAGATCCGAGATTTCGAGCAGCGTCATAGACTGGAGGTTCAGGGTGCCTGGCCTGGGGGTTGCAGAGGAGGAGCCGCCGGGGCCGGCGCTGGCGAAGCCATTTTGTGCCGGATGTCGTCGATGAATTTCTGAACCGCATCCGGACCAGGCGAACGTGCCTTCCACAGCTCCATATAGGCGAGTGCCTGCGGGTAATGACCTTGCTTTTCTTCGAACAGGGCGAGGTGGGAGGCGATTTGAATGAACAGAAACTTGTCGGGGTCCGACTTCGGGGCTTCCTGCCTCTGCCATTGGCGGAGAGCGGCCTCCCAAAGGTTTCGGGCGCGAGCCTGGTCGTTTCTGTTTTCGCTATAAACACGGCCCAACTCGTACATAATCTCGTAGCTGTCAGGGTTCTCGCGGAGGCCTTCCCGCAGGAATTGTTCGGCCTCGGCAACCTTTCCCATCCGCTCGCGCAGCCAGTAGGCGGCAACTGTGTAGGTTCGAATGTCGTTGGGATTCAACTCGGCGGAAAGCCGGAGCCAGGGCATAATCTCCCGCACCTGCGAGCTGTCACCCAAATCTCCCGAGGCGCCTCCCTCGTCCAGGTGCGTGTGCCGGGCGGGGAAAAACTGGCGGCTGAAGGCGTCAATCCAATCTCGCGGTTTGCCGAGGAAACCCTTTTCGTCGCCCTGGTTCCGCCCGCCGACGGTGCCGCTGTCCTCAGCCATGTGCGGAGTTCGGAAGGCCTCGCGGTTGTCAAAGACCGTCGGGTAAAAGCCGCTGTGGAAGTAGGCGTCGGCCTTGACGAAGAAATGGTTGGCGAACATGCGGCGGCTGTCGCCCATTAATACGCTCAGGACATGGGCCGATTGGGTGCGGTTGCCCTGCCAGGTTTGAAACCACAAGTCCAGCCAGGCGGCCAGGCCAAAGCACAATACCAGCAAGCCGAGCAAGATCAGAAGAGGCAGTTTGGTCGAACGCATGATGTGGACTCAGTTAATGGCCTTCCGGCGGAAAACCAGGTAGGCGCCGATGAGCAGGGCGGACGCATAAGCCAGCGCGTACAGGGCGGCCACGCCGCACACCGGCCACGCAACCGGTGGCCAGTTGTGAATGATGAGATCCCGCACGTCAAAGAGTTCGAGATGAGGAATGCAATAGTAGAGTCCGTACAAGATCGAGCGGCGCGGCTCGGGCAATTGCAACGCGACTTTGTTGAGGTGCCTGCCCAACACCAAAATGAATGCGACGAAGACGAAGCTGATCGTCGCGTTCGAGGAGGGTGCGGCAAAAACCAGGGAGCCGAGCAGGGTGAAAGCAATGACTACCGCCAGCATGACCCAGTGCAGCAATCCCGCCTGGAGATAGTTGAGCAAAGGCCAGTGATGCTCGCGGCTCGCGGCGAGCGCTCCGAAGAACAGATAAAAGCAAATCAGCGCCAGGCCGCAGGCGAGCCAGCAGCCGAGGAATTTTCCCAGCAGGAGCTGCGTCCGCGACAAAGGCTTGGCGAGCAGCGGAAACAACGTACGATTCTCCCGCTCGGATGGTATCTGCCGGGCCGCGGTGGTGATGGCGATGATCAGCGAGCAAATCCAAATGAACAGAAGGCAGATTTCCTTGAGGTAGCGGACGATGTGGACGTCGTGAAACAAGTTGACGGAGGCCATGATCAGGCAAATGAGCACGGTGAGGATGTACAGGACGTAAAAGTCCTTGCGCCGATACAGTTCCTTGATGACCACGCTAGCGACGGCGAGAATGTTGTTCATGATTGGAAATCGGAGGCTGGAGCGCAGGGTTGCGGGCTCATGACTGTGGCTGGTAACCAATAACCTTGAGGAAGATCCGTTCCAAGTTGAGGTGGTACTGATCGGCCAGGTCGCTGACGCGACCCTCCAGTTTCAGCTCGCCCTGGTTAAGAATCGCGACGCGATCGCAGATGGTTTCCACTTCGCCCAATTCGTGCGACGAGAAGAAGACGGTTTTCCCTTCGTCTTTCAGCCGCTGGATGATCTCGCGCACTTTCATCCGCCCCACGGGGTCGAGGCCGCTGGTTGGCTCGTCCAGAATCAACAGCTCGGGATCATTAATGAGGGCCTGGGCCAACCCAACCCTTTGCATCATGCCCTTGGAATAGGTCTTGATCTGGCGCTTGCGGGCTTGTTCCAACTCGACCAGCTTCAACACATTGTCAATCCGCCGTTCCCGATCGGGGTTTGGAATGCCGAAGATGCGAGCGTAGAAACGCAGCAGTTCCTCGGCGGTCAGAAACTTGTAATAATACGTCAACTCGGGCAGGTAACCGATGCGCTGCCGCGAAATCGGCTCGCGCACGTCGGTGCCGAATAGGTAGGCATTGCCGCCTGTGGCATTCGTGAATCCCAGCAATACGTTCATCGTCGTGGTCTTTCCCGCGCCGTTAGGGCCGAGGAACCCAAAGACTTCACCCTGGCGGACCGAGAGAGTGAGGTCCTTCACCGCGGGCTTTGTCTTCTGCCCCCGCTGGCGCGTGGGATATTCGACCCGCAATTGTTCGATGGCGATGATGTCTCGCGCCGCCGCGCCGGATTTCTGGGCGGTTACCGCAGAATTCTCAACGGTAGGCAAGGGTCGGTTTGTTTCAGTTGTTGCGTTCACAATCGAGTTCGGGAAACGCGCTCATGCTGGCGTTGCCACAAACGTCTTTAAGTACTATCGAATGCGTTCACTCGCAGAGCGAGTCGGGCGCATCCAGGCCCAAGAGTTTAACAGTGAATCTCCTCACGGCTCGGCCGATAGGCGCTCCGTATGGCGCACAATACGGCTGAAGCAGCCGTGAGCCTTAGAAGAATCAGGAAACGGATGGAGGAGCACGACCAGGCGGAAGCAGCTCGCGAGTCGTGCCGGGGAAGGAAACTGTGACCGGGGAAGATGGCTGGATGCACTCGTTTGGCGCAGCCGCAGAAATATCGGCGCTGGGCACATCCACCTGGCCATGCGTTAGAGCTGTGATAGCGCAATGGTGATGCGCATCATTCGCATCGGTGTGGATCGCTTGATGGAGTGCCGGGGATGCTGCGAATGCAACAAGCACGAGGAAAAGGAAAGTCATCCCCGCGGCGAGAGCCCAGAATGGGCGGCGGCCGGAACGAAGCATTTTCCTCATCCTGCGCATTGTTATCCTTTATCGACTAAGAGCCCTGAGATGTCAACTGCACATATTTTGCTTGCCTACAAGGGGCCTCTCTTTTCCAGCAAATTGGTTGCCAGCGGTGAAAAGACCCCTGAAGCGCACTCCTGAGCTTCGCGGCCGCTTGCTTCCAGCCTAAATCCGTCACGTCCGCTCAACGCTGTAACAGAATGAGACAGGACGAGCCAGGCGGAAAAGTCATGGAAGGTGTGCCTGCTCTTTCCCAACTACGTGGCGACCTATCCTTGAGGATTGTGATTAGAGCGGTCATTGCTTGCCTCGTTGCGATTTTGCCACCTGTGCGACCAACTCGTTGTACTTCGCGACGATGTCGTTGCGGTCTTTCACCTCATCGTTGTACTTCCTCACGAACTCGTCCCGCTGAGCCACCAGCTCTTTCACGGCTTCGTTTTGCTTCTGGATGCCCGCGTAGGCCTCCTTCAACTTCCCTTGCAGGCTTTCGACCGCCGACCGGTACTCGGCAATTTGGTTGGTGAATCCATCGGCGGTGGCCTGCAAGCGGTTGATTTCACGTTGCTGGTTGATGACGAGCTCGGCGTTGGTTTTAACCTCCGCTTTAAGCTGCGTGATTCGGGCGTCCATCTGGGCGATCTGGCCATCCATGGCCCTGATCGAGTTCGTATAGCCCTGGATGGCGGCAGATTTCTCATAGACCGTTTGCTCCAGTTTCTGGATCTCCTTCCGCTGCAAGGTTTGGCCGTACCATTGATAAACGCACAAGCCACAAAGGCTGAGCGCCAGGATGATGAGGAGGTTTTGCTGGAGGCTTCGCATGGTGGCTTTAGGAACGGCCCGGGGCAGCCTTGACCGCGATGGCCACACGCTGGATGCCCGCGCGTTTGACAAAGTCCAGAACATACATCACTGACCCATGCGTGGCATCGCGCGTGCCGGTGATATAGACTGGGAGGTTGGAGTTAAGGCTGTAGCGGTTGGTCAACAGCGTCAGCAAATCGGGAAAGGCAACCGGTTTGCTATCCGCCGCCACCTGGCCGTTGCGATCCACGGTGAGGGTTACCATATCGGGCTTGGTGGCGGCGGTGGCCAACGTGGCGGTCGGCAGGCTGGCCTTGAGCGTGCGCACCTTTTGCATTTGCAGGCTTACCATCATGAAGGAGGCTAGGAGGAAGAACATGATGTCAATGAGAGGAATGATCTCGAGCCGGGTCCGCCGGCGCCGGAGCGGGGAACGGAGTTTCATGGGGCGCCTTGGGTTTCTTTGCCGGCCACGGCGAAGGCGACCTTCTGGACCCCGGCGCTGCGGACGACTTCATAGACGTCGGCCATCGCGCCATGCAGTGTGTCTTGGTCGCCACTGATATAAACCGGGAGATTGGTATCACCGCGGAACCGGTTGCTGACCACTAGGCTCAGTTCCGGCAACGAGATCTGCTTCTTCTGAAACCAGACGGCGCCGGCCTTGTCCACCGCTATGTTCAGCATGTCGGGCTGGAAGTCGTGGTGGGCCTGGGTCGCAGACGGCAGATTCACCTTGATGTTCTGGGTTTGGTCCATGCTCAGGCTGACCATCATGAACGAAGCCAGGAGGAAGAACATGATGTCAATCAGCGGAATGATCTCGATGCGAGAATGCTTCCGGCGAACGGGGGAACCCAGTTTCATTTGACTTCCTCCCGGTTCAATTTCCCGGCGTTGGCGAGCACTTCGACGTTGCTGGCGGCGGTCTCGAGTTCGAACTGGAGCCGCGCCAACTTGCCGGAGAAGTAGTTGAGCGGGACCAGGGAAACGATGGCGATCAACAAACCGCACGCGGTGGCAATGAGCGCCTCCCCGATGCCGCCGGTGACGGCCACGACCGACAACTCGGCGGAGCCGATCTTGAGGAAGGCGCGCATCAGGCCGGTGACGGTGCCCAGGAGCCCCAGCAGCGGAGCGAGCGTCACCAGGGTGTCCAGGACGTTCAGAAAACGGCCCGCGCGCTCCATCTCGATGCCGGCGGCCATCTGGAGCGCGACGGGGATGGAGGTATGCTCGTGATTGAGACTCTGGCGAATCATCCGGATGACCGGGTCCTCGGAGCCTTGGGCCAGCCGCTGGCCTTCCTCGACATCCGAGTTCTCCAAGGCCGCGAGGAGCTTCTCCCTTCTACGGACATCCCGTTTCCGGCTCTCACGCCACCACCAGAAAGTGCGTTCACCGAACACGGCCACCGCCGCCAGGGCGCAAACGAGAATCGGCCACATCACGGGGCCGCCCTTGAGGAAGAATTGAAATACGATATTGCCTAACATAGAGAGGAGTGTTTAATCCATTTGCAGTTTGTAATTGATGGTGGCCTCATAAATCCGGCTCCCTGTGCCGGGGGGGACGGTCCAGTGCCGTTTGACAAATTCCAGGGCGCTGTGATCCAGGATCGGAAATCCGGAGGATTGCGCCACCTCGATCGTCTTGATCAGGCCCGCCTCATCCACGGTCATTCGCAGCATCACCGAGCCCTGCTGGCCCTGTTCCAAGGCGATCTTGGGATAAGGTGGTTCCGGCCGCTCTCCGCTGTTGCCGGTGGTGTTGAGCACTGTGGGCACGATATGCAGGGGAGCCACCGGCTGCTTCAGCGGGGCCGCCGGTGGCGCCTGCGCAATCGCATTGGGCACCAGCAGGTTGCCGACGGTCGGGACGGAGAAGTTGATTGAGGGAGTGTTGAGAGTCACGACCACCACCTGGGGCGTATCCGGTTGTTCCTGGTCGTTCTGCTGCTCCTGGTGCTGCTGGTCAGACTGTTGCTGCGGCGGGGGCGGCAGCGGTTCGACAATCGCCGCGTTGACCTCCTCGCCGGGGGGCAATGGCTTGATCCGTATGGAGGCCGGCCTTGAGCCCACTATTCCGATGAGGAGGAAGAGGATGCAAATGGAGTTCACCCAAGCCAGCTTCCGTTCCGGGTCTGCCTCGGTCGCATGCAATCCCAGCCGGGCCAGTTCGGAGTTCAGCTCGTAGCCGCTTGATAACCGATGGGCGTCCTTTGTATTCACCTCGTCTGCCATGGTTCAAAACCTTGCCGTCAAAGCGACGCGGAACTGGATGGGTTCCACGGGATGAAAAACACCCTGAAATGTCGGCGTGGCCGTTGGCGTTACGCGTGATTCGTAGGCATAATCAATGTCGTGGTCGCGCCGGTCGAGGAGGTTCAGGACTTCGACCGAGACGCGCCACCTCTTGTTGATTTGGTAGCCGGCTTCGGCATTGAGCAGAATCGTTTCACTGGAGCGGTAAATCCCATCCGAGGTCAAATCGCGCGGGCCGAAATAACGCAGCCGGAGACTTGACGAAAAGCCATGCCAATCGTGCAGCGTGATGCCTGACGAGATCACCACCCCGACGGCCTCGGGCACATGGTTGCCGCCGGGACTGCCGGGCGCGGCATCATCCGCATCAACCGAAGTGAAACGGGCGATGGAATCCGCCGCGTCCAGATCAAAAGCCAGATGTTTCGTCGGCGTGTAATAGTTCGCCCATTCGACGCCGTATCGGTTGCTCGGTGACTTTGAAGCAACGGTGCCGCCGGTGTCACCGTCCTGCATCAGTTCGGAGTCACTGTATAGATACCAGAGCGACACGCTGCTTTGGAGTTTTGGAACGACCAGCGTGCGCACGCCGATTTCCGCGCCCTTGGTTTGGATCAAGGCGGGAATTTTCGCAGACGCCGTTCCGCGGTAGGGATAAGCCGCCGAGACCGGCTCCACGGTCTGCGTCGCACCGCGCCCGTCGTTGCTGTGAAAACTGAACCCGCCTTGCACATAGAATTCCGTCTTCGCCCACGGCCCGAGGATCAAACTCAACTTCGGGCTGGGCAGAAACGTGTCGGCCGTCCCGGAATTGGCCGGATTGCTAAGGCTGGTGACATCAAAGTAGTCCAAGTCGCCGCGCAGAGCTGCGACGGAGCGGAATTTTCCCGCCCATTGAATCTTATTCTCGGCATAAAAACCGACCTGCGTGTCCGTAAAATCATCCGCTTCCGTGACGGCCGGGAGAATGGTGCCGGTCGCCGAATCAAATTTGTCCACGCGCACGCGATTCTCCGTCTGGTACAAGCCGTTGTTGATCCAGTCATTGCGCACTTGCAAACCGAATGTGTTTTCCACGTCCCGGCCAAACCACTGGCTGAAAATCGTGTGGCGTGCGTCGAGGCCGGCCACCCAACGTTTGTCCTGCTGCTCGAACTGGTCGCCCTTGTTCGTGTCAGTGAGGAAATAAGTGAAGTCGGAAAACAGATCGAGGTCGTAGTAAAACCCATAGGCCCTGATTGTGGTTTCGGAGTTTTCATCGTGGCGATGACATTCGGCTTGCAGGCTGTAACGTTGCGAGTTGCCGCCGTCGGTTGGATTAATGGCCCCAAGGAAATTGGTCTGGCCAAAACCGGCGGGAATCTGGTCGCTGGAATTCCATTCGCCGTGATAGCCGCGAAAGGTCGTGCTCCAGCCGTTGACTGCGTCGCCTTGGCTGTAGGTCAAAATGCCATTGAATTTCCAGTAATCATCCGGATTTACCCACGGGCCATCGTCGTGATACGCCTCGCCGCCGTAAAGGAGGTTTCCTGCGCCCAGTTTTTGGGAGAGGCCGAACACAGCGCGTTCGTAGCCATACATCCCCCCTTCCACGGTCACGAAGTCTTGCGGCAGGGTCTGGTAAAACACCAGGTGGGCCGATCCGGCCGAACCATAATTGCCCACATCAGCGTAGTAAGGGCCCTTTTCATAATCAATCCGTTCAACAAATTCCGGGATGACCGTGTTCATGTCGGCGTAACCCTCGCCGTGCGCGTGCGACGGCAGATTGAGCGGCATGCCATCGAGAAAGACGGCGAAGTCCGTGCCGTGATCGAGGTTGAATCCGCGCAGGAAATACTGGTTCGCCTTGCCACCGCCCGCGTGCTGGGTGATGATGACGCCGGGAACGGTTTCGAGAATCTCCCCACTGCGCAAAAGAGGACGGTCGGCGAGTTGGCTCGCACCGGTGGCGCCTTCCGTCGCCGAGTCCGCCATGCCGAGCAAGCTGTCCTGCCGGCCTTCGACCACGACCTCCGGCAGATGCACAACGCTGTTGGTGGTGGCGGCGAGGTTACCCGGAGAAGCATTGGTCATGTCAGTCGCCATGAGGGTTCCAGCCATGAATGACGCGGCCAGGATAAGTGGTCCGCCGGCTGCCGGTGGTCTTCGAAATGATATTACGCTTATGCGTAAGAGTATTACTAGCCATCGCAATGCTGCGCAATAGCAATTTCTTGTGCCGACTGAAAAGAGCGGCACACCCCCCGGTCTCCGGTGTTCGTGAGCTAAAACGCATAAGTGAGGGTGCCAAAAAAGCCCATCCGCATGCCGTATTGAGCGGCATTGACGCCAACCCCGCTCCCGTTGCGCAAGACATAGATGTTGTCGGTCACGTTCTCGATGTCCAGCCGGGCCTTCAGCACCTGCTTGTCGCGAAGCTTGAACGCCTCCTCGAAGCCGATCCCGACCGTGTAATAGTCCGGCACGGTTCCGCCATTCGGGATAGTTTCGCCATTCGGGGTCGTGGAATCGGTCCGAAGTCCGCTGCCAAAAAGCGCATCAACATAAACTCGCGAGCTGCAGCGGTCGTGTTTCCATAGATACGACGCGCCGAACGAGCCGGTGACCGTCTGATCATGGTCCAGGTTGATCCAGTTATTCTGGACGTATGCCAAATCCTTCGTGTCGAATAAGAACTGGGCGGAATTCCAGTCCTTTCCCCGGGCGACGGACAAGGCGACATTGGCATAGGTGGAGAAGCCGCCGACGGTGTAGGTGATGGGGAACTCCAGCCCATAAACCTCGCCCTCGCGATAGTTGAAGGCCGACAAAATGAGGGTCTGGCCAAAAAGACCGTCGTCGAGCTGGTTCTTGGCCCTCTTGTAGTAACCGTCCATCCCAACCTGCAATCCGGGAGCAAGCTTTTGGCTGACGCCCGCGTCGAAATAGTTGGCTCGTTCGGCCTTGACGGGATCGTCCTGATCGGTCTGCGAGGCGTTTGAGGTGTTGTCGAACGCGGAGACGTTGCCCGCCGGCACGTTTTCCAGCGGCGGGGGCGTGAAATACCGTGCATAGCCCGCGTGCAACGTGGTGGAGTCGGTGGGCTGATAAATGACATTCACGCGCGGGCTCAGTTGATTCTCATGGTCAAACGAGGAAGCATAAAGATCGAAACGCGCGCCATAGTTCAATGTCACCTTGGGCAGAACCTTCCACTCGTCTTGGAGATACATCCCCAAGAACAGGGCGTGCTGCACGCCGTTCTGCGTGATCGGGAAGGCCCCGCCGGTCGGGTTTCCGTCCGCATCCACCGGGAACACGGTAGTGGTTGTGTCCGCGGAGAGGTACTCATCCAGAACCATCATACCGCCCCGAATGGTGTGATTCTCCCCAAGGTTGTAACTGGCATCCGTTTCCATTCCCGCGCTGTACAGGTCGCGGTCCACGTCGCTGGCGACGCCGTTTAAGTAAAGATCGCCCACCGGATCAGGCGTGAAATGCACCGTGCTCACGCGGCCAAAAGGGGCGACTTGCAGGTTGAAGTCTTCCAGCGATTTTTGGTAGGCGACCACGCCATAGTAATTCTGCTCATTCTGGTTCTCATTGAGGCCCGCCGAATTAAAGGTGGACACCCCGGGCATGTACGCGCTCCAGGGGACGGCGGTCGGGTTGTCTGGGGTGGGGGCGTTGCCCGGGGCCAAGCCCGATGTGTCGGGGACCTGGAAATCGGCGTAGGAACCACTGGCCATTGCGGTGATTCGGCTGGTGTCGTCTATGACATAGGACATATAGCCGAAGGACTTGCCCTGGTCCGTGCGGTCATGCAGCGCCGTCTTGCTCCCAGTCGTGTTTTCAATACCGAGGTCATTGTGAAGGTAGCTGCCATCCACAAAGTAGTTCATGTTCCCCTCCGATCCCCCCAGGTCGAAGCTCGGCTTGATCGTGTCGTAGCTGCCTCCGTACACCGAGGCCTCACCCCCCGGCTCGAACGCCCCGCTCTTGGTGGTCAGGTCCACGACACCCGCCGTGCGGAATCCATACTGGGCCGGCAGCGACCCGGTGATCAGCCGCAGGCTCTCCACGTAGCGGGTATCGAGTTCCTGGCCAAAGCCGCTGATGCCTTCCGGCACCAGCACGTCATTGATGCGGTATTGGATATTGGCGTGTTCGCCGCGCAGGTGCAGATCTCCGTTCGCGGCTGAGTCCTGTGCCATGCCGGGCGCCCGCAGCAGCACTTGATTGAACGGGGCGTTCTCGCCTCCCGGCAGAGCGGTGATTTGCGCCTGGTTGATTGTGTACGTGGTCGCTCCCAAATCAGGCACAATCTGGTTGCGCGCGGTATCCAGCCTGCCGACCACCGTGGTCGGCGCGAGCGTGACGACATTGGTGGAGCTGCTGACCACGTTCGTAGCGCTGCCGGCGTTGGGACTGGCCGGTGAAACCGGCGGAGTATTGGTCTGGGCGATGGCGGGGCCTCCCCACGCCGCTGAGACCAGCAGAATGAAAGCGCGATAAACCCGTGCATTCCGGGCCTTGCCTCGACCGTCGGCCGGGCACATTCGAGTCTGACAAAAGTGAGCCTTCATACTATTATTGATCATGCTTACGTTTCAAATCCAGAGTTCTTGTTGACTAAAGCCAGTTGACTTCATTCACCGCCTGGAGAAAGGCCCGCCGAACGGGGTGGCACCAGGCCAAACAGTTTAGGGAAACACGCAACGCCACCGCATTGACCACAACGCAGCGTTTGCGCGCAACAAGAGGACTAAACGGAAGGAGGAGCGCGGCTGGGGGACAGCCGGTAATCGTAAGAAGGACAAAACTGAAAATCACCGCCGCCAATCAGGGCGTACGAACTATCGGGCAGCGCTGGAGCGAGAGCCGCGACGAGGCCTGGCAGCAACAAGTGGTGCTGGAATTGGGTGACTAAACAGTGGTGGCCAGGAGTCTCCGCATCCTTGTGCAACAGACGATGAAGGCCTGGCGATACCTCGAGAGCCCATAGCGCGACCCATAGCGAGATCATCACCGCGACGGCAGCGCGACGGCTGCCATTGCGCCGATGCCTTGTTGTCATCCAAACCTGCACGCTGACTGGTAATAAACCACTGCGGCCAACGTTGCGCAAGTGGAAATGCAAAGCTCCATCGTGCCCGGGCGCAAATCAGTTTTTAAACGGGGACGATGGGGCTGAGGCGCATGAGTAACTTGAACATGGCTACGATATTCCCATGCCCCACGGCGATCCGATCCTCTCTGAGCGCGGGATACGGATTTGGACCTCCAGCAACGATTTCGCGCAATCGAGGCGCCGAGCATCGTCGCTTCCACAAGTCCCTGGCTGCCAATGGGATGCGCAAAAACCTCTGTGACGATGCTGCCATAGAACCATAATCAGGGTACCCGCGACGCTCTCGCCGACACCTCCCCTGCCGCGTGCGGGCCTCATCGGAGTCTCCCCGTAGCACCTCTGATCGGCGATCAGAGGTGCTACGGGGAGACTCCGGTGAGACTACGGGGGACTGCAGCGCTGTCAGCGGGAATGGGCCAGGGGGTTGAGGGTGGGTGGGAGGCGAGAGACTGGCCTCTTTGGGGAGCCAACCTGGGCCAGAGGTGTCAACCGAGAATGCGGCAACCGGCAAAGGAGCAAGGCCGAGGCGCAGCCTGGCCGCTGATTCAACAGCCCGGCCACCTTTCCGCAGGGCCTGAGGGCGGTGATCAGGGCGACAGAGGTCAGGAAAGCGACTCCAGGGGTTACGTGCGGTAGGCACACCCTGCCCAGCGCGGCTGCGCCGGCATTGAGCATTCCCGAGTCGAAGGCCAGCCAGGCGCGCTGAGAACAACAGCTACGCAAAACCAGATTTGCGTCCGGTGAATGGGAACCCAACGACCCAGCAGCGCGCACTCAACTCCTGTTCTTGTGCTTCAAGTCTTGCTGATCGGTTCAAGCAAACCTTCGTCGTCCGCCGCCCCGATTGAAGCCGAAAACCTTCCGCGCCAGGAAAGCCAGGCCATAGGCCAACCCTAAGAGGACCACATCCGCCGGCCCAACCGGAAGGTCGTAACGATAAGCGATGCAAAAGCCGATGAAGGAAACCGCACCGCCGAGGAGCGAGGCGAAGATGGTGAGTTGCCGCATGTTCGCGGCAAAGAGATGGGCGGTCAGCGCCGGGATCAGCAGGAAGCCGAAAGCGATCAGCGGGCCGACGCTGAGCACGGCCATCGAGACTGTCAGCCCAATCAGCAGGTACAGCAACGCGTCCCAGGCGACAACATTCTTGCCGAGCGTGATGGCCATCGCGCGGTCGAAAGAAACCAGCAGCAGCTCCCGGTGAAACAGGGCCAGGGCCGACACCACGACCGCCAAAGAGGCAGCCGTCATGATGAGATCCACGTTGTCTATGGTGATGATCTCCCCCTTCATCAGGTCGAGCCAGCCGACCTCCGCGTAGCGGTTCTTGGAGAGCAGGAGAATGCTCAACGCCGCCGCGACGACGTAGGCGCTGCCGAGCCGGCCTTCAGGCAGGCCGCGCCGCCGCCGATCCAGAAACGCCAGCACGAGGATGGCGGAAAGGGAGAATACGGTTGAACCAAGGAAAGCCAGGAGATGTTCGCTGTGGGCGGCGTGCTCCGGCTGCAGGATGCCGAGCCACATGGGCACGCACAGGGCAATGGCCACACCGGTCGAGGAGATTTGCGGCAAGGCGACGCCCATGAAGACAAGGCGGCGCAACACGAGGAACACCCCGACCAGTGGACAGGCGAAGCCAATAAGCACGCTGGTATAGACCGAATTTCGCAGCAGGAAATCGGGCGCGAGGATTTGACGGAGTGTGTCCATATCAACTGAGCTCCATCTCGAAGACCTCCGCCAGGCGCTGGGGCGTCAGCACCTCGGCCACCGTGCCGCTCAGCACTTTGCCCTGGTGCAACCAGACGACCTGCTGCGCGTGCTGGCGAACCAGGGGCAAGTCGTGGGTGACCAGCAGAATGGTCAAACGCCGCTGCTGGTGAAGTTGCGAAATGAACCCGAGCAGGGCCTGGGTGGCGGCGGCGTCCACGCCGGCGGTAGGCTCGTCCAGCACGAGGATGTTGGGTTTGGTGGCCAGGGCCCGGGCGATGAGCACGCGCTGCTTTTGGCCGCCGGAAAGCTCGGCAAACTGTTGGCGGGCAAAGTCCTCCGCACCGGTCGCTTGCAGGCACTCGCGCACAAAGGCGCGTTCGCTTATCGGGACCAGCCGGCCCGGGCGCACGCGCCCAAAGACCCCCATGAGCACAACGTCGTAGCCAGTCACCAGGTAGAGCGGGTCGAACTGGTTGAATTGGGGCACGTAACCGAACACGGGGGCAGCCCCGGCGGGCGGGCTAAGGCGGATGTGCCCTGCCAGGGGCGGTTGGAGGCCGAGCAGGGTCTTCAGCAGGGTGGATTTGCCCGACCCGTTGGCGCCGAGGATGGCGGTAAAACTGCCACACGGGATGGACAGCGAAATATCGGCAAGCACCGGCTGGCTGTCATAGCCGATGGCCAAGTTGTCGAGGACGATAAATGGCTCAATCATGGGCAGTCCGAGCGGGACTGCTGGGCGGGAGGAACGCGCCGGCAGGCCCAAGTCCGGCCAGACTACCCTCGTTTTGCCTCAGCCGCAACCATCGTGTGGATGATATAGTCCATCATCTCAATATAGGTGCTCGTGTTGGGAACGCCCCCGGGCATGATGGGCAGCTTCACCAGGGTGGCGCCGGTTTCCTGGGCGATGAGCTTGGGCACCTTCTCGGGGAACTGCGGCTCCCGAACCACAACCGGGACATGGTCGGCTTTCATCTCCGTCACCAGTTGTTCAATGTGGCGCGGCGTCGGATCAATCCCCGGCTTCAACTCGATGGTGCCGATGTATTTCAGGCCGAAACGGTCCGCGAAGTACGGCCAGTGCTCGTGGTAGGAAACAAACTGCATCCCTTTGATCTTCGTGGTTTCCTGCCGCCACTGGGCGATCTTGGCGTCGAGCTTGGCCAGGTAGGCGTCCCGATTGCGGGTGAAGTCGGCCTGATACTGCGGGGCGATCGCCACCAGCGCATTATAGATGTTGGCGATGGCGGTCTTGGCCAGCACCGGATCGAGCATGTAATGCGGGTTGCCATACGGATGAACGTCCCCTTCGGAGTGGTCGGTGGATTTGGGCACGTCCACGGGCGCAATGCCCAGGGAGCAATCCACGTAACCGGGTTTGCCGTATTGGATGCGGGGATTCTTGCTGGCTTCCAGCAGGGCGGGCAGGAACGCATGTTCGCAGCCGAATCCCACGGAAACTATGAGATCGGCGCGGTTCATCATCGGCACAAAGCTCGGCTTCATAGGCACGCCGTGGGTGTCCTCGACACCAGTGGCCAAGCTAAAGACCTCAACGTGGTCCCCTCCAATCTCGCGCGCGAAGTCGGCCATGTCGGTAAGCGTAGTCACCACGCGAATTTTGGCGGCCTGAACCGGCGCAGGAGCGAACCCGATCGCCGCGACGACCGCCGCTGACAATAGATGCAGTAGTTTCGATTTCATACTCAATTCATTTGATGTGTTTAAGACATTTGACGTTTCAACGCTCTTGCTTGCTCTTGGACATACTGGGCTAGCGTGCCTGCCAGCCGTGGGAGTGGGACCCGATGATCCACGTCCACTGCACGTAAACGGCGTCGCTGGAAGGCTGGCTGGACGGCCCGCTGTAGTCGGTGTGGGTGTATTGCAGCCGCAGTTGGTTCCAGTGGCTGAGGGCCCAGGTAATGTAGGGCGAATAGGCGTAGGTCTGCTGATCATGGTCCTGGGCGTTCTGCACCCATTCGAAGAGGAACCCGCCGCTCCACTGCCGGTGCCACTTGTAGGTCACATAGGAATACATGCCCATTGATCCGACGTTGCCGTAATACTCGTTGCCGTTGCCGGGCGTGCTCTCCGGGAAGAAGAGGTAGCGATTGTCGCTGTAAAGCACCTCGGTTCCCCAGGTGAGGCTGCGGAACTGATTGTTGCGCAGCGGTACGTAACTCAGCTTCAGGTCAAGGCCAACCAAGCGGCGTTCCTGCTCCGTTGGGGTGGTTTCATCAGTCGGCTGATTGGCGGCCCCGGTCTTGGGGTTCCAAAGGCCGGAGATGCCAGGTTCCAGTTGCCAATCCGGCGTCAGATCGAAGTAAGTCGAGAGCCGGCCCCAAAAGTCCAGTTCGCTAAAACTCCGGTAGGTTCCGGGATAGTTCGCATCGTCGCCAAACTTATCCCCGACCCCGGCGGTGAGGCTAACATAGTGCTCCAGCGGCGGCAGCCAATTGAGCTGCAACCCGTCGGTTTGGGACTCGCCGCCGACGTATTGGTCGAGCACCAGCGGACGGTTCACAAAGGGCAGCTCATGGTCGTGGATGTAGGAGAGGCGCCCGAACTCGCCGAAGAACCGCCCGGCCTTCAGCTCCAGGTTCCAGGGCAACGAAGTCGTTTGCAGGGCCGCTTCTTCGACTTCGACATTCGCCTCCCCCGTTTGGGAATCGGCCGAGGCGTTGATCACCGCGTAGCCTTTGGCAAAGGGGTCCACGGAGGCCGCGATATTTAGCTCCATTGAGCGCTGGTTGATGTCGAACCCGCCGGGCCGCGAGCTGCCGGTTTGATCCGAGCCCTGGCTGTTGTAGGAGAAGATGGTCTCTCCCACGAACCCGATCGAGGGGTTGAATGCTCCGGGCCGGACCTGTTTCGACCCTTCAACCATCTGATCCACCTTGGTGTTCAATTCGTCGAACTGCTCCGGGGTCACTGCCACTGCCGGCGCGGCGTTGGTTGGGGCAGCTACGGCATTGGTCGGGATGTTGGCGAGCTGCTTCTTGAGCGACTCAATCTGGGCTTGCTGCTCCCGGATCAGGCGCTCGAAGTTCTCGCGCATCTCGCGCTGTTGCTTTTCAAACGATTCCTGGATTTGCTTCAGCCGCTGGTCCAGCTTTTCCACTTCATTTGTCTCCTGGGCTTGAGCGATGATGACGCTCAGGCAAAGGGCAGAAGACCACCCTAGAAAGTGTCTAAGATTCATAATTTCCATTCCGAACACGCGAACGCACCAGGCGTTCGCAAGAGGTTAAGGACTCCCCTCAGTCACGAACCAAAGGAGGGCTGCTGGTTGAGAGCCAAGAGCGGGGAGTGTTTACCCCGGCCCTAACCAACAACCGTCGGGGAAGCGAAAAGGAAAGGTGGAGCGCGGCTGGGGGAGGCAAGATACGTGAAGTCCACCGAGGCAATGGACTCCATCCGTGGCGGCAGATCAAACGAGGACTGAACGGAGGCAGGAACGATTGCCACCGACTGAGGCAAGTCCACCTGGCCTTTGGCAAACAGGCAAAGGACACAGTTGTCTGGAGCTGCTTTCCCGCTGTGGTGCAAGGCCTGGTGGAACCCGTTGTTCACGGCGAGCAAGCCCAAGAGCAAGAGCGCTCCGGCCAACACGCCCGCCAGGCCGCGGGCGGCGGCAACAAACCAGTTGGCCTTGAAATGTGACAAGCGCGACAAGAGTAAAGCACCCCCTGCTCTGCTGCGCAAGCGAGATTTGAGCATGTCGTGGTTAGGTGGTTAGGTGGTTAGGTGGTTAGGCGGCGCATCTCGGCACCGCCACCATGCTGTAGTAGGGTAAGCCTCTGGCTTGCCAAGTCCGCCGACCCTCTGGGTTAGCGAACTGAGCGGCAGGCAGCCGGGCAGGCCCGTTTCAGGTTAAGACCAGCTTAGTCGCTCCGCACCCCGGACCGGGCCAGGTAGGTGTGCTCGACCTGCGGGTCAAAGAAGACGAGTTCCTTTCTGCCATCCACCTCGGCGATGAAGCAGCTCCCTTTGGGGAAGGCGGCGACCAGTTCCGCATCCGTCAAGTGTCGGGGTTTGTCCGGCGCCTTCGGCATCTCGGAATGTGCCATCGCGACTTGCCGTGGAGCGGGTGCGGGCCGGCCAAACCAATGCCCTGCAACCGCAATCACCGCAGCCAAGGCCGCCACGCTGCCGGCCCATCGCGTCAGCCGGCGAAGGCGCTGCCGGACGCGGAATGTTCTCAGCGCCTCCGCCTTGAAGGCGGCGCTGGCGGTCTGCCAGCTCTCGTCGCGCAACATGGCGTCGAGCAAGGTGTCGTCTCTTTCGGGGTCAGAATTCATTCTCATGGCGCAGATCTTTCAACAGTTGTTCTTTGAGCTTCTGGCGGAGCCGACCCAGCCGCGATTCGACGGCCTTGTAGGTCTGGCCCGCTTCCTCGGCCAGTTCGCGGAGCGGTCGCTGGTCCACGTAAGCGGCCTGGATCAATTCGCGTTCGTCGGGCGGCAAGGCAGCCAGCGCTTCGCGAAGGATTTCGTTAAGCCGATGGTCGGGATTCACGTGACCATTCGGCTCGGTGGACAATTCCCCCAGGGAGACAAACCGGTTCAGGCGCCGCCGGGCCCGGCAATGGTCAAGAAACGTGTTCTTGGCCAACACGCACAGCCAGGCCCAAAGCCTTCGCTCGTCGTCGAAAACATCACAGCGCTTCGCCAGCTTGATGAAGGCGCCCTGACAAACTTCGCGAGCTTCGTTCTCGTCACCACGCGCGAGAACCAGCACGAATTTGTAGAGGCGAAAGCTGTAGAGGTCATAGAAGCGGGAGAAGGCATCTGCGTCGCCGCGCCGTACCGCGCGCGTGAGCGCCTGGATGTCGGGTGCGGTGGCCACGGTGCTGGCTTGGGAGTTCAAGCTTTGCTCCAACCGGAAGTCAACGCCGCCAACGGGCAGATCAGAACCCGAAGGACTGACCGCCGTTGCGGTGCGGCCTTCATCGCGCGGCAACATGCCTGGATAGGATGCTATTTTTCCGGCTGGTTGGGCAAGGTCGAGGGTACCGCAGGGTTCCTGGCCCGCTCTTTTGCCTGGCAGGCGGTGACAATGGACTCGACCATCTCCACAAAAGACTCGGGGCCGGTCGCAACCAGGAGGCTGGTCTCCTTGTGTATCGCGACGGTGCCCTCCAGGCTTCGCTGACCGGCGGAGCCGCGCAGGTGAGAGATGGAGTCCATCGCTTCCTTTCTTGCCCGGTCAATATCCTCCTCCAGTTTGGCCCTCTCAGCGTTGTTAATCCCGTAAATACTGAACGCCTTGACCTTGACTTTAGGCTGCGTGTCGGTCAGGGCCTTGTCGGGAACGAACATCACGACCGAGGGCTTCGTCAGGCCGCCTTGCACAATCAAGCGCCCCAGCTCGGGTTTCTGCCCGCCCAACTGGTTGTAAAGGCTGACCACTGCCCCCAGCGAATCGGCCCCAACGTCGTTGCCGTGCCCCAGAGCCATGAGCGATGCCTGATTGATGCGCAATCGCGGGACGCGCACATCGGCCATTTCCTTGGGGATATCCGCCACGCTCACCCAGTCAACGTTGTATTGTCGCTGGATGGCGTCGAGGAATTGCGCGGGTGTTCCGCCCGGAAAGGCGAAGGCGATGACTTCGTCCTTGTGCGCAGGTTCAGGGCCCTGCAGCGAGAAGACGACGCCGTAGTCTTCGATGGAGTATGTGATCGGACGGTCAGCGACCTTGACCATGGCGTCCAGCACGTCCACCAACCGCACGTCGGCGAGCGGGGGCTTGATCTTGATGGCAATGGCGCTCACATCCACCTGCTCTGGCGGAGGAGCGGGCAGTGGGCTGCCATCCGGTCCCAGCCGCGGCGCAACGACCGCCGCATAATAGTCCGCCGGGGGATTGGGATTAATCATGAAATTGATGCCTTTCTTTTCCGGGTCCCGCTTCTTGGCTTCGTCTCTGAGATTGACCACCACCTCACCCAACGGCAGGCCGTCGTAGGTAACCGTGTCCAACCGGATGCGGTCGAGTTTGTCGCTGATGGCCTGCCGACCCGAGCCAGCGGCTGGTGGCAAAGCGGTCTCATCCTTGCGCGCCGGCTTGGAGTCTCGCAGCGAGAAGACCACGCCATAGTCTTCCACGGTGTATTTCATCGGATGGTCAGCGACCTTGACTACGGCGTCCAGCACGTCCACCAACCGCACGTCGGTGAGCGGTGGCTTGATTCTGACAGAAACGCTGTTTAGATCCACCTGCTCTGCCGGGGGAGCCGGGAGGGGGTTGCCATCCGGTCCGAGCATCGGCGCAAAGACTGGCGCGGAGGACGCCGGGGGATTGGGATTCATCAAGAAATTGATGCCCTTCTTCTCCGGGTCGAGCTTCTTGGCTTGGTCTCTGAGATGGAGCACCACCTCCCCCAACGGCAAGCCGTCGTAGGAAACCGTATCGAGCCGGATGCGTTCGAGTTTATTGATGATGGCCTGCCGACCGGAGCCGGCGGCTGGTGCGGGGGGCGCTTCATTCGTGGCTTGCGCCAGGAGCGCCAGCGGCAGCACGAGGGTTAGAATCGTGGGGAAGGTGAGTGTTGTCTTCATATCGAGCTCCGTAGTTCGTCGCAATTACTCTGATTTCGTCCGAAACGCAAAGCCCAACCGGCCTCGCGTCTGTCTTTCACCCCGGAAGACGGCGGCCACCCTGGAAATCCCTCGAATTTTCTTTAGACCAGGAAAGAGATCATTGCGGCTTGACGAGGTCGCTGATGGTAGCGCGAGGTGAGACTTCTCTCAGAATCGGGAGTCCCCCCTCGGTGGAATCAGCGTGGCCCGCCGTTCCTGGCTCCCACCGCGATCAACTTCTCGCGCGTCCGGAAGAAGAGCGTGCCATCGGCTATGGCCGGCGTTGCCAAGCAGGTCTCATGCAGTTCATTGGTGGCCACGCGCGAGTAAGTGCCAGCCGCTGCCAGCACAAAGACGACGCCCTGTTCGGTGGTAAAATAGACATGCCGCCCGTCCGATACGGGCGAGGCAGTGAAGCCTTGGCCGCCCGCGCTGAGACGGTAACTGAACTTGACCGCACCCGTCGCGGCGTCGAAGCAGGACACCACTCCCGCGTCGGTACAGGCGAACAACAGGTCTCCGACGACGATGGGGGTTTGCATATAATTGCCCCGCCGGGCATACGCCCAGACGATGGCGGAGTTGGTCTGGCCTGGATCACTCGGCGTGATGTCGCCTGCTGCTTCGGGGCGCACGGCTCGGATGGGGGCGTACTGGCCGTGGGCGCTGGTCAGGTAGATCAGCCCATGGGCAAAGAGGGGCGTCGGCACCGGGATGTCGCCTCCGCCCTCCAAATGCCACAGGTTCTGGCCCGTCGCAACGTCATAACCCCCGCTAACATGCCAGCCATTGACGGCGATCTGCTTCCGGCCCGGGGTTTCCACCACCGTGGGGGTGCCCCAAGTCGGCACATCCTTTCGTGCGGTTCGCCAAACTTCCCTCCCATCCGAGAGGTCGAAGGCCGCGAGCAACGAACTGGTCAGCACGTCACACAGCACGATCACCTTCCCCTCGGCGATGATCGGGGAACTGCCGAAACCCCACTGGGCACTGGGAACGAGGTAAAAACCGGCGTCCATTGCCCCGAGGTCTTTTCTCCAGACCAGCTTGCCCGCCGTGTCGAAGCAGAACAACCCTTCGCTGCCAAAGAGCGCCACGATGCGGTGGCCATCGGTTGCCGGCGTCGAATTGCACGGGGTTGACTTAGGGTGGCGTTTGGCCCGCGGCACTCCCTCATGGCCAAGGGTGTTCCAGACGATCTTGCCGGTCGCTTTGTCCAGCGCGAGCAACCGCCACTCGTGGATGTCCTTTTCTTCCAACGGCGTGATGTCTCCGTAGAGCCCCACCTTAAGTTCGGCTTCCCCCGGCTTCACCGCCGTGGCGATATAGACGCGGTCGCCCCACACAATCGGGCTGGCGTGAGCCAGGCCGGGCAGCCGAGTCTGCCAGAGGATGTTCGTGCCGGTTTCAGTGTTCCAGTGCGTGGGCGTCGCCTGGCTGTCATCTACGCCGCGCGCGCCTGGTCCGCGAAACTGCGGCCAATTGCCGGCCTTGACAAACGGACCGGCGCAAGAGACCGCCCCCAGCAGACCCAAGCGCACGAGCACGCGAGGGAGAGAAAGCGGCCGGCGGCATGCCGGTGGGCGGCGAGTGGTCGGATGAATCTCAGTTTCCACAGTGCTCCTGGTTTGACAGACGCCGCCGCCAGTTGTTCCGCCTTTGGACGAAGAACTGCCGCGACTCCAAAAGAGCGCGAACGGCGGCGCACTCGGGATGGATGTTGTGGGGCACAGGCACCAACAACCAAGCGGCCATTCCCGACGTGAATGGCTTGGCGCGCGATCAGGCAAGGAACGGATGTTTCCAGGGCCTACGATATTCGCGTTGAAGGAGCTTCGCCGCCGCCGGGTTGCCGGGGATTTCCTCCTGCTGAGCGTCCCACGCGATCCGGCAGCCGGTATCGTAGGCGATCATCGCCAGCTTCACCGAAGCGGTGGAGCGATAAGCATCTTCGACCAGGCACCCGGGTTGCTTCCGGGTGCGCACGGCGTTGAGGAATTCGGCCATGTGCAGCTTGCCGGCATCCGCATTCGCGCGGTTCACCTGCTTCTCTTTGGCCTTTCCCTTGGGTATGACCTCCCAGCGATCGTCTGTGACGAAGATTGTCTCCTTTTCGCCGTAGAAGAAGATGCCATTCGAGACCTCGGGCGCGTATTCCTCAGCCCCCCAAATCCGGTGCCTCCAAGTCAACGGGCAGGTGGCGAATTCAAAGTGAGCGGTCAGCACGTCCGGAGTCGTGATCTTATCCTTGAGGTAATAGAGGCCGCCCGCAGCAGACGCCGCTTTCGGCGTGCCCTCGCCCAGGATGACTCGCGAGGCATCAATGAGATGGATGCCCCAATCCACGAGATGGCCCTGACCGGTCGTTTTCTCCAAACGCCAGTTCATGTGGCCTACCTGCGGGCTGTAGGGAATCCTGGGAGCGGGGCCGCACCACAGGTCCCAATCGAGCGAAGCTGGAGGCGGTTGCGGTGTCGCATCCTTGGTGCCGGCGGTGTAGTTAATGGTCGCTTCGGCGCAGACAATGCGGCCGGCATCGCCTGACTGAATATGCTGCCGCACGGCCTGAAAGGCCGGGCTCTGCCGCCGCTGAAAACCGATTTGCACGATGCGGGCACTCTTGTTAACCGCGTTCACCATGGCGCGCCCCTCACGGATATCGTAGCTGAGCGGTTTCTCGCAATAAACGTCCAGGCCACGCTCGAGCGCCGCGAGGAGGTGGAGTGCATGCCAATGGGGCGGTGTGGCGATGATCAACGCCTCGAGGTCGGGCGCTTTCAACAAATCTTCGTAGAGCTTGAAAGTCTGGGGGCGTTTGCCCTGCTGTTTCTCCACTTCCGCGGCGCTCTGCGAGAGGTGTTCGCTGTCCACGTCGCACAGCGCGATTACCTCCACGCCGCCAACTTGAAACGCAGCTTTGACATCCACCATGCCATACCAACCGCAGCCAATGAGGCCGAGCTTGAGTTTGCGGTCAGGATCGGCGGCGCGCAGGACGGTGGGAAACTGGGTCAACGCCAAGGCGCTGACAGCGGTGGCTTGGAGAAATTGGCGTCGGGTCGCTGTATTCATGCGCTGAACAATGCAGAAATAGGAGTTGGAGTCCAGATCTAAAAACTCGCGTGGGCGTCGCGACAAGGCGGTTGAAGCCCCGGTGGCGAATCCAATCAAGCCGGAGTGACATTAGGCTTCCATCGGTGGCGACGGTTGGCCCGATCTTAGCCGGAATCCAAACCATCCGCATTTGCCAGTTCCCCAAGCCGGAGAAGAGGTGTAGCTTCAAGCGGCTGCCAGGCATGGCTGGCGGGAGGGCTCATCATGATTCAGGCCGAAGTTGATAAAGCGAAGAACCTGCTCAAGATCAGTTACGCGCAGCACGTCGGAGCGGAAGATACGAAGCGCGTCGTGGAGAGGCTGCCGGCGCTGTTGGCCGAAGTGCAGCCGGGCTTCCGGTTGCTGGCAGACTTGAGCGGTCTCGAATCTATGGATCTCACCTGCGTGCCGCACATCGAGAAGACGATGGACCTGTGCAATAAGAAAGGGGTGGAAGTGGTCGCGCGCGTTATTCCCGATCCGCAAAAGGACATCGGCATGAACATCCTCTCTCTGTTCCATTACCGCCGCCGCGTCCGGATCGTGACATGCGCGAACCTGGCAGAGGCGATGAGTGCGTTGACCGAATAAGCCCGGCGGCGGCGTTGCGAGGCGTTGGGAGCTTCTGCTATGCGCGGACCGGCTTGCTGCGGGTCCCGCCCGACCGCCGGACACAATGAAACCTCACATATCCGGGTTAGACACTCCTCCGCTCTAGCTTAAACTGTAACCAGGCAACGAATCATGGGGACAAGACAGTTAACCGAACTGAATGGGGAGCGCGAGGCGCGCACCGCCGTGGCGTCAGTGGTGGAGTTGGCCATCACTGGCATGACGTGCCCAAATTGCGCCCGGCATGTCACCGAAGCCATCCAGAGCGTACCTGGGGTAAGCAGTGCCACTGTCCAACTCGAAGCAAGCCGGGCGTCACTACGCTGGAGTGCCGGGACGGCGCCAAACACCCTTGCAGTAATCCGCGCAGTCGAGGAGGCGGGCTATGGTGCCAGCGTGGCCGAAACCGCGGAGAGCGGGCACGGCGAGTCCAAGGTGAGCGGCTGGCAGGTCAACCTCTGGGTCGGGTTGCTCGGCACTGTACCGCTGATGCTTGGAGAATGGGCGTTCCGGCTGGGCATGACGCGGTGGTTCCAGTGGTGTTCTTTCGTGCTGGCCGGCGCCGTGCAGATTCTCGCCGGCTCACGATTTTATCGCGGAGCGTGGAGCCAACTCAAGGTTGGCCGCTCGAACATGGATACCCTGGTGACGCTGGGTTCGACGACCGCCTTCGCCTACAGCTCGTGGGCCTTGTTCAGCCACTCTGGCAGCCATGTCTATTTCATGGAGGCCGCCGCGATCATCACCCTTATCAGTTGCGGGCATTGGCTGGAGTCGCGTGTGAGCGCACGGGCGTCCAGCGCCTTGCGCCAATTGCTGGACCTGGCCCCTGCCCTGGCACGGCGGCGGAATGCCGGCGGCACGGAGACGGAAATCCCCGTCGCCGAGTTGCGAGCAGGCGACCTCGTCACATTGCGCCCTGGCGACCGAGTGCCGACCGACGGCGAAGTGGTGGAAGGCGTCTCGGCGGTGGATGAGTCCATGCTGACGGGCGAATCAGCGCCCGTGGACAAGACCACTGGGAGCCGGCTTTATGCGGGCACGGTGAACGTCAATGGGCGGCTGGGAATGCAGGTAACGGCCACTGGCGAGGAGACAGCGCTGGCGCACATCATTGAGGCGGTGCAGCGTGCCCAGACGAGCCGCGCCGACATTCAGCGGCTGGGCGACCGTGTGAGCAGTATCTTTGTGCCGCTGGTAGTGGCGGTGGCGGTGGCCGCCGGGCTTTGGTGGGGGCTGGCGCCCGACTCCGCCCGGCATGTTCACGACGCGCTGGGCCGGTTTCTTTGGGCCGCGCAGGCCCCGGAAGGGCCGCTAGCCGCGGCGTTCATCATTGCCGCCGGCGTTCTCATCATCGCTTGTCCGTGCGCGATGGGATTGGCCACACCAGCCGCCATCATGGCCGGGTCGAATGCCGCGGCGCAGCGTGGAATCCTGATCCGCGACGGTGTGGCATTGGAGAAGGCTGGGCGGGTGACCGCCGTGCTGTTCGACAAGACAGGAACACTGACGGTGGGGAGGCCGGAGGTGGTCAGGGTGTGGGAAGGAGGGGAGGGCGGAGTGCCGAAGGCCGAAGACCGAAGACCGAAGACCGAAGCGCGAAGGGGGGCGGAGGGGGCTAACTGCGAATTTGAGGGGCCTGATGTGCGTTTGGCGGCGGCGCTGGCCAGGCATTCTTCTCATCCGATCAGCCAGGCGGTCGCGAGGCTAGCGGGCGACGGACCTGCGCTGGTGGATTGGCAGGAGGTCCGCGGTGCCGGGGTTCAGGCCAAGGTCGAACCCGATCACCAGTCTGCGGTCGCCGGACAACCCCCGGCGGTTGCCCGTCGCGCGCCAATGCTCGCGGCTCGGCTCGGCTCCATACGATGGCTGGAAGAAAAGGGAGCAGAGCTGGGACCCGGCAAGGAGTTCATCGCCGAGTCGGCTGCCCAGGGCGCGACGGTGGTAGGGCTGGCGGTGGGGAGGAGTCTGCGCGGGCTCTTTGCGGTGAAGGATGAAGTCAAGGCTGGCGCTCGCGGTGTGCTGCGGGAGCTTGAGCGGCAAGGCTTTAGGATTTACCTGGTCACGGGCGACAATGCGCTGACGGCCAAGAGCATCGCCGGACAAGCCGGCATACGGCCGGAGAATGTCTTCGCCCAGGTCCGCCCCGAGCAGAAGGCGGAGTTAGTGCGGAAGCTTCAACAGCAGGGGGAGCGGGTAGCATTTGTCGGTGACGGCATCAATGACGCCCCGGCGCTCGCACAGGCTGACCTCGGGGTGGCGGTCAGCCGAGCCAGCGACGTCGCGCGCGAGGCAGCGGACATCATCCTCCTCAAGTCGGAGATCGAAGCGGTGCCGGAGAGCCTTGGGCTGGCGCGAGCGACCCTGCGCACTATCCACCAGAATCTGTTTTGGGCGTTCTTCTACAATGCCATCGGCGTACCGCTGGCGGCGTTGGGCTTTATCAGCCCGATCCTGTGCGCAGCGGCTATGGGCTTGTCCGACTTGGTGGTGATCGGCAATGCGTTGCGGCTGCGGCGGTGGCGGGTATAGGAGTTTTCCGAGGTCAGAAACAGATGGCCCGCAGAACAAAGCCGGAGCTTGCATGGCAGCAAGCAATCCACAGTAATCCGCTGCCCACTCCGGGGTTCTGCATTCTGCTGTAGCGCAGGCTCTCCAGCCGGCCGGTTCGGGCGACCTTCCTGTGGCTCGGCCTATTTGACAGTGTAGCTTGCCTTTCTGCTTGATTCACCGTGCATTTGCTCGGTCGCGGGAATCCCCCCTGAGTGCCATAGAACCTCCGCCCAACTGGCCGCTTTCGCAAGCGGTATTTCATCCTATTGAATACCTATAAGAAGCGCCACTTGTACCTGGTCTGTCGCATAAATTCTGGTTGCGTTCCCGTGGCGGCAACTCGCAGACTCGCTTCATGCAGACGCTCAAGCGCTCTGTGTGCCACTCGCGAACATCCGACCTTCACCCGGTCATGGCGGCGGGGTGTTGTCTGGCGTCGGCTGAGGCCGCGCAGTGCCGGTTAGCTAACCCCAAAGAAAGGAACACACTTGAACCATCGTACTCGAATCACCTCGCTGGCCTTCGCTTCGGCGCTGGCCTGGACGGCCACTGCGGCTGACCCCGCAGGCGACTCGTCCCAAACTTCGTCCACTTCTTCCCCTGTTTCCACTTCCCCGGCCGACACCCCGGCCCCAGCGACACCCGAGAAACCAATGCCGTTGCCGCTGCACGAGATCGAAGGCAACGGCGGCGTCTTTTCCACCCTGTCGGCCTACCTGGTCAATCCGCCGCGCAACGGCGAGCCCGTTGGCCGGCCCAGTATCGGCTTCGGCTACATTGATATCGGCTACGGACGGGACTTGATGGCGCTGACGGTGACCGAGACTCCTTGGAAGCGCCTGGAGCTTGGCTTCGGCTATGACCTGTTGAACCTGGGCGACCTGCCCACCGCGATCAAAGCGCAAGGGGGTCCCGGCATTGACGACAACCTGGCGCTCTATAACGCCAACGCGCGGCTGGAAATCCTGCAGGAGGGGGAGTTCGATCAGAAGTGGCTGCCGGCGATCACCGCCGGGATTCACTATAAATACAATGACAGCATCGACCACATTAACAATCAGCTTGGTGGTACACTGTCTAAGATCGGCCTGTCGGACGACCAAGGGCTGGATTTCACGCTCTATGGCTCGAAAATGCTGACCTTCCTACCCCGGCCGGTGCTAGTTAACCTGGGCGGACGGGCGACCAAGAGCGCGGAGCTCGGCCTGCTGGGTTTCACCGACGAGTACAGCTTCGTCTTCGAGGGCAGCGTGGTGGTATTGCTCACCGACAAGTTCATGGTGGCAGCGGAATACAAACAGCAGCCCAGTAGCTTCACTCCGATTCCAGGTCTCATCGGCACGCCAGGTGACTGGTGGACCCTTGACGCCGGGTATGTGATCAACCCCCACATGACGGTTGCGGTGGGCTACGGGCACTTTGGCACCGTGGCAAACCATACTGCCAACACCGTCTGGGGCATCACGACGAAGTGGGAGTTTTGAGAGGTTCTTCAACCGCAACAACCGAAACGACTGAATATGAAAGCAATCAAGAATATTGGACTGGAGAACGTGCAGGCAGTGTATGGCGGGCCGGAAGGAGACTTGTGGGAGCTGGTGATGGGGGAGCAAGTCCACATCGGCGGTTTCCAATCCTCGATGGATTTGGCCAAGCGCGCGGGCATCGCGGCGGGCATGCAGGGGGTTGACCTCTGCTGCTGCACCGGCGCGGGCATGCGTTTCCTGGTGAAGTTCTGCCGCGTGGAGTCCATGCGGGGCGTGGACGCCACCAGCAAGGTGGTCGAGCGCGGGCGCCAGCGCTGCCAGGCCCTGGGGCTGGCCAAACAAATCCACTTTACGCTCGCCGACGTTTGCGCCAGCGGGCTGCCGGAGGCCAACGCCGATTTCGTCTGGGGCGAAGACGCCTGGTGCTACGTGGTGAACAAGCCGGAGCTAATCGCTGAGGCGGCGCGCCTGGTGAAGCCGGGCGGGCTGATTGCCTTCACCGATTGGATTGAAGGACAGGCTGGGTTGTCCGAGCAGGAGGCGCAACGTTTCCTGACGTTCATGAAGTTCCCGAACGTTCAAGACCTAAAGGGTTACACTGACCTGTTGGCCGCGAATGGCTGCCAGGTGCTTCTAGCCGAAGACACCGGGCGGTTCGCTCCGTATGTGGACCTCTACCTCGATATGCTGAACAAACAGCTTACCTACGACGCGCTCCGGATCATCGGGTTCGACATGGCGCTGATGCAGGCGTTGGGAGGCGAGATGGTGTTCATGCAGGAGTTGGCTCATGCAGGCAAGATTGCCCAAGGCATCTTCATCGCGCGGAGAAAGGGATAAGCGCTAACTTTGCTGCTTCAACCATCCGCCGCACAGGCCCGTTTGAAACAGACTGAGTAGATACCGCCCCCGACCAGCCCGCCGAGCAGCGGGGCAACAAGGTAAACGGCCCACCAGCCGGCGCCGTTCACCTGGAACGGCACGTTTCCCCAGCCCGCCAGGGCGGAGAACACCCGCGGCCCAAAGTCCCGCGCCGGATTGAAGCAGGCCATCGTCAGCGGCCCCACTAACGAAATGAGCAGCGTAACGGTCAAACCGATAGCCGCCACGGTGAAGTTGCCGCCGTAAAGCCGCCTCAGCGGATAGGCGACGGTGGCGACCAGGTCGGTGCAACTCCTCACCGGCGCGGCGATGAACACTTCCGGCTGGCTTTGGTGCCGCAGCCGTTGCACCGCCTCGACCAGCGAGTTGAACCGGCAGCAAAAACACCCGCCGGGAATCTCCTCGGTCGCAAACCCCTGCGACCGCAGCATGGTCGTGTCCGCCAGGTTGCGGCCCTGGTCGTTGGTGACCAGCCCCACCCGCAATCCCCGTCCCGACAGATGCTGCGCCAGCTTGCCTGCCGCCGTGGTTTTGCCTGCACCGAGGAATCCCCCAATCATGATGTAACGCGCCTGGCCGGTCCCCGGCTGGCGTGCGGTTTCGAGTGTCGTGATGGATGACATGAGATACTATATGCGCAAATATGCATATTATAGGCGCCCCGGGGCAAGCCAATTCCACAAACCCGCTGGGAATCGGGCGTATCTTGCCACCGCCACCACGGGAGGCGGACTCCTGACAACGCGCCAGCGCTGCCTTTCCGCGCGAGGAACGCGGTCTTGGCCCCCGAGCGGCGCCCAAGCAACACCATAGCAGTGCCGGAGTATCGCCGTGGTTGCAAGGAAGTTGCAAGCATGTTGCAAGCCTGTTGCAGGCTTGTTGCAACCGTCCTTGTTCTCTCTCCCACCCGGTCCCAAAGCCGAGCACCGGCGCGCTCAGCCCTTAGATCGGCGCAACGTCCCGCAGAGCCCGGGCATAGAGCATAGACTGCGGAAGGGTTGCCCAGGTTACAGGGATTTGACGGATTTCAGTCACCGGTCAGCGGCGGCGATAGGGCGCGCCACTCTGTGCGCGCCAGTTAACCGCAGGGCGCCACGGCGCGCACGGAGTCTCATAACACTCGGACGGCGGTGTGTGGCCGGTGCTGCTGCGGTTGGGGACAGCCGCGCTCCGGCGACGCCCCGAAGCCTAGAACCGCCGGCAGCCGCGAGCTGCACCGCCAGGAACCTACTTCGGCAGCTTGTCGAAACGGAAGGTGCAGCAGCCCAGCTCCAGCACATTCCTGTTAGCCGCAAGCTGGCTTTCCAGGCCGGGGACGACCCCATAGAGCCGCTGCTGGCCTTGCTTCTCCATTTTCACCAGCCCAGCCTCTTTCAAAATGCGCAGATGCTTGGACACGTTGTATTGCGACATCGCCAGCCGCTCGGCAATGGAGTTCACGCCCAGCCGCTCTTTGAGCAGCAGGCGCATGATCCGGAGCCGGCTCAGCTCGCCCAGCGCCCTCAAGGCCGCAATGCAATCAATGCCAGTCATCGCCCCGATGATAGAGCCTCCACGTCCGCACCCAGGAGCTTCGCGACGGGCCGATCGCTGGTCAGCGGACTGACGAGCGCCAGGTTGAACCGTTCGGGACGCATGAACTCGTATGCGGCGGCGCGGATTTCGCCGGCGGTGACCGCCCGCAGGCGGCGTTTGACCTGAGCGGGCGGCAGGATCTTGCCGTAGCCGAGCAGTTGCTCGCCCACCCAGTTCATCTGGTTGTCGGTGCTTTCGAGGCTCAAATCAATCTGGCCGATGACGTAATCCTGCGCGCGGCGCAATTCGGCGGCGCTCGGGGCGGCTTCCCTTAGGCGCCGCAGTTCACGCAGGATGAGCTGCAACACCTTGGGGACATTTTCCGTGTCGAGTCCGGCAGAAATCACCAGGTCACCTGTGTCGCTGAAGAAACTGGGGGTGCTGTAAATGGAATAAGCCAGGCCGCGGTCTTCCCGCACCACCTGGAACAGGCGGGAGCTCATATTTTCGCCCAGGATCGTGTTGAGCAGGCGGAAGGCGTAGCGGCGCTCGTCCTGCCGCGAGCAGGTGCGGATGCCAAGCGCCATCTGCGTTTGCTCGGTCTTCTTTGTGAAAAGCCGAATCCTTGGCTTCCGCTGATCACTGCGCGCTTGGGCGAAGCGCGGGCGGGCGGTGTTCGCGAAGCGGGGCGCGTAGCGCGCGACAGCGCGGAGCACCTGCCGATGCGTCACTTTTCCCGCGGCAACGATCATGACATTGCCGGCCACATAATTCTCGCGCAGGTAGCCGAGCAAATCGCCGCGCCTCATCGCATCCAGCGTCCGGCCTGTGCCGGTGATGGGCCGGCCCAGGGGCTGGCCCGGCCAGAGCGTTGCGTTGAGCAATTCCTGGACGTGGTGCTGCGGTTCGTCCAGGCACATCGCGATTTCCTCTTTGATGACCTCGCGTTCCTTGGCGATGTCTGCCGGCGCGAACTTCGAGTCGAGCAACATATCCAGCAGCACCTCGAGCAATTCCTCGAACCGGTCATGGCCCGCGCGGGCATGAAAGCAAGTCGTCTCCTCGCTCGTGAAGGCGTTCAAATAGCCCCCGATGCCCTCGACCGCCTGGGAGATCTCCTTGGCCGAGCGCTTCTTTGTCCCTTTGAACAGCAGGTGCTCGATGAAGTGGCAGACGCCGTTCAGCGCGGCTAGCTCGTGACGCGACCCGACGCCGACCCACAAGCCCACGCTCACGCTGAGCATCTGCGGCATTTCCGCCGTGGCGACGGTCAGCCCGTTCTGGAGTTGAGTCACGCGATACATTCTGTGCCCGGCATAGACAGGCAGGCCGGCAGTATCCGATATCCGCTCGGTGGAAGCCAGACTCCAATCGCATGCGCCAATTGGCCATTGCCGGGAGTGGCGATATGCGATAGATAGGCCACATGAATGGCAACAGTCCGGTACTCATATCGAAGGGAATCCTCTATGCAGAGTCACAAACACATGCCACTGCTGGCGTCGGTGTTCGGAATCCTGGTGGCCGCGTCGGCCGAGCACGCGTTGGCCGCCCAAAGTGAGACGAACACCGCGTTTGAGTTCACCTCGGGCCTCCCCACTTACGACCAGGCCTACCAGAAGGCCCGCGGGGTCATCGCCGCCGATGTCAAGGACGGCAAGTTCCTCGCCGGGCAGAACTGGGCCCAGGTCTGGACGCGCGACACCTCCTATTCGGTGGAGCTGGCCTGCGCGCTCCTCCATCCGGATGTCTCCAAGACTACGCTGCTGGGATTGACCCAATCGGTGGCCGGCATCGGCGAATGCTGGTATCAGGACAAGTGCGGCCACTTCGCCGGCTGGCCGAACCTGACCGACGCCATCGTCGGGGCCTCGGGGGCATGGGCGTTGTACCTGGTCACCGGTGACCGGGAGCTGGTGCGGCCTATTTATGAACGCACGGCGCGGAGCTTGAAACGCGCCGAGCAGGATGCCTACGACCCGCAGACCGGCCTGTTTCGTGGCTGCGCCAGCTTCATGGAGTCCAATAGCGGCTATCCGAAGAAGTATGCGATGAAGGGGGACATGATCGCCCGGACGTGCGCGCTCAGCACCTGCTTGTTGTACTACCGCGGCTATCTCGTGGCCGCACAGGCTGGGGCGGCCTTGGGTGAAGACGTCCACCCGCTGCGCGAGAAGGCCGCCAAGCTCAAAGAGGCGATCAACACCCACCTATGGCTGCCGGAGAAGGGTTATTACGCCTATTTCCTGGATGAGAACGGCGACTTGAATCCGCGCATGGAGGGATTGGGCGAGGCCTTCGCCATCCTCACGGGTGTGGCCGACGCCAAGCGGGCCCGGCAAATCCTGCGCTCGACACCCACGACGGCGTGGGGTTTCCCATGTTTGTGGCCGCAGTTCGAGGAATGGCGCGACTACAAACGAGACTTCGCCCACTATTATCACAACGGGATGATCTGGCCGTTTGTGGAGGGCTATTGGGCATGGGCGGCGTCGGAGTTGGGCGACGCACAGGTCTTCAGCCGGGAGCTGGATGCGCTGGTGAAGCTTTCAGAGAAGAACGATACCTTTATGGAGCTCTACCGCCCGGAAGACGGCCAGCCCGATGGCTCGCCGCGCCAGTTATGGAGCGCCTCGGGCTTCCTGTCTATGGTCTATCACGGGCTGTTCGGCATGGCCTTTGAGGAGGACGGCCCGCGGTTCGCCCCCGTGGTGCCGGCGCGCTTCCAGCAATTGACGCTCTCGAATGTGAAATACCGCGACGCCCAGTTGCGGATCGTCGTCAAGGGCGCCGGAACCCGGGTCCGCCAGTTTAAGCTCGACGGCCAGACGCAGCGAAAACCCTTCTTCCCGGCCTCCAGCAAAGGCCCGCATGAGATTGAGATCCTGATGCGGTGAATGTGCCCGGGCTGGGACTGGATGTCGGCGGGTAGCCTGTGTGGCCGGCCAGATCCTAGGCTGTGGCGCCAGCGCTCAACGTGGCCGGCGACGCGGGGTGGGCAGTTTGGGTGCCCGAAGCATAAATTGGAGCTGGCAATAAAGCCAAAGAATTTTGGGAACAATCTGCCTTGCTCGTGGGTCCTATGCATGATCACTTATGCACATTCGAAAGACTGCTACTTCAGCCGGAGGCTCCATGGTGCGCTCAAATCGCGGCCCGCAGGGCGCAAATCGTTCACGCCGGACGCGGACAATCCAGATTCTGGCGAACCCTCGCACCCCTTGGGTAGGCCTTGCCATCCTGACGCTCATCACCGGGCTCCTCGTGGAGACGCGTTGGGCTCCCCGCTCGGCGGGTGTCACTTCGGCTGGTTCCGCCAGCGGGCTCCTTGCACAAGGCCCGCCCCGCATGACTTGGGGCCGTTATTTGCGAGAGGGCCAATGGAAGGCCGACGTGCGCACGGCCCTGGAGGAGTTGCAGTATATCCTGTCCCCCGACCTCGACAATCCGAGCCCGCCGGTGTTGCCTCAACCCGCTCCCGTCCTGAGCGCGGCGACGAACTCCGGGACGAATATGCCGAAGGCCTAGCTTGGGTAGTTCACACCCGCCACGAATCGCGCACACCCCGGAGCGCCGGCATGTTGCCGGCTTATGCGGTTCGAGCAGTCTAAGCCGGCAACATGCCGGCGCTCCGGCCTCCCAGGTATGAAACACGCAGGCTAACAGCTACCCGCCCGAGGCTGCGGCAGGCGCCGCCCGCCCCAGCCCCGCTTGTGCGTAGCGGTTCGAGTGTGCTGCGGGAAATACCCGGGCGGCGAGGCCGCAGAACGGGCGGCCAGGGTGGATTCGAGAACCTGACCAAGTTGGCGTGGGGACGGCTCGTCCCCGACAAATCTGCCTTGGGATCCATCGCTCGGGGACGAGCCGTCCCCACCCCCTTTCTTGAATCCACCCAGGCGGGCGGCAGGTTCCAAGGAATCTTGCTTGCCAAACGGCAGAATCCAGTTAAGCTAACTACCGGTATTAGCCCCTGACATTTTGCCCGTGTGGGCTAAAGGCTGTACGGGGGCCCGAATAAACCGAACCTTGGATTAAGCATATATGAAACGAAAGAACTCTCTGAAGTATTTGGCAGCGCTTCTCGCCTCGGCGGCGCTCAGCCTGCCGTCACCGGCCCAGGACAAGGACGCCCCAAGAAAGGATGATAAGAAGCCGGGCGAGTCCGAAATGATGGCCATGATGATGGAGCTCGCCAAGCCGGGCGATAACCACAAACTGCTGGCAAGTGGTGTCGGCACCTGGGACTACAAAGTTAAGTTCTGGATGAGTCCCGCCGATCCGCCGGTCGAGTCCGGCGGCACGTCCGTCGCCCGGGCCGTGATGGACGGCCGCTATGTCATCACCGACCACACTGGCAAAATGCAAATGCCCGGCCCGGACGGCGCGATGACGGACATGCAATTCGTCGGCATGAGCGTCGAGGGCTACGATAACGTCAAGAAGAAGTTCGTGTCCTCCTGGATTGACAACATGGGCACGGGGATTATGAATTCGGAAGGGACTTACGACGCCGGCTCGAAGACCCTCACTTACCTTGCCGAGTACGAGCCGATGCCGGGCATGAAGACCAAAATGCGCCAGGTCCTCAAGATCACCGACACGGACCACCGCAGCATTGAATTCTTCGAAGACCGGGGCGGTAAAGAAGTGAAGACGATGGAGATTGGCTACACGCGCAAGAGCTAGCCCGATTTCGCTCCATAGACACCCTGGTTGATGGAATGGAGCACGCGCACCGCCTGCCCGTTGAGGGCCCGCTCCCAACGTGCAACGTCCACGGTCGGTTTCTCGGCCTTTGAACCTGCAAACACGCCCTTCCAAGTCTTCCTCAGCAGCGGGCGCAACGGCTCCAAATGAGGGTTCAGTGGCGCTTTATCCGCGCCCTGGCCCCCAACGCTCAAAGCGGCCCCCAGTAAGGCAACCCAGAAGGCGTGTCGGTGAAAGATGATGGATTTCATTTGGTTTGGTGCTCACCATCGCCCCATTCTGCCTCCCGATCAAGGGCCTGTAACCCAGAGTGCTTTACCCCGCCGGCCGGGGCCGACCGAGAGGAAAGGCACCCAGAACTCTCTGTTTCCCGCGTGCCGGCCAAACCGGCCCAACCCGCCAGAAAAAGAGCGGCCAGGAGTTCATCCTGGCCGCCTGGTGCGAGAATCAGTCCTTAGTCAGACCGGTCTCCTTACTGGACAAGGACGCGGTAGAACATGCGGGCGCCAGTCGGCGTGACCGTGTAGGACGGGGGGTTCGCACCCGGAACCACCGTCCAGTTGGTTGAGCTCAGGTTGGTGACTTGGAGCAGTGTGCCCGATGGATAGTTGAGAACGATGTTTCCGCCCGAGCGGGCGACGGTGATCGTGACCGATTGTGGCCCCACCGTATTAAAGCTCCGTCCGGCTGTGCTTCCGGCGGATTGAATCTGCGCCACTTCCAGCGGCGTCAGCACCTGTCGCCAGATGCCGATGTCATCCACCGCGGCTGTCCCGGGCTCCTGATAGAGGAAGGTCGGGTCCTGCCCAATGACAATCGGCGCTTGGTTGCCAATGTCTATATCGCCAATCGAGGCGATGCTTGTGCTCGCCGCGAGCACTCCGTCCAGATAAGTGTTAGCAACCGCAGCGGTGCGATCCACCGTCAGCACGAAGTTGTGCCAGTTGCCGTCGTTGATCAAGGGAACCGTGCCGTTTGGGTTAAGGCCATTACCCGCGTCGTCTTTCAGAGACCACTCCCAACCGCCGGTCTTGTAACCTGGAGCCAAAACCCAGCCGGGGTTATTGTCGGAGTTGGTCGCGGTACCAATGAACGGCAGGTCTCCAAACAGAGAGCCAGCCGGTTGTTTGACCCACAGGCTGATGCTGAAGCTCGTTGTGGCGCCGAACTGGAGGTCAGGCGGCGGGCCCGAACCCTGGGTTCCCAGACTGACATAGCTGCAATTGGTGACCGCGGTCGAGCTCCCGTTGGTAGTGTATGTAGCGTACTGTAGCGCCTGAGCCCCAATGATACCTGGGACATAGGCCGGTGGAGCATTGGACGGGGTCGAGGTTGAGGGAGTCCCGTTGTTGCCACGGCCAGACGAATCCGTCGTGTTGCCCTCAAACTCGAGGTGCAGGACCAGGTTGTTGGTGACATTGGCATACGCAACCGGGGAAATGACGGTCAAACTGGCGCTTATGGAATTCGTGGAGCCGCTATTCGTTCCCCAGAGCGTATAAGTGCCGGTGTCGCCCAACGCCGTGCTAGGGATCGTATAGGTGGCATTAGTAGCGTTCTGGATCAGGTTTGTGCCATTGTACCATTGTAGCGAAATCGGGGTCGTGCCTAGCGCCGTGGTGCTGAAGCTGACGCTCTTTCCCGTGGTCACGGTCTGGGAAAGCAGCGGCGGGCGAAAGGTCACCGGAACGAGCACAGTGCCCCGCGCAGCGTAATGGCCCGAAATCTCGACGCCGGTCAGAAGTCGCGGATAGACCGCCACTTCATCCACCTGCCCGTCGAAGAACGCCCCCGCAATCGTCGTCGGACTCACTCCCGCGGCGCCGATGATGAACTGGGCCCAGGTGGCCAAAGTGGGACCACTCCAGATGTACCCGTCAGTCTTGCCATTCACGTACAGAGTCCAGGGATAACTTTGGGTCGAGTCGTAGTTTACCACCACATAGCTCCACTGACCCGAAATAATCGCTGCAGCCGTGTTAACGTTGTTGTCGTTCCCCCAAGTCCCTCCGGGGTAGCCCCCGGACCACCACCCGCTGGCCGACTGCATCCACCACCCCCCCCCGTTGGTAAAGCTGAGGGAAACCGCGGCCTGGTTGACATTGAGAAGCGTGGTGTTCAACCAAGCTTCGGCGGACCACTTGCCCGGGCTCAAGGCGGGGGAATACGGAACGAGACCTATCCCCATGCCGGTCGAGCTAAAGGAGGCAGCCGTGTTCGGGTCGCCGACCAGCGCCCCAGGGACGCCCAACGTAGGAAGCGGCCCCGAGCCAGCCGCGTTCGTATAGACTCCATCGTGGCGCCCCATGCCGTCGAACATATTCGTTGAGCCTGCCGGCTCATCCAGCCGCCACCAGGCTTCCGGCCCGGAGGCGACAATAGCGGCTTCGTAGCTGCCAGCGGCCGGGGTGGGAATCGTGATGACGGCCGGAGGACCGCTGGTCAGGCTGCTCACCACATTAGTGACCGACACCGAGTAACTGCCAGCGTTGGTAGCAACAACACGAGCGATCGTAAAGGACGAAGACGTCGCGGAGGCGATGGGTGACGCATTCTTATACCATTGGTACTTGAGACCGCCGCCCGTCGCGCTGACCGCCATGCTCAGCGTGCCCGTCGGATAAAGCGTCCGGCTCTGGTAGCCCAAAAGTTGGACGAGGGTCGGAGCTGTGGGAACGACCACCGTAACGGGCACCTGTGAGCTGGTCACCTTGTTCAAACTGTTCGAGATGATAACATCATAAGTGGCTGTATTTGCAAGAGTTGAGGTGCCGATCACCAGGGTATTGCTGGAGGTGGTCGCAAAGGTTACCCCGTTCGTTTGCCAGTAGAAGGTGAGTGGTGGCGTGCCGCCCGCATCCACCGTCAGGACGAGCGGATCACCAGCAGCAACCTGTCCAGGCGGTCCCTGCAAGTCCCCGAAGATTACCGGCTGCAGGCCGCCCACCGCGGAGCCGTACTGGGTGTACAACTCTCCCACGCCGAGCGCCCGGTTCCATATCGCCACTTCGTCAATGAGCCCGTTGAAACTGTAAAACGGTTGGCTTTTGTCCGATCCGATCAGGGTCTGGCCGTCGAACGGCTGGCTAACGAATGTATTGAAATTAGTGGCGCCGGCGAAACCGGTCGGATCACTCAAGGAGGCAGTGTAAAGCCAGGCCTGGTCCGGATGAACGACCAGAGCCACATAGGCCCAATCGGAAGTCGGCAGTGGCGGCAAAGGAGGCGTGGCGTCGGTGCTCGGGACCCAACTGTTATCACCGTTCCAGACGTAGCTCAGGCCCCAACCGCCGTATGAATCTATAATAATCCCCGAATCAGTGGTTCCTGCGTCACACACGATAATGCCGGAGAGATTACCCTGCGAAACCCCCAGGGTATTCACCCATCCCGAGATGGTCACGGTATTCGTGTTGAAATTCAAGGCCGGGAGCGACACGCCGGCGCCGGGGGTGCTTCCACCGCTTCCAGGAACCATCACGGCATCGTTGCCCGTCTCGAAGCCAGGATAGGTGGGTGACCTTGGGCCGGGTTGGCCGGGTGTGGTGCCGTACTGGTACAGGCCATTGAGGGAACTGCCCGTTGTTGCGCTATTCGCCGCGATTGCGTCGGGCGGCTCGAGGAAAGTGTACCAAAGCACCGGCGCGTCCGCCGACACCGTCGCGCTATAAGTGTTCGGCGCGGTGGTGCCCGCAGTGTAGTGGGCGGCGACTCGTGCTGCGCTGAGCGCGGTCGAGTACATCGCCACTTCAGCCTGCTGCCCGGGCCACTCGAAAGTCGGAATGTCGCTGCGGTTTGCAAAAGTGGTCGGCCGGTCCACGTTCGGCACGAACGCCGCCGCGTTGTTGGTCACAGCAACACCATCCTCATATAGCGTGGCTGTCGTCCCATCATAGGTCAGCACAATGTGATACCAAGACCCCGCAGCCTTTGTCACCGGCGCCGCCAGTTGGGTGGTGGGCGTGGAACCGTTCTGATTGAACAGGCGGACCACAAAAGCAGAGCCGGCGCCAAAAGTGGAGCCGTTGTCCTGCGCCATATACCACCCTGAGCGCGGGCTCGTCGTCTCGACGGAGGACGCAACATAGGCCACATTTTCGGCTAAGGGGGCTTGAGCCGGATTAACCCACAATTCAACGCTGAAGCTGCTGGTATTAAGCTGGGCACTATACGGAGTACTGATGTACTGCGAGGTGCCGTCAAACCCAACGGCGACACTCCCCGTGAACGGCCCCGGCAACGCGCGCGTGGGGTCGCCGACGTAGGTTCCGTCGGCCGCTGACCCCAGCGAACCCTTGTTGGCGGTGGTCGTGACGACCGCCGGCTGGGTCGTCTCATTCAGCCGCCAGTAGCCCGCCGGGCCTTGGGAAAGCACGGTGGATTGGTAATCGGCGCGGGTTGGCAGCGCCGCGGACATAGCCAGAATTATGGCCCCGCCGAGCGGAACACGCAGTCTGGAGTTGATTGACTTAAGGTTCATATTTCCTCTTTGTTTTCTTTGGTTTGTGGTTTGTAGCAGTGTTGTTTTGTTCTGGTTCGGTTGTCGGCTGTGAATCTGGTGTCCGCAAGACGAGGCACGGCGCCGCGAGCGGGTGGCTTCGCCGGGAGTTCAGGTCATGGGTCGTCCTTTCGGAATGTGGATCCCGAAAGCCGCAGTGCGCGGTTGCAGAAAAAGAGTGTCCATCAGGGAAGGGCTATCGGCAACGCACGGCGGACAAAACCCACTACTTGGGGCGGGTGGTGTGGTCCTGCAGCCAGGCTACATCAACGCTGTTTGGCGCGGGCGTAAAATCTGGGACGTTGTTCATATCTCCTCCGACCACCAGCGGCGGAGTTGTTCTGGAATCCCGCCACCTATGCATTTCGGAGTGGCCGTCGGCAAACGAAAACCCGGCGGCGAGATTGTGGTACATCCCGGGCAGGTCAGTGGTAAAGCTGTATTGAGAGGGATCGGGAGGGGCGTAACCGGCCATATCGGTCATGAAGTTGCTCCAATTCACCCGGTCCTCGCGCATGTCGAGAAAGACGAAGATCATGGAGGGCACATCAATGGCGGACAGTTTCGAGTATATCTTGTAAGGATCCGCAAACGACCAGTTCCCATCGGTGCCAGCCTGGCCCGAGCCTCTGGCCGGGGCAAACCCACCGACATAGAGGTTCATGGACATGGTGAGGATGCGGGGGTAGGTAACGTTCTGATACACAACGGTCGAGTGATCGGCCGGGCACTTATAGACGTTCTGGTTCTTTACGAATGGCCACAACGGCCGTCTCGTCATGTCGTAATTCGGATCCCAGTTTGCCCGATTGGCCCCGTTTTCATCCATGTGCGCGCCCGACCAGGCATAATTGTCCGGATCGCCGGTATCGGCGTTGGGAGGTTTTTCCGCGTTATCGCCAGTGCTGGCATAAGTCAATAGGTCGTTGCTATCGTCGGTGTACAATCGCCAGGCCAGCGCCAGTTGTTTATGGTTGTTGAAGCACTGAACCCCTTGGGCCTTCGCCTTGGCCTTTACGAGTGCCGGCAGCAGCAATGCCGCCAGGATGGCGATAATGGCGATCACTACCAGCAATTCGATAAGCGTAAATGCCAGGCGTTTCCCAGGCCCCGCGTGTTGGTTTGTTGATGGTGTTGTTTTCATATTTGGGAATTCACGTTTCCTTTGTCTATTGCCCCAGCCTCGGAGTGATTGGAAACAGGCGTGAAACGGGCTTGCTGAATAGAGTTCATCCTCTCATGCCCAAGACAGCCACCGTATGCGGCTTGCCTGGGGCAAGTGCCCAAACTACCAATTAGGCCCATTGCGAAATGTCCAGACTGCATGTGTCCCTTCGCCAAAAATGCCGCCCCAACCCAAACGGGCGCTTCCGCGAACATCAGAAACACTCGGGCAGCAACAGGAACAATAGGCGGAATTAGCCTGCAGTCAACAGGATTTTTCAAAAAAAAGCAACGCCTCAGTGGAAGCGGGTAGTGGAGGCGGGTAGGGCGCGTCACTCCGTGCGCGCCGTCGTGCCCTGCGGTCAACCGGCGCGCACGGAGTGGCGCGCCCTGCCGCCGTCATTGACCGATTACAAAAAAAGCTCACTTCCTGGTCCAGCCGATTTCCGGGCGGAAGGCGACGGTGGAGGCAAACGGACGCATCCTCGAGGCAGACGTCCCTAATGACCGAACTGGCGGAATGAGTGCGGTCAGCATGGTGCTTCATATTCTTCGGTTTTCTTCCTTGTCTGCGCCACGCTAGCGATACATCGGGCCGGCAGGCACACAAGGCACGTCTTGCCATAGCGCACGTGCGATGCCAACGGAAAAATGGCGGCATAAGCCTTTGGAAATAAGCAGCTTACAACGCTATGGAGGCGTCCGGCAGGCTGGATTCGGGGTCGAATCCTGCGCTGCGTGCTCAAAACGCGCCACCAGGGTCAGGCGGGCTGGCCCGAGTTCAACGCATCAGCAGGCTACGAACAACCAAGGCTCTCGCCGCAGTTGAGGCACTTGTAGCAAGCACCATTGCGGACCGTGACGTGGCCACAGTTCGGGCATGTAGGCGCATCCTGTTGGAAGTGCGCGACGGAGTCGCTCAGGGTCTTCACCTGCCGCTCGGGCTGAGGGGGGGCAACGGGCGGGTGGCCGTGGCCATTGCCGCCGTTGCTGGGCGTTGCATCCAAAAGGTCGGAGTCTTCTGCAATGGCCAACTCCGGCACAGGCCGGTTGATCTTCTTCTTCTCCGCTTCCTGCAACCCGGGGATGGCCAGCTCCGGCTGGTTGCGGTTCGGGGAGTTGGCCTCCCGGAAACCGGGGATGAACTGCACTCCCATCCAGCGGAAAACATAGTCGGTGATTGAGGCCGCGTTGCGGATGTCGGGATTCTTGGTGAACCCCGACGGCTCGAAGCGCACATGGGCGAATTTTCGGACCAGGGCTTCCAGCGGCACACCGTATTGCAGCGCCAGGCTGGTCAAGGTGCCGATCCCGTCCATCAGCCCGCCGATGGTGGAGCCTTCCTTGGCCATCGTGATAAACAACTCGCCCGGCTGTTTGTCGTCGAACAGCCCGACGGTGAGGTAGCCCTCGTGGCCGGCGATGTCGAATTTATGGGTGATGGCTGTGCGCGTGTCGGACAGCCGGCGGCGCAGCGGCTTGCCGGCTTGGGCGGCGAGCCGCGTGACCTCGGCTTCGAGTTCCTTGATGCGAGCTTCCAGCGCGGTGCTGTCGGCGGCCGCCTTGTCGCCTCCTCCACTCGTCCGCTTCGTATTGAGCGGCTGCGAGCGCTTCGAGCCGTCGCGATAAATCGCCACGCACTTAAGCCCCATCTTCCACGCCTGTACGTAGGCGTCGCGAATGTCCTCGACGGTGCTCTCGTTGGGCATGTTGACCGTCTTGGAAATGGCACCGCTGATGAAGGGCTGGGCCGCTCCCATCATCTTCAGGTGGGCCAGGTATTGAATGCTCCGCTGGCCGCGATACGGCCTGAAGGCGCAGTCAAAGACAGGCAGATGGGCCGGATTCAAGCCGCTGGCGACGGTCTGGCTACTGTCGGTGACGTCTTCAATGGTGTCGTACTTCTCGATGTGCGCGACGATGCGCTCGGATTCCTGCGCGCTGTAGCCCAGCCGCCGCAGCGCGTCCGGCACTGTGCGGTTGACGATTTTCAGCAGGCCGCCGCCCGCCAGTAGCTTGTACTTCACCAAAGCGATGTCGGGCTCGATGCCGGTCGTGTCGCAATCCATCAGGAACGCGATAGTGCCGGTCGGGGCGAGCACGGTAACTTGCGCATTGCGGTACCCCACGGCGCGGCCACGTTCGAGGGCGCGGTCCCAAGCGCTGCGGGCCTGCTCCTTCAGGTAATTGAATTCCTGGCTCGGCTGGATTTCCTCCACTGCCTCGCGATGCTGCTGAATGACCCTGAGCATGGACTCGACATTGTCCTCGGCCAGCGGCGCGGTCACATGCGCGCACCGGGCGTCGCGATAACCCTTGAAGGCGCCCATGACGTCGGCGATTTCGGCGGACTGCTCGTACGCGTGGCCGGTCATGATCGCGGTTATGGCGCCGGCCAGCGCGCGGCCTTCGTCCGAATCGTAAGGCAGGCCGTAGCTCATGATGAGCGAGCCGAGGTTGGCATAGCCCAGGCCGAGCGTGCGGAAGATGTGGGAGTTCTCCGCTATCTCGCGGGTCGGATAGCTGGCGTTATCCACGAGGATTTCCTGGGCGGTTATGAAAATCCGCACCGCCGCCTTGAACCGATCGACATCGAACGTCCCGTCCGCGCGCTTGAACTTAATCAGGTTCAGCGAGGCGAGGTTACAGGCGGTGTTGTTGAGGAAGACGTATTCCGAGCAGGGATTGGTGGAGTGGATCGGCTCGGTGCCCTTGCACGTGTGCCATTTCTGAATGGCCCCGTCGTATTGCAGACCCGGGTCCCCGCAGATCCAGGTGCCCTCGGCGATCTTGTGCAGCAGTGCGCTGGCGTCCTTCTTCTGCAACGGCTTGCTGGTGGTGACGGCTCGCGTCCACCATTCCTTGCCCTGCTGGGCAGCCTCCATGAACGGGTCGCTGACGCGCACGGAGAGGTTCTCGTTCTGGTACATCACGCTGCCGTAGGCGTCTCCGTTGTAAGAGCCGTCGTAGCCCTGCTCGATGAGCGCCCAGGCCTTCTTCTCCTCCTTCATCTTGGCCTCGATGAACTCTTCGATGTCGCCGTGCCAATCATGGAGCGTATTCATCTTGGCGGCGCGCCGGGTCTTGCCGCCGGACTTCACCACGTTGGCCACCTGGTCATAGACCCGCAGGAAGGACAGGGGGCCGCTCGGCCGGCCGCCACCGCTGAGCTTCTCCTTGCTGGAGCGGATCGGGGAAAGATCCGTGCCCGTGCCCGATCCGAACTTGAACAGCATCGCCTCGCTCTGCGCGAGCTGCATGATGGACTCCATGTTGTCCTGCACCGACTGGATGAAGCAGGCGCTGCATTGCGGGTATTCGTATTGCGTCTTGGCCCGCTCCGCCCGGGCGGTCCTGGGATCGCAGTACCAATTGCCGCGGCTGGAGCAGTTTCCGACGTGATACTGGTGATACAACCCGACGTTGAACCACACGGGCGAGTTGAAGGCTCCGTATTGATTCAGGCAAAGCCAGGTCAGCTCATCGCAAAAGACCTCGCCGTCGGCCTTGGTCAAGTAGCCGTCCTTGACGCCCCAATCCGCGATCGTGCGGCAAATGCGGTGGACAAGCTGGCGCACGGAAGTCTCGCGTTCCGATGTGCCTTGCTCGCCGTAGAAATACTTGGACACCACCACCTTGGTGGCCAGGAGCGACCAGGCCTTGGGCACCTCGACGTTCTCCTGCTTGAAAACAACCTTCCCGGCATCGTCGGTGATTTCAGCGGTCCGCCGCTCCCACTCCATTTGGTCGTAGGGATTCGTCTTGGGATCGCTGAATGTCCGCTGGATGCTGAGGGATTTCCTGGTCGCCCCGCCATTGCTCTTGGGCAGCCGCGTCGCCGTGACCGTTGCGGACCGCCGGCGGCTGTGCGGGGAAGCCTCAGCCGACACCTGCTCTGTGACGTCTATCATGTTCTTTCCTTTTCACTGCTGGTCCGCCGCCTGTCCGCATTCACCCACCTTCAACAGAACAGACAGCAGATTCGATTCAGATTTGCTGATCTCTAAAGCATTTCGGCCTCTCCTCGAGGCCGTGCACATACCCTATTAGTTGGGTAACACCTCAAACTTACCTACCACCTGTTGGGGGAACAAGAAAATTCTACAGAAATCTACGCTAACGTTATCTGCCCAGGAAAAAAGCCAGTAACCGCCCTGCCCCGCACCCGTTTCCGACAGCAATTTACGTCTGCCAACGAGGGTGCGCGCACGAAATCCTGCACGCTCAAGGTCAATCCTGCTTGTGGTGGCGCTTGAATTTCCGCACGGGCTCAATGGTCTTGGGGCGCGGCTTGGCGGCCAGGATGATCGGGCAGCCCTCGTAGCCGAACGCGCGCCGCATCTGGTCGGCCAGGTATTTCTTGTACGGGTAGGAGAACAGCTCATCACGGTTGACGAAAAGCAGGAAAGTCGGCGGCGCCTGCTTCACTTGCGTGGCGTAGAAGAACTTCAAGCGATGGCCCTGCGCACTGAGAGGTTGGCGGCGCTCGACAGCATCGTGCAGAGTGCGATTTAGAATCGCCGTCGGGATGCTCTGCTGCAATTGGGCGGCGACGTAACGCACGGCTTCGAGCAGGCGATCGAGGTGGAAGCCGGACTTGGCCGAGGTGAAGATCACCGGCGCATAGTCAAGAAAGAACAGGTGTTCCTGCACCCAGCCGCCGAACTCGGCGAGCGTGGTCATGATATTGGGCGCACGACGGTTCTCTTTTCGCTGGCGGCGCTCAATTTCCTCCACGCGCGCCTTGCGAACCGCGTCGTCCATCAGGTCCCATTTATTGACCACGACGATGCAGGCGCGGCGGGCCTCGACAATCAGGTCAGCGATTTTCTTGTCCTGCTCGGTGATCCCCGCCTCGGCGTCCAGGACGAGGATGGTGATGTCGCAGCGTGCGATGGACTCCTCGGCGCGTTTAACGCTGAAGAACTCGATCGAATCATCCACGCGCCGGGTTTTGCGCAGGCCGGCGGTGTCAATCAGCACATAAGATTGCCGCACCCCCTCGGTATTCACCTCGAACGGCACATCCACAGCGTCGCGGGTGGTCCCGGGTATCGGGCTGACGACCACGCGCGCGGACTGAGTGAGGGCGTTGATGATGGAAGACTTGCCGACGTTGGGCCGCCCCACGATGGCCAGCTTGAGGGGAGCCTGAGTCGTGCCGCCTACCGCCCGATCTGCGTTCTCATCTGCTGTCTCTCTCGCCGCTGGACTTTGGACTTTGGACTCTGGACTCTGGACTTCCAGCAGCCTCATCGCCGCTTTCGTCAGCGCTTCAATGCCCTCGCCGTGAATCGCGCTCACAGGGAAGATGTCGTCAAATCCAAGTTCGGAGAATTCCGAGACGCCGGCCTCGGCCCGCTCGGTGTCCACCTTATTGACTGCGACTAGAACGGGTTTGCCGCTGCGTCGCAAACGCGCGGCGGCCTCGCCGTCCAACGGCACGACGCCCTCCTGGACGTTCACGACGAGGATGACGACGTTGGCCGCTTCGATGGCGAGCTCGACCTGTTCGAGCGCCGCCTTGACGATGACGTCATCTGCCTTCTCACGGCGCAACAAGCCGATACCACCGGTATCCACCAGTGTGAAGGGCCGTCCGCGCCATTCCAACTCGGCGGTGATGCGGTCACGCGTCACGCCCGGTTGATCGTGGACGATGGCAATGCGCCGGCCGGCGATGCGGTTGAACAAGGCGGACTTGCCGACGTTGGGGCGGCCCACGATGGCAATCAAGCCGGGCATGGTTCACTCCCTCCAGGCAATCGGGCGTGGATGGCTGACGCGGGCACGGCTTTCATCGCGGCGCACGATAGGCGAACAGGAGCCCTCAAGCCACAAGAAATCCGGGCCTTCAAGGGCCAAGTTGTGATCACCAGCCGGATGAACACGCCGGCGTGCATTTCAGATTCCGGGCCTGCCTGCCAAGTGTGGAGTGTTTCCCATGCGGCCAAGGTGGCGGGAGCGGCGTTCCTGTACGGTGCGGGAAAAACGGCCAAGACTACAGGAAGAATACAGGAGTAATAGAGGAATAATAGAGGAACAATCCAGGGCATCGGTAGGGCAGCGCGCTATAACCTCGCTCCAACCTCGCCCGCCTGCCGGCCGAAACCCCTCATCGTGCTAATGCCAAACCCACTACCCCGGCCACCGCGATCCCACCCCCAACCAGCGACCGAGTGCTGGGCCGCTCGCCCTCCAGCGCCAACGCGAAAGGAATGATCACAATCGGCGTGATGGCCAGGATAGCAAAGACAATGCCCGCCGGCGTGCTCTCCAGCGCCCATTGCATGCAACTGACCCCAAGCGTTTGACCGGCGAACCCGTTGGCCAGCACCCAGGGCCATACACCCCGCCATTTCCTTATCGAAGCCGCCACCACCAGTGAGTGCGGGGCGTGCGCCTGAATCTTGAACGCACGCCGCTTGACCACCAACAGGCAAATGCCCCCGAGCAGCAGCCCGCCCAGCACCCGTTGAAAGCCCGCGTTCCCGCCGTCCAGGTGCTCGCCGGTGGCGTGGGCGACCTCGTAAGCCTTGCGGCTCAGCACCCCGCCGGCCGCCCCGCACGCCGACGAAAGCACCGACCAGACGGTTCCGAAGACCAGGTCGCGCCGAGTCCGCTGCACGTGTTCACCCGGCATCAGCGCCAGCCCGACGCCCCCAACAGTAAGGAGCCCCCACAACATCTGCCCCAGGCTCAGCGTGGTCCCCAGCCACACCCATTCGATCAGAGCGGCCAGCGGAGCGCTCAAGCACCCAATGAGCAGCGAGGTGAGCCGCGAGCCCAGGCGGGGCAGCGCTTGGAAAAACGCCACGTCCCCGATCCCTATGCCGACAGCGCCGCTCAGGAAAAACAGGGGGAAAGCCGCCCCCTTGGCCCCGATCCCAAACGCGTACGCCCACACCCCCAGCAGCAGCCCGGCCAGAGTCAGCCGCCAGAAATTGGCCTCAGTCCCACCGATGAGCTTGGCCGACCGATGGCCGCACGTGATGGAAATCGAGAACAATAATGTGCATAACAGCGCCGCGAACACGGCGCGGACGGTAACCCTTTGCGGGCGGCCCGTCGAGAAGGCCCGGTCGAATCATTTGTTGCCCAACGAGCGCACGCTGCCCGAGCCGGAGATGTGGGTGTTGACCTGCGGCGAGCCATAATACCGAATGTCGCCACTGCCACTGACGTGGGCTTCCAGCGCGACATGCGCCCAGACCGTAGCGTCACCCGAGCCGGAAACGTCAACCGTGGTGTTCTGGCTCTCGCATTCACCAGCCTGATAATTGCCGGAGCCGCTGATTTGAACCACCTGACGGTCCACTTTGCCCGCTAGTTGAATGTCGCCCGAACCGCTGATGTGCACATCAAGCTCGCCGGCTTCCAGCCTTGGCATTTGAATCTTGCCCGAACCGCTGATGCTCAGGAGGAGTCGGTCGGTCTTGATGGACTGCGCTCCCGCCTCCAGAGAACCCGACAGGTGCAACTCCTTGAGGTGTTTCAGTTGCAACTGGTATCGAATCGTCTTGGTTGGGCTCAAGTTGACGTGCTCTGGCCCGATCTGCAATGAACCGCCGGCGACTTCCGACTTGATCAGCGGCAGCAAGTTGTCGTCCGCCTCTATCGTAAGAGACTCTTGATCACCCTGAACGATTGACAATTGGCCTGATCCGGACACCGCAACGCGGTCAAACTGACTGACCTTGCGCGTTTCCGAGATAACGTTGCCCGACCCCTTGACGCTGGGGGTAGCGGACCAATTGGAGTTTATGCACCCGGAGAACGAGGCGCTCAGGACCGACACGAGGACCAAGCTTAGCTTTTTCATCAGTTGTTTAGTGGTTAATTGTCTATGGTGTGTTGCATTGGGGTATAGTGAATAAAGGGGGAAATCATCTTTTCGTCTCGCTCACCGCACGGCTTTGATTTGATTACAATGCTGGCTTCGCCCGACTCATGGCAGCGAGCTTATGTCTCGTCCTGGCACCGTCAAGCCAGAAGTATCCGGCGCAACTAGCCTTGATTGGAAGGCGCCTCGGCCAAGCTCTGCTGGCTTGACGACCCGCGGAGTCAAACATAGTATTACACTATGATCAAGACAATTACCAAAGTCGGCAATTCGCAGGGCATCATCTTTGATGCGGCGCTAATGGAACTGGCGCATTTGAAGACTGGCGACCATCTGAATGTCGAGGTGCATGAGGGCGGCACGCTCACGCTCACGCCCATCCGCCCGCGCCCGTCAGGCCAAGAGGTGTCGAAGGTCATCAAGTCCACGATGAAGGCTTATGCGCGGACGATGAAGAAGCTGGCATGAGCGCCACGCCGAAGAATTGCTTCCATCTCACGGTGGAGATCGTGCGGGAGATCCATGCCGAGGCCATCGCCGGGTTTGGCGGATTGGATGGCGTACGGGAGACGGCCTTGCTGGAATCGGCGGTGGCGGCACCGCAAGCGTCGTTCGGAGGCCAATCGCCCTACAGGGATCTCGCCGAAGTGGCGGCCGCTTATTTGTTCTACCTTTGCCGGAACCACCCGTTCATTGGTGGCAACAAGCGAACGGCACTGGGCGCCTGCATCGTATTTCTCCGACTCAACGGAATCGAGCCAAATGCCGATGGGCCGGAGTGGGAAAGCCTCGCGCTGGCGGTCGCGGCGAGCGCAATTGACCGCGCTGAGGCCACTCAACGACTCCGGGGATTGCTGCCGAAGAACACATTCAAGTAGAAGTGAAAGATGAGGAACTTCAAGCCGCTCCCCAGGGGCTTCTACGAGCCGTCCGCGAAAGTGGTCGCCCCGGCGTTGCTCGGGCATTGGCTCATTCGCAACACGCCGAGCGGGTTATGCGGCGGCCCCATTGTCGAAACGGAGGCCTACCTGGTGGGCGACCCCGCTTGCCACGGCGCCCCGGGGCCGACAGCGCGCAACCGTGTCATGTTCGGAGAGCCAGGGCACGCGTACGTATATCTGATCTACGGCAACTACTTCTGCATGAACGTGGTCTGCCAGCCACCGGGTGTGGCGGAGGCGGTGCTGATTCGGGCTGTGGAGGTTGCCTTGGGCGAGGAATCTATGCGCAAGCGCAGACCGGTGGCCGCTCCGCGTAACCTCACCAACGGGCCCGGCAAGTTATGCCTGGCGATGGACATTGACCGTGGGCTCGATGGGGTTGATCTGTGTGATGTGCATTCGCCGCTGTACGTGGCCCGGAATCCCAGGGTAGCGAACTTCCGCAAGGAACGAGGATCAGTGGTCATCACCACGCGGGTCGGCCTGACCAAAGCAGCGCATTTAGCGTTGCGGTTCTACCTGGAAGGCAGTGCGTTTGTGTCGCACAGGAGGCGGATCGGTCAAAGCGATTAGGCTCGACGCGCTGGGCCGGCATGGTGCACATTGCCCGCCGATACCTCAAATGGGGCATTTCACCTGATATGGAACAGAGAATACTAGGCTTTCTTAGCCGGCCGAATTATACGCCGTTGAATGCTGCGGAGTTGCAGTCGCAACTCGGGCTCCGCCGCAGCCAGCAGCGCGAACTGCAGCACGTACTGACACGGTTGGAGCGCAGCGGCCAAATCGCGCGCATCAAGGAGGGCAACCGTTACGCGCTGCCCCTCGCCGCCGACCTGGTGCCGGGCCGCATTCGGATGAACCGGGCGGGGGTGGGTTTTCTCCAGCCGGACGATCCCAAACTCCCGACCATCCGGATTTCGCACGATGCCACCGCGACGGCGATGCACGGGGACCGTGTGCTGGTGCGGCGGGACGTCCTCCCGCGTATTCCGCGCCGACAGGGAGGGGAGGAGCCGACGGGCCGGGTTGTTCGGGTCCTGGAGCGGGCGCGCACGCAACTGGTCGGCACGCTCCAGCGCGGCCGGCAGTTCCTTTACGTCATCCCGGATGACCCGCGTATTACGCAAGACATCTACGTGCCCCCGCCACGCGACACCGGGCGCCCGGCGCAGGTGGGAGACAAGGTGGTCGTGGAGCTGCAGGAGTGGAAGTCGCGGCACGCGAATCCCGAGGGCGAGATCATCGAGGTCCTTGGCCCGCCGGATGCCGAAGGGGTGGATATGCTTTCGGTCATCCGCCAATACCGGCTGGCGTTGCACTTCCCGAAGCGAGTGCTGCAAGAGGCGCAGTCAGTCGGCCGGGAAGTGAAAACGGCGGAAAGGGCCGGGCGGGTGGATTGCCGCAATCACCAGGTGGTCACCATAGATCCCGAGGATGCTAAGGATTTCGACGACGCGATCTGCCTGCAACACGCCGGGGCGGGTCATTGGAAATTATGGGTCCACATCGCCGACGTTTCGCATTACGTGAAGCCGGGCACCGCGCTGGACGAGGAGGCCGCCCGGCGAGGCAACTCGACTTACCTGGTGGACCGGGTGGTGCCGATGCTGCCCGAGGCATTGAGCAACGAGTTGTGTTCGCTCAAGCCGGAGGTGGAGCGGCTGGCCAAATGCGTCGAGTTCCTGCTGTCGGCTGAGGGGCACGTGCTGAAGGCGCAGTTCTACTCGGCGGTGATCCGCTCGCAACGGCGCTACAACTACAAGGAGGTCCTGGCGGTGCTCCAGCGCCGGCCTCAAGACCCGATCGAGCAGATGCTCCACGACGCCAATGCGCTGGCCCAAACCATCCGGCGGGCGCGCTTCAAGGCCGGGTCGCTCGACCTGGACTTTCCCGAGGTCAAGATTCGCCTGGATGATCGCGGGCGGGTGTTGCGCATGGAGAAGGTGGAGAACGACATTTCGCATCAGCTCATCGAGGAGTTCATGCTGCTGGCGAACGAGGCCGTGGCCAGCCGGCTGATGGCTTTGAACCGGCCAGCGCTTTATCGTATCCACGAGCCGCCGGACGACCGACGGCTCCAGGAATACCGCGAGGAAGTGCTCAGCCATCACATCCAATGCGGCAACCTGTCGAACCGCCAGGAGGTGCAGAGGCTGCTGGAAAAGCTCAACCACCTGCCGATCGGCCAGGCACTGAAGATCGGATTTCTGCGGTCGCTTATGCGGGCGCGCTACGCGGTCGAGCCACTGGGCCATTACGGCCTGGCCAAGAAGAAATACACACATTTCACCTCGCCGATCCGGCGTTACGCCGACCTGGTGGTCCACCGCGCCTTGTTCCTGCCGCAAGGCCAGCGCGTGGCGGCGCGGTCACTCAAGGAAGTGGCCGATCACATCTCCGAGACCGAGCGGAATTCCGATGACGCGGAGCGCGACAGCCGGGACGTGAAGATGTTCGCGTTCCTGAATGCGCAGCTCAAGTCAGCGCATCCGCCGCGGTATGCGGCGCTGGTCACCGATGTGCGGAACTTCGGCTTCTTTGTTGATGTGCCCGGGCTGGGGATGAGCGGGCTGGTGCCGCTCTCCGGGGTGAGCGACGATTTCTACCAGTTTGATCCCGCGCGCGGCCAGCTTGTCGGGCGCCGCACCCGGCGAGTGTTCAAGCTAGGGGATAACGTGGAGGTGCAGGTGGCGAAGGTGGATACGTTTAAGCGCCAGGTGGATTTCAAGCTGGCGGGAATGGAGCGCGACCGAAAGCGGGTAATCCCGCGAGGCAAGGAGCGGTCGCGATAAGGTGCCAGCCAATCGTCCTGGCAACTCCGACACCGCTAGGGGTGCACAAGCGCGGCCGCCTGAAGGGCGGAAATAATAAAGCCCAGGGCAACGCCCGGGCTGTACTGTTTCCGCCTTTCAGGCGAGACGCGTGGCCGATATCGCTGTGTTATGCTCGCCTTTCAGGCAAGGCGCCTGTCGCACACTGCGGCTTTGAGAAAGCGTCTTCACGGTCTCGACCTGGTTGATAAGCCAGTCGCGTTTTACTTTGATCATTCGCAGCCTTAGCTCGTGGAGATAGAAATCTCTCTCGCCCGGAATTTTGCCTCGGGCGGTGAGGTTGACGATGGCCGACGTCCGGTCAGGGGCAAGGGTGACCTTGATGTCAGGGAACTCGATACTTAGGCTGCCGACCGTGGAGCGCGCGCCCGCGGCTGCTTCCAGCAGTTCGGCGCGGCCGCTGATGGTGTGCTGTGCGCCCGGGACTTCGACCGTGACTTGCACATCCTCGGTGAAGAAATCAGCCAGCATGCTGGCGTTCCAGGCCTTGGCCACCAGCCCTTCTTTGGATGAAAAGGAGGCGGTGCGGGCCAGCTCATCCAGGCGTTTGCGGATTATCTTTTCCGGGCTGGGGAACAAGACGCCCCAGCTCCAAATGCCCACAGCAACGAGCGCAGCGACGAGGATGGCGCGGATGAACCACTCTTTCATAGGACCACCTTGCCGATGATGAGGTCGCGTGGCGAACGGCCCTTGTAATGGTCGTCCCAGGGCATATCACGGTTGTCGCCCACCACGTAGTACTGGTCCGGGCCGTCCTGCTGGGGTACGTGCTCCCAGCTCCCCCGCAGTCTCAAGTACGGCTCGTCGAGAAGCTTCCCGTTAATGAAGAGGTAACCCTGGTGGAAGGCCACGGTTTCACCCGGGAGGCCGACAATGCGCTTCATATACATCACATGTTCGCCCGCCTCCGTCCGGATGGCCACCACGTCGCCGCGGCGCGGTCCATGGAAGAGGTAGGCCAGGCGATAGACGAAGTGGACGCCGCGGTCCTTGTATGTCGGCAGCATGCTCCCGCCCTCGACGCGAATCGGCTGAAGCACGAACTTGAAGACGACCACGGACACCACCACCAGGATGACAATGCGCACCAGGGTGCGCTTCGGGTTCCGCCCGATGAGCACCCGTTGCAACCAGCTCGGCGATTGCACCATCTCCGCATCTGTTCCCATACACAAGAGCCAGTTCGCAGCCGCCTGCCGCGGTGCGCCCTGCAGCGCTAACTTAGTTGGACAAGCGCCCAGTCAATTTACTTCCCGAGAATGGGCTTGTCCGAGCAAAATGACAAGCGTAGGAAGAAGCCATGCGCGCACTCCCATGCCGGTCCAGGCCTTTGTTGGCACTGCTATCAGCTCGGAGCGCGGCCATTCTTGTCCGCAGCAACGTTGGACGGCCAAAAGGGCTTGGGAACTGGGGGGAGCGGATCGGTTTTGAGAGCTTGCTGCGGACAGGAATGTCCGCGCTCCGGTGGTGGCGCCGAGCTACGCCCGTCCTGGCAGTGCTATCGGCGCTCAGTGCGTGCGCCGGCTCGGGGTTGATCGGAAGGGCGGCACCGGAGTGGGATGCATTGTTTCAGCGGGCGTCGGGCTGGATTGGCGCGGATGGGAATTATTCGATTCCGCTTGATCGGGACACTACGCTCTGGCTGTTCAGCGACACGTTTGTGGGCCGGGTCGAGGATGGCAAGCGCCTCGACGCGCGCATGATCAACAACTCGATCGCTTTGCAGCGCGGAACCAACGCGCCGGAGTTCTTTTACGGCACGGCCACCAACGGCCAGCCCGCGTCGTTCGTCACACCGCAGGGCTCCCGGCGCGGCTACCTCTGGCTGGCCCACGGCCTTCGCACCGACCGCGGGCTGTTCTTCTTCATGCAGCGCGTCGAGACGGTCAACGCCGGGACGCCCTTTGGATTCAAGCTGAGGGATGGCTGGCTTGCCCAGGTCGCCAAGCCCGACGCCCCGCCGGCGCAATGGCGGATCACGCAGACCCAAGTGCCCTGTACGGAGATTACGGAGAAGGGCGCATTGATCTTCGGCGGCGCGGTGTTGCGCCAGGGTGAGTGTGTCTATGTCTTCGGCGGCGACTCGCGCCCGGAGGCGGAGAAGGCCGGCGTGCCTAAGGGGCTGGTGCTGGCGCGCGTGCCGGAGGGACAGTTTGCCGATTTCGCGCAATGGAGGTTCCTGGCGGACGGGGAATGGCAAGGGGATTTCAGGAGGCTTACGCCGGTGTTCCCTAACCTCGGCAGCGAGTTCTCGGTATCGTGGTTGCCCGGACGCAAAGAGTACGCGGCGGTCTATTCCGAAGGGATCGGGGGCAAGATTCTGGTTCGGCTGGCGCCGGCGGTGACGGGGCCGTGGAGCAGTCCCAAGGAGGTGTTTCGCTGCCCGGAGATGGATTGGCCGTCCAAGGCTTTCTGCTATGCGGCCAAGGCGCACCCGGAGTTGGTGACGGCGCCGGACGAGTTGCTCATTACCTACGCGGCCAACGCCTGGGATTTTTGGGACCTGTTCAAGGACGCGCGGCTCTATTGGCCACGGTTTGTGCGAGTGAACCTGGGCGCGAAGTGACTCCACGCTGGCAATAGTCCCGCAGCCTCGTAAGATGGTCTCGCAGTGATGAAACGATTGCTCTGGGTCTTCTTCGGCAGCCTCGGCCTTGTCGTGCTAGTCGGCATCGTCGTGGCGGTGCGCCAACCGAAGCCGATTGTCTCGGCGCCGCTGACACTGCCGGACGGGACGGTGGTGCGGATTATGGGGGTGACTTATGGCACTAAACATTTCTTAGGGCGGCCGCTGGCCCGGTTCGTCGCGCACGTGCCGGCCGGCGTGCAAGTCGTGCTCAAGCGGCTGCTCGGCAGCCAGGCCGTGTTGCAAGCGTCTACCACTACCTTCGAGCCTCGGCTCATCGTCTGGCTCGGGCACACTACTAACAATGCGACTGCCCTGACCGGCTCAGGTTACATTAACGCCTTCCTGTCGGATTCGAGCGGGTTCCTCTCTGGCGACAACGCCTCGGTCTATGGGTGGTGGTCGAATCCCCAAGACTTGCAGTTTCAGGTCTTTCCCCGCCGGGACGCGGTGCTGGTTCTGAGTTTCTTCGATCACAGCGTGACCGGCGGGGTAACGCTGTGCGGCAGCTTGCCGTTCGCCAATCCGTTTCGCGGCAAGTTCCCCCAGTGGCAGCCCGAGCCGCTGCCGGCCACCCGGCGCGCAGGAGATGTGGCCGTGACGCTGGACAAGCTGAGCACCGGCCACGACCAGAATATCACACAAAAGAGCCTGCAACACGGCGGTCGGGCAATCGAGTTCACCACGAACCGCCTGGACGGCCAGAACCGCACAGTCTGTGCGATCCACCTCCATCCACTCACGAATACCAACGAGGCGTGGGTGGTGGCCAATGAAGAGGTCAGCGATGCCACGGGCAACCGGGTGCGGAATGCAAACATAGAGTGGGGCAGCTCTGAAGACGGCTATTTCACGTTCGCGCCCGGCCTGTGGCCGAACGAATCGGCTTGGAAGCTGCGTTGCGAGATCAAGCGCGCCACGGGGTTCGCGCCCGGCGAGACAATCGTCTTTCGGGATGTGCCGCTGGGCAGGCTGGGCGAAACCAATCGCCTCGGCTGGACGACGAACTTCGGCGGGGTCACGGTCACGCTCGTTGAGGTTGTCCGCCGCGCGCCCAACACAAACAATTCCTGGTCATCGGACCAACTGTCCCAGGCGCATTTCACCACGGCTGGGTTGACTAACGACCTGCACCTCGACCTGCTTTCCGCCCGGACGGAGAGTGGCACGAGCATGGACTCCCCTTCCTGGTCAAGCGGCGGCAACGAGCGGACTTACTCCTACCGCAACATCCCACGCGAAGCCAAGGCCGCCGACTTTACGTTCGCCGTGCAGCGCAGCCGATGGGTCGAGTTCATGGTGAAGCCGGAGGTTGGGCCGTTTAGCCTCAAGTACGGGCCGGAGCGCAAGGCGGAGTGATGGGGTGCTGGAGTAATGGAGTGATGGAGTAGTGGAGTAGTGGGTCTCCCAGCACTCCAACACTCCAATACTCCAACACTCCGTCTTCGTAAACCGCCAGCAGACCGCTCTTCCCGGTAACTATTTTACGAGCTCGATCTTGATCGTGTGGGTCACGGGCACGAAGGCGGCCTGGATGGCCTCGGCCAGGGGCTCGCGTTTTTTCTCGGTGCGGGCGGCGACAGCTTCCATATCGGTCTTGGCCTCGGGGCTGCGGAAGTCTTGCTTGATCTGGGTGGTCTCGAAGGCTTGCTTGGCAGCGACGGCGGCGTCCACTTTGGCGAAGGCGGCGCAGAAGGGGTTGCAGGGGAATTCGGCGGCGAGGTTGATTCCGCGTTCGAGTTGGGCGCCGAGGAAGGTTCTGCTCTCGGTGCCCCAGGTGACCTTATAGCTCTTGCCGGCCTTAACGCTAGTGACCTTGAGCACCAGGCGGTTCAGGTCCTGGTTGAAGGGAATCAGCGTCATGGCGGAACGGATGCTGTTGTCCTTGGCGGGGTCATCCCTTTCGCAGACGGGGTAGGAGGCGGCGGCTTGCCCAGCCGGGAGGCACGCGCAGAACGGATAGCGCGAACTGGTGATTACAAACTCGCCGTCATGGGCCGAGACCAACTCGTGCCCCGGCGAAACCTTCATCCGGCTCCGCTTGAGGTCAACGGTGAACAGGCCGATGTCGCCCTTGAGCCCGAGGCCTTTGAGGAAGGCGTAGGCCATGACGGTATGGCCGGCCCAGCCGGGATGCACGCCGTCGTGGCCGGCAATGGCGAAATCGGCACCGTAGCGTTGCTGGGCCTCCACGCCGGCGGTCAGCATCGACCAGAAGACATCCGCGAAGCCGACGCGTTCTTTATTGGCGATATCAATGTCAATGTTGCGGAGTTGGCAGAGGTTCAGGTTGAGGTCGAGCACGGAATCGTTGGTTCGATGCTGCCAACTGGGGACTTTGCCGACGCAGCCGGGCGAGCCTTCCACGACGCGCGCGCCGTTGGCCTTGAAGGCCTCGACGATAGCGGTGGAGCTATCGCGATAGGTCTGCCCGATGCGGTCCTCGTAGGCGCGGTATTCGTGGTCGTTCATGCCGTAGCAGGTGGTGGCGATGGTGGGCTGGAACCGGAGGCAGTCGTTGGTCATGCGCGCCAGGAAGCCCGGGGCGCGCTCGCCGCTCCAGCCGTACTGGCGGACGGTGACTTTCAGTTCCGGGACGCACATGGTGAGGTAGTCCTCCATCAGGCGAGAGTACATCTTCTGCTCGGTAATCGAATCACCGCAGATGGCCAACCGGTCGCCGGGCCGCAGGAGCAAGCCGGACGGTTGAGGGGCTTTGACGGGCTTGAAGGGTTCCAGGCGGGCGTCGTTCGGCTTCGGCTGCGGCGTCTGGGCCAGACAAAGCGTTCCGGTGACTAGGGCGAGAAGGAGGATGGTCTTTGTGCGCATACGTCAAACGCGGCGGATTGTTCGGATTTGGGGGGAGGGCGTCAAGGGCCGAGTCTGAAGATGCGGGCTAGGGTCTCTGGAGAGACTAGCCAGGATCCCTAGCGAGACTCCCTTTATCGGATTGAAAGGGGATTTATATGGGATTTATATGTATAGGCGATACTCCGGCGCTACCATAGTGGTGATTGGGGTTGGCGAGGGTGGGTTTGGCTGGCGCGGAGGGGGGCGCTAATCGTTCTCGGACGGGTGTTCCCATTCAGGATAGACCTCGGGTTTGAGCTGGCCGCGGCGAATGAGTTCCTGAATGTCGCGGATGATGGTGCGGCGGGCGACGTTGAACTCGCGGGCGAGGGCGGAGATGTTGGGCCGCTGCTTGGAATTGCCGATGTGCTCCAGGATGCGGTTCTGGCGGCTGAGGCGGTCGGTCGAGCGGCTGAACAGGTCGAGGGCGTCAATGCGGTGGGAGCGTTCGAGGGCCTCGAACTGGCGTACGGCCTCATGCTCGCCACACTCCTTGAGGGCGGTCTCGACAGTGCGTTTGAGGGCGCGAATGTCCAGGGGCTTGGTGAGGCAGTAATGGGCGCGGCGCGGTCCCTGGAGGGCTTCCAGGCGCTGGTGTACTTCGAGGGCGCCTGAGACGATGATGATGGGCACAAATGGCAGCAGCTCTTTGAACTCGGGCAGGAAGTCCAGCCCCAGCTCGCCCTTGGAAAGGACGTGGTCGAGGATAAGGAGGTCGGGACGGTTGCGGGGGATTTCGGCCAGGGCTTCGGTGCCATTGGTGACGCGGATGAGCTTGTATTTGGCGAGCGCCTCCTCGTAGATCTCATACTGGAGGTTGTCGTCTTCGATGATCAGGATTGTGGAAGATTGCATGTGAGGCGGTGGGACTATGGTAGTGGTTGAAAGGCCGAAATCCGAAGGCCGAAGGCCGAAGGAAGGCCGAACTCCGAAGGCGGAAAGCGCGCGGGAGCGGACTTCCTGGAATCAAGCAGGACTGCGAGGTGGGTTGCGGTTCTTGAAATCACGGGGTGTGGTTCGTACGGGTTCATCCTTCAGGCTTGGGAGGGCGAGTTGGCATCTTGCGCGGGCAGGAAGAGGGTGAACGTGCTGCCCTGGGCCAGGACGGTTTCGACGGCGAGGCCGGCTTCCATCCTTTTGGCCAGCTCATAAACCATCGAGAGGCCCAGCCCGGTGCCGCGGCGAGTGGATAGGGCCTTGGTGGTGAAGAACGGTTCGAAGATGCGGGGCAGGTTCTCCGGCGAGATGCCGCATCCGACGTCGCGGACGGAGACGGCGACGTATCGTGGCGCCGAGGCGGGCGCCAGCACCAGGGTCGCGGGCAACTTGTCCAGGGGCCGCGTGGCCAGGACAATCTGCTTGCGCCCGGTGCTGGATTCGGCGGCGTTGAGGATGAGGTTGAGGAGGATTTGCTGGACGAAGTCCTTGGAGCAGGTCACTTCGGGGAGAGCGGGGGCGCGTTCGAGGGTGACCTCCACCTCGCGCAGGAACCGGTCGCCGAGCAGCTTCACGGTGTCGTCCAGGACGGCATTGAGGTCGCACGGGCCGGGCTGCTCGCTGGAGTCGCGGCTAAAGCCAAGCATGGCTTTGACGATGCCGGCGCCTTGCTCGACGACGGTCGTGATGCGGTCCACGCGAGTGCGCACCTTGTCGGGGTTGTCGAGGTTGTCCTCAATGATCTGGGCGGAGCCTTTGATGATGGAGAGGATATTATTGAAGTCGTGGGCGATGCCGGCGGCGAGCGTGCCGAGGGCGTTCATCTTCTGGCTGTGGAGTAACTGGCGATTGGCGCTCTCCAGTTCCTGGGTGCGCTGGGCGACTTTCTGCTCGACCTCGGCGTAGCTGCGCAGCAACTGGCGGTGGCGATTGAAGGCCAAGCCGGCAAAGAAGAGCGCGACGGCCAGACCGGCGAAGGCGATCATCAGGAGCCGGGATTCCTTGTACCAAGGCAGGACGATCGCGAAATCGAGGTGGGCCGGGTTAGGGTCAATATTGCAATTGCGGTCCATGGCGCGGACCTGGAGCTCGTGCTTGCCCGCCGGCAGGTCGGCGAAGGAAAATGTGCGATCCTCTTGAAAAGGGGACCAGTCGAGACCGCCCAGGCGATAGGAGTAGAGCAGGCGGCGGCGCAGCGTATAGTTCCATCTATCCTGTCCGGTGAAGACGACCGTGATGGTGCTGCCCTCGGGGATGTTCTTCCCTTTGCCACCGAGCATTTGAACATAGGTGTGTGGGGGGTCCAGGTCGGCTTCGGGATGGTAGAGGCTCAGACCTTGGGCGGTGCCGGCCCAGACTCGGCCGCGAGAATCCTCGTAAAGCTCGCGGACACCGCCGGCGGGAAGGCCCTCTTCGGTGCCGTTCTCGATCCAGGCGCCCTGGAAGAAGCGATAGAGGCCGCCGTCGGTGCCGAACCACAGGCTGCCGTCGCGGGCGGCGATCAGAGCATTGACACGATCCAAGCCGACGCGCACGGCAGTCCAGTTCCGGCCATCGAAGGCCCAGATCTTGTCCTGGGTGGCGCACCAGAGCTTGCCGTCGGTGAGCTCAGCGAAGGCGAGGACGGACTCGGGCGTGCTGCCGTCCGTCGAGGCGAAGGTACGCCAGCGCAGTTCGTGGAACCAGGCCGTGCCACGGTCACCGCTGACCCAAAGGTCGCCATTGTGGGCGGCGAAGAGGGTCGAGAGGTTGCCGCCCGGAGAGGACTCGGGCGGCGGAAGGTTCAGCGCTCCGAACCTGACGCCGTCATAGGTCTCCAGGTGGAAGTCCCGTTCTGCCTGGCCGTCACTCAAGGTCTGGAAGCACAAGGTGCCGTTCTTGAGCAACCCCAGGGGTTTGAGCGAGCCGGCGGGACGGCTCGACCGGACCGCGGTAAAGGTGGCCGCAGCGGGACGGAACTGAAAGCACTGATCGCCAACTTGCAGCAAGAGGGTTCCGTCCCTTAAGTGGAACAGAGCGCGAACCACGGGCACGCTGTTTGAGGTAGCCGAGGGGAGCGGATAGGCCCGGTGGCGCTCATTCTGGAGGAGGTGGAGGTTGCCGCCCGACACAAACCACAGCCGGCCTGACTCGTCGCCGGTGAGCCCGCGGACCGCCGCGACCAGGCTGCGTGCGGGGCTGGGGCAGCGCCAGGTGAGCGGGGCGTAACGGAACAGGCCGTCGGAGGAGGCCAGCCAGAAGGCTCCGCCAGACTCGACCGCCACGTCGAAGTATTGGTGCGAGGAGCCTTCTTCGCTTTCGATCAGTTCCCGGCCGCCGGGTTCCCATTCGCAGACGGAGTCAATGGTCGCGGCCCAGTCGGTCTGATCGGGGCCGCGCCACGCATACCGGGCCCGTTCGATGGGGACGGTCTCGGCTGACCAATGCTGGCCGTCGAAGTGGGCGAGAACTTTTTGATGGTCCATCGCCGCTTCCGCGAGCGCGGTGACGGTCCCCTCATCGTCTTCGTGGGGTTCCTGCAGATTGTGGATTTGCAGCGATTCGGGCAGCGCGAAGTCATGCCATTCGCTGTCGGGTCTGAGACTGCGGACCGGCCCCGAGACTTTCGCGAGTCCGCGCGCGCCGGCGATCCACAGCCCTCCGTCCCGGGCCAGGGTCAGGCCGGAGAACTTTTCGAGCTGGGTCTGTGCGGCTGAGAGCAGCACCGTGATCCGAGGTTGGTCGGGACGTTCGGAGTTGAACTCGAGCAGGCGGTCCGGCAGAAGGAAGAGAACGACGCCCTGACGGACGGGGCACAACGGCAGGGGATCAATCGGGCGCGGCAAATGGGAACGGAACTCGGCGGCGATCTGCGGGACGGGATGGAGAAGCCAGTCGCCGTTCCTGAACTCCTGGAGGCCGTCCGCGACGGAGGTCCAGAGCTGGCCGCCAGGGCTCTCGAAAATGCGGGCGTTGCCGGTGTCGGGGGCCGGGATAATGGTAACCGTGTAGCCGTCGAGTTGGCTGATGGTGGCGGACTTGAGGTGCCGGGCCAGGACCCTCCCCTGCGGAGCCAGTGACACGGAGATGCACCCGGGTTCGGCCAGGCCGTCCGCCATCCTGAACACGCGAACCGTAACCGGCAAGGTCGAAGGCTTCTGGCCCCAGCTTGAGCCCGGCAGCCCCACCAGCGTCGCGCCGAGGAGAAGAATCAACCCATTGGGCGTCATGGATGCCACGGCAATTTTGGTCGCACCCGGAGTATCCCCCGGCCCACCGGGCGGCGCAATCAAAAGCGCGCAGTGTGCCCACAAACGCACAGTTCCCGAGGGTGGACAGCTTTGGTTAGGGTGTGAATGTAGCAGTGATGTTTCAGCGAGCTAAAGCACGGAGCCTGCCGCCCGCAGCTCTACCGGGTTGCGAGGCAAGGGGCAGATGTTGCCAGACTCAGGGGTTTACCTTGATCGAGTTGTTGCTGGTCATCGCCATCATCGCCATTCTGGCGGCATTGCTGATGCCGGTGCTGGCGACCGCCCAGGCCAAAGGCAAGCGGACGGCGTGCCTGAACAACCTCAAGCAATGCATCCTGTCCTTCCAGATGTACAGCGCCGACAACGACGGCAAGCTGGCGCAGAATTACCCCCTGAAACAAGCCGACAGCAGCACCTGGGTGCTCGGGGACATGAAAGTCACGAGTGATTCAACCAACTTGACGTTCATCCGCCAGGGGAAGCTATTTCCTTACGCCAGCCAGGTCGGCCTGTACCGGTGTCCGGCCGACCCGTCGCGCACGGGCGGGGCGCCGCGGGTCCGCAGCTATTCAATGAATGGTTGGATCGGCAGCCGTTACATGGAGAGCTACCCGCGCCCCACCGGCTATCGGACGTTCGTCCGCGACAGCGAACTCTCGGTCGCGGGGCCGGCGACGATCTGGGTGATCGCGGATGAGCACGAAGCCAGCATTGACGACGCGTGGTTTCTGGTGACGATGGATGACAGCCAGCCGTTCGCCAGCTTTCCCGCCACCCGCCACGAACGCGGCTACGGCTTGAACTTCGGCGATGGCCACGCCGAATTCTACAAGCTGCGCGACCCGAGGACCCAGTTGGCGAGCGAGCAAATCAGCCCGGATGACTCGGACTGGCAACGGCTGAAGCAAGTGACTACTATTCGGTGAGGGAACGAAACCGTAATGAGCATGAGAAACCGTGCCGCAATTGGGGGAGTGCTGGCGGTGATCCTAATCAGCGTGCTGGCCTTGCTGCCGCCCATGCGCACGGGACCGCCCAAAGCGCGAGCGCAGCGCATCATGGGCGTGAACAATGTGCGCAGCGTCTCGATTAGGCTAACAACCACCAACGCGCCGCCGAGCACCCAACCGGGCGTTGACAAGCAGGCTCACAAAGCCGGAGGCTGGCAAGAATAGCGAGTCAGGCGTCCCTCTGCTTCGTCTGCATAGGGTGCCAAGCTCATTGGGTTGGCAGCCTTCGCGCTCGAGCTTTGTTTCTGGGCTCCCGCCGCCGTGCTCCTCTGGTCTGCGGGGAGGTCAGATTCAGTGCGGCTCTCCTTGTTACTGGCTGCCCGCTTGCCGGTAGCGTCCGGCGCTAGCTCGTGCGCACGCGGAGGAAACAGTTTGTGAATGTCACCCACTGTGAAATGCTCACGCAGCCTCTCCGGGCCGATGCTCCCGTATTTCTGTTTCCGCCGGGCGTCGGAGTCCCATTGTTCCCTGAACGAGTCGAGTTGTATCAAGTCGCTGGCAACCGGGATCAGCCGTGTATCCGCTGAGCACGCAGCAGCCTGCTCGAAGATCTTGAGCGCCCAAGCAGTATCAGCCAGCCCGCAAAGCACCGCTTCGTACGCTTCGACGACGCCAAGACGATACGCCGCGGGTTGGTAGTGCTCGAATACTTCCACCTCGCACACGTTCGTCAGGATGTGCGTGATCGTATCCAGGAAGCCCTGGCGGGGATGGACAACGAGAATGCGGCCCATACGTTTCGCAAAACCCTTACGCAATGCTCCTGTGCTTTAGCACGCGGAACATTCGACCAGACACACGGATTAGGGTCAATGCCATGAAGACCCGATGGCCGTCCGGCCTCTTACGGATGTCAACGCCGAGCGAAGATGCGGGCGCTCGGGTTTTTAGGGGATAAGCCGTTCCCACTTTGCCAGAGATGCCAGGGCTCCCAGAAAGCAACCACAAGGCTTGACTGGAGTTACGCCGGTTGGGCGTAGGGCAGTTTCCACGGCTTGCGATATTTCACACCGACCAGCTTTTCGGCCTGGGGATCATCAACCACTCGCTGGTTGGCAGCGTCCCAGACGATCTTACGGCCGGTGCGGTAGGCGATGTTGCCCAGGTGGGCGACGGTGGAGACGTGATGACCGATGTCCAGGTTGAGCACCGGCTGCTGGCGCGACTTCACACAGTCCAGGAAGTTGCGGACATGGGCCGGGCGCGGATCGGGGCTGCCGGGTTTGCGCTGATTCTCAAGGTTGGCCTGCTTCTTCTCGGTGCGGATTTCCCAGCCCTCGTCGTTCAGGATGATGTTGCCCTCGGTGCCGCTCCATTCGATGCCCCAGGAACGATTGTACAGGCCGTTGTTCAAGCCGGCTTTGTGCTCCCAGATCAGGGTGTAATTGGGGAACTCATACACAGTCACCTGGGAATCGGGGGTTTCGGAGTTGTCGTCGAGGACGAGCTTGCCGCCGCAGGAATAGGCGCTTTTGGGCGCGTCGGGGCCCATGCCCATGAGCATCATATTAATGAGATGGACGCCCCAGTCGGTCATCAGGCCGCCGGCGTAATCCCAGAACCAGCGGAAATTGAAGTGGAAGCGGTTGGGGTTGAAGGGCCGCTTGGGGGCGGGCCCGAGCCATGTATCGTAGTCCACGCCGGGAGGGGGGGCGCAGTCAGCCGGCTTGCCGATGCTGTTGAGCCAGTCGAGATAGGCCCAGCCGCGCACGATGCTGACCTTGCCGAGCTTGCCGGAGCGGATGAACTCGCCCGCCTCGACGATGTGTTTGCAACTGCGCCACTGGGAACCCATCTGCACGACGCGCTGGTGGCGCTTGGCCGCCCCGAGCATGGCGCGGCCTTCATCAATGGTCTTGGCGAGCGGCTTCTCGACATAGACATCCTTGCCGGCCTGACAGGCGAGGACAGTGGGCAAGGCGTGCCAGTGGTCGGGTGTGGCAATGAGGACGACGTCCACGTCCTTGCGGTCGAGGACCCGCCGGAAGTCCTTGACCGTGTCCGGCTTCTTGCTGCGCTGCTTTTCGCAAATCTCAACGCCTTTGGCGATTCTCGCATCGTCCACGTCGCAGACCACAACGCAGTCCACCTCGGGATTAAGGAAGAAGCATTCGAGGTCGCCCTGGCCCATACCGCCGCAGCCGATGAGCCCGAGCCGGACCTTGTCGCTGGGCGCTGGTTCGGCGGCGCGGACGGATCGGACAAAGGGGAAGGCGAAGGTGCTGGCTGCCAGCGGAGCAAGAGTGGTGGCCAGGGCGGATTTGCCCAGGAATTTGCGGCGGGAGAGTTGGTTCATAATTCAGGCTTTCGACGGCGCGTTACGGATGACCATTAAATGCCAAGACGGGGCGAGATTGCCACGGCGGTGGTCGGCCGTCCAGCCGTATCGCTCACGCCAGGTGTTCACTAAGGACGCGATGGGGTGGGGGAGGTTGCCGTAAGCGGCTTGACGATGCCTAGGTTATGGGCCTGGAATGCCCAGATGTCGGCGGTCTGGGCGATGCGCTTGTCAGTGGGCATGTAGCCGTGGCTGGTCTTCGCTTCAACGCGGATGAGGACGGGGTTGGCACAGCCCTGGTCGTGCCGGAGGGCAGCGGCGAACTTATAAGAATGGCTCGGCACCACTCGGTCATCGTGGTCCGCCGTCGTGATAATTGTCGGGGGATAGCAGGTGCCATGCTTGAGATTGGCCAGGGGCGAGTAGGCATACAGCCAGCGGAAAGCCTCCTCGTTGTCGGAAGTGCCGTATTCAGGGGCCCAGAGCGCGCCGCCGGAAAACCTCTGGTAGCGGAGCATATCCAGAACGCCCGCGCCGGCATAAGCCGCGCCGAACAGCTCCGGGTGCTGGGTGATGCTTGCGCCGACGAGCAAGCCGCCATTCGAGTACCCCTGAATGCCGAGCCGCCGGGAAGAGGTGAACTTCTGCGCGATCAGGTATCTCGCCCCCCAGGCGAAATCGTCGAACACGTTCTGCTTGCGGCCCAGCATACCGGCCTCGTGCCAAGCCTCGCCGTAGGTGCCGCCGCCGCGCAGGTTGGCCACGGCATAAACGCCGCCCAGTTCGAGCCACACCGGCAGCATCGGGTTGAAGCGCGGCGTGACGGTATTGTCGAAGCCGCCATACCCGTAAAGGATGGTCGGGTTGTCGCCATCGAGCTTCACGTCTCGCTTCGCGACGATGAACATCGGGATCTGCGTGCCGTCCTTGGACGGGTAGAAGACCTGCTTGAGGTCGTACGGAGACGGGTCGAAGCGGACCTCGGGTTTGAAGAACACTTGTGAAGTGGCCTGCTTGAGGTCGTGGCGGTACACCGACTCGGGGTAGAGGAAGGAAGTGAAGCCGTAATACACTGTCTCGGAATCATCGCGTGCGGATACCCCGCTGACCGAGCCGAGCGCCGGCAGCGCGACCTCACCCTCGGCTTTGCCATCGGCCGAGAAGAGGGCCAACCGGCTCTTGGCGACCACCTGGTAATCAATGAGGATTCGGCCACCGGCCATCGCCGCGCTCTGCATCACCCCTTGGCCCTCCGGCACCAGGACTCGCCAATGGGCGGGGTCGGGTTGGTCGAGGCTGGCGGCGACGATGCGGCGCTTGGGCGCGTCGAGCGTAGTCCGGAGGAACAGCGTCCTGCCAGCGTGACCGACCACATGGTATTCGGCGTCGTTCTTCGTGTAGAGCGGCCTGGGTGAGCCGGAGATGGAGGGTTTTAGCGGGTCGCCGAGGTCAAGGTAGAAGAGCTCATTCTTAGGGGCGGTCCCGTTCTGCAAAGAGACAAACAGGTAGCAGCCGTCCTCGGTGACGCTCCCGCCGATGATCCATTCCGGCAGATCCGGTCGGGTGTAAATGAGGGCGTCGGCACTCTGCTCGGTCCCGAGGCGGTGATAGTAGAGCTTCTGGTCGGTGACCCGCTGGCTGATCGCCTTGCCCGAAGGCGGCTCCGGATAGCGCGAATAGAAAAAGCCCTGGCCATCCTCGGTCCAGGCAAGGCCAGAGAACTTCACCCAACGGATGGTGTCGGGCAAGTCCTTGCCGGTCGCGACGTCGCGGACGTGGATGGTCAACCAGTCCGAGCCGCCTTGCAAGAGATTGTAGGCGAGGCACACCCCGTGCGGAGAGGCTCGGTAGCCGAGCAGCGCAACTGAGCTGTCCGCCGAGAGCGTGTTGGGGTCGAGCAGTTCGCGGGGCGTGGCCGTGGGGGAGTCCTGAACGTACACCACGGATTGGTTTTGCAGACCCGAGTTCTTGCCGAAGAAAATACGCCCGCTAGCGACCAGTTCCGGCGTGCTCTCCCGTGCGTAGTTCCAGAGGGTCGTCAGCCGGTCTTTGATCCAGCCCCGCACTGGGATCTTGTCCAGGCAGGAAAACGTGAGGGCATTCTCCGCCTCGACCCATTGCTGCACCGCCGGGCTGTCGAGGTTCTCCATCCACTGATACGGGGCGGGCACCTCTGTGCTGAAATAGTTGTCCACCGTCGGGTCGCGACGCGCCGACGGGTATTTCAATTGAGAGGGAGCGGATATCTCTGCCGACGGCGTATTGGCGCACGGCGTGGTTGCCGCGAGCGGCCAAGACGACAGCAAGAGCGTGAGGAGATCGCCTGGAAACCATAAGCTATATGGTGCCCCGAGGCGATGGGGATGGCAAGCGATTGGCGGATTGAACTCTGAAGCGCGAGGCGGCTGCGTGGGCTTAATGCAGCTCAGCCCCAGGACAGGTTCGCTCAATTTCTTGACCGGAATCAAGGCGTGCGACGCGACTCCACGCGATGGTTGCTGTATGAACAAATGCGTTGACTCGATGATGCAGGAACACGAACTGATTGTTGAAGTGCTTTCTTCGCTGCAGGCAATGGCCGAGAAGTTGGCCGCCGGCCGAGAGGTCGCCCGCCAGGATGTGGCCGACTTTGGCCGGTTCTTCCGCGACTTTGCCGACAAATGCCATCACGGTAAAGAGGAGGACAAGCTCTTTGTCAAGATGATTGAGGCCGGATTCCCCCGGCATGGCGGCCCAATCGCTGTCATGTTGGCTGAACATGATGCCGGCCGTCAGGAGGTGCGCGGCTTGCTCGCAATCGGATCCGGTTCCGGCCCACTGAGTGAGGTGGAGCGAGCCAGAGCCATCGAAAATGCCCGGCAGTTCGTGCCCTTGCTCTATGCGCACATCCAGAAGGAAAACAATGTCCTCTATCCCATGGCCCAAAACACCATCTCCCCCGAGGAGTTTGAGCTGCTGGACCAGTCATGCGAAGCATTCGACCAGGCAATCCACGGGCAGATTGATGTTCGTGAACTCAAAGCGCTCGCGGCCGACCTGGTGCGCCGATACCCAGCCGATCCGGCGCAATTGGCGATGTATGGAGGTTGCGGCGTTTGCTCGTCAGCCGCCTGATGGTTCAGGGTCGGGCGGCGCAACCAACCGAGAATCGAAGTACGTAATCCGTCCGCCGACCTCGGAATTGAGGTCCAAGGCAGCGTCAAGGTTTCCATTCCAGTCAGGCAGGGTAGAGACGTTTCGCCGAAACGTCCGGCTTTGGTCGAGTGTGGACGCCTCGACGAGGCCTCCTTACCGAACTCGACGCCGCCGTGAATTGAGCCTTGTTCGTCCGAAACTGGCTGAGTGTCATCCCCCTTGCTATTCTCTGAGCCGTGAAACAAGTCATTCCGCTTCGCTTTTGGCCGAGCACGAGCCGCCCCAAATGAAACAGCACGAGAAAGCGATTAGGACCCGGTGGCCCCGAAACCTCGCGATCCAGACCGTCCTTGTGCTGGGCATGGTACCATTGATGCTCCTCGCGCAGAACGAGGGGTCCTCGCCGACGTCGCACACCACGCGCAACGTCGAAGGCTGGAAGGTTCATGTGGATGACCGATTGCTGCACGGGCCGGACGCCGAAGTGGGGCAGCGCGCGCTACATTTGCTTTCCGATTGCCTTTACGAAATCACGCTCGAAATGCAAGCCGAACGGTTGCACCGCCTTCAGCAAGTGCCCATCTGGCTTGATCGCACCCATGGAAAGCTCGCTTCCATGCAATATCACCCAAACCCGGTCTGGCTGTCGGAACACGGCTACTCGACCAATCTGGCCAAATGTGTCCACATCCCGAACGCAGCCCTTTTTGCCAGCCCCCGAGACCACTTCCGTCAACCTTGGGCTGTTCTCCACGAATTGGCCCATGCCTACCACGACCAGGTACTGGGTTTTGACAATCCCGAGATCAAGGCTGCCTGGAAGCGCTTTAGGGATAGCGGGCGGTACGAGTCCGTGCTCCAGATTGATGGCCGGATGGAGAAACACTACGGGCTCACAGACCCCAAGGAGTTCTTCGCGGAAATGTCCGAAGCCTATTTTGGCATGAATGACTTCTTCCCGTTCAATCGCGCTGAACTGAAACGCGAAGAACCTGAGTTGTTCTCGCTGCTTCTCAAAATCTGGGGGCCGTTGCCCTCCCCAATAACCCCGGATGAGCCGCGGGTAGGCAAAGGCGCCGAGAAATGACAAACCGCCACCCCCATTGAAAGAAGGTTGCGGAGCTTGCACGCGCCGCTTATTCGCTGCGAATGGCCTGCACGGGATCGAGCCGGGCGGCGCGGATGGCGGGGATCATGCCGGCGATGAGGCCCACGGCAGTCAGGATGGAACTGGAGATGATCAAGGCGGACATGGATACCGCCAGGTGGATATCGCCTTGCCCGGAAGTATCCTGAAAAAGCGGCCCCAGCAGCGGCAGCGAACCGATCAATTTCACGAGCAATGCGGCCAGCACAAAGCCCAACAGGCCACCCGTCAGCGTCAGCACCAGTCCCTCGAACAGGATCTGCAAGAGGATATGCCGCCGCCGCGCGCCGAGGGCTTTGAGGATGCCAATCTCGCGCGTTCGTTCAGTGACGGACACGAGCATGATGTTGATCACGCCCACAGCCCCAATGCTGAGGGTAAAGGTCCCGATAATGGCCAACAGAATCTTCAGGCCGAGGCTGAGGTTTGTCACGATGGCCAGGAACTGGTTCCATTCGATGATCTCTACCGCCCGCTGGTCTTGCACGTTGAACTCGTGAGCGCGGGCGAGGGCGGTCCGAATGTCAGCGGCGATGCGATCCCGGAACATATTGCTCGCGGGCCGCAACACGATGTTATCCAGGTAATGAGTGTCCGTCAGGCTGGAGAGCGTTGAAAACGGAATAAACGCGCTCATATCGTCCGGTGACGCATAATTGGTGATTTGGGTCTTTTTCCGCAGCACGCCAATGACTGTGAACCGGACACCGTTGATTCGGATCTCGCTGCCGACCGCCGGCAGGCCGCTGAACAACTCATGTCTCAGGTTCTCGCCGATGACAACGACGCGGCGCCGGTGCAGCACGTCCTCCTCGGACAGAAACCTCCCGGCGGCAACCACGGTTTCGCGAATGCGCTCATAGCAGGCATAGACGCCGCTCACGCTGTAACTGCGCGACCGGTCGTTGAACAGGAAGGTGTAAAAGCGCCTGGCTTCAGGCGAAATGGCTTCGACCGTAGGTACTCCTTCCTGAATCGCTTTGACGTCGCTGACTTCGAGCCGGATGCGGCGGCCGGAGCGCTCGCCGCCTGCCTGCAAACTGGTCTGCCCTGGGAAAACGACCACCAGGTCCTTGCCGATCTGAAGAAACGCCTGGGTCAGGGCGCGCTCGAATCCCTGTCCATAGGCTAGCAGGAGCATCAGCGAGGCGACGCCCCAGGTGATGCTGAGCATGGTGAGGGCCGACCGGAGCCGGTAATGGCTCAGCGCGTTAAGCGCCTCTGAGAAAATGTGACGGATCATTCGTACCTCAGCGCCTCGACGGGGACCATCAAGGAGGCCCGGCGGGCGGGGTAAATGGCGGCGAGAATGCCTACCAGCACCAATGTGCCGAAGGCCAGCAGGGCCGTCCCAGGACTGACCGGCAGCCCGGCGAACAAAGTCGGCAAGGGGAGCCGGCTCACTACCGCACAAATGCCACAGGCCAGCGCCAGGCCCACCAGGCCGCTCAAAATGGTCAGGGTGACCGATTCGAGGAAGAACTCGAAGAGAATCCTCCCCGGGGTGGCGCCGACCGCCTGTTTGACACCGATCTCGCGAGTCCGCTCGGCCACCGAGACCAGCATGATGTTCATGACGCCGATTCCGCCCAGCGCCAGTGTGACCAGGGCCACGAACCCGAGGAACAACTCCATGGAATCGTAGATGCCGCTCACCATCTGGGCTTGCTGGACCGTATCCCAGCACCAGATGGCGCCTTGATCTGCCGGGTCGAACCCGTGGCGGCGGCCCAGCACCTGCCGAACCTGCTTCACCGCTTCCAGATGGTCCTTCGCGGAGATGGGCATGAAGAGGATGTTGTCAATGTGGCCGGGCCCGATGAACGGTTGCGGGTCCGGGAAATGCCGGGCCATCGCGGTGTAGGAAATCAGCACTTTGTAGCCATCCAACCCGTTGTAAGAGTTGTTCTGGTCCTTCTTGGCCAGCTCGCCGATGACGGTAAAGGGCACGTTGCCGATGTAAACCTGGGCGCCGACCGCCTCGCGTCCGGCAAAGAGCTGCTGCTTGACCACGTCACCGATGACGCAAACCGCCCGCTGCCCCTGCATATCCGTTTCCGAGATAAGCCGCCCGTCCGCCAGGTTCATGGAACGGATTTGCTGGTAGATAGGTGTGATACCGTGCGTTGAGAACACGCCGGAGTTGAACCGGCTTCGCATCTGGAAGGAGCCGGCCAGCTCAGCGGTGACGTGCCGCACCAGATAGCATTCCTGCTGAATCGCCCGGAGGTCCTCATAGACGAAACGGACGTCGCGTCCGGCGCGCTGGCCACCGGCTTGTTTGGTAGTTCGGCCCGACCAGAGGATGACAAGATCGGTGCCCATCGAATAGAGCATGTGACGATAGCCGGCCTTGAAGCCCTCGCCGATGGCGATCATGAAGACAATGGAAGCAATGCCCCAGGAGATGCCAAACATCGTGAGCGTGCTGCGCAGCTTGTGCGCCCAAATGTTGCGCACCGTCTGAATGAGGATTTCGCCCGCCAGCGTCACGGCAAGACCAGTTTGTCGCCTTCCTTGAGTCCAGCCAATACTTCTGTGCGCTGGCCGTTTGAGATGCCTATCTTGAGGGGGACCTTGCGCCACCCTTGCCTGGCCGTCGAGTCAAGACGCTGCACCGAAACGTTCCTATCCTTGTCGTACACCAGGGCGGCTTCAGGGATCAACAGCACATGCTTGTGCTCCTCGAGGACTATCTCCGCGTTGGCGGTCATGTTCGCGCGCAGCCTGCCCTGCAGGTTGGTAATTGAGACGCGCACTTCGAACGTCGTGACATTGTTCAACTCTTTGCCCATCGGGGCGATGCGTTTCACCACGCCATCGAACGATTCGGTGGGGTAGGCCTCGACCTTCGTCCGAACATGCTGCCCGCAATCGGCCTTGCCGATGTCCGCCTCATCCACGTCCCCCTTGATATACACGCTGCTGATGTCGCCGAGGGTCATGATCAGAGTCGCCGCGCTGCCCAGGTTGAGGATGGACGAAACCGCATCGCCCAGTTCCACGTCGCGGGTCAGGACGATGCCGGCGATGGGCGCGCGAATGGTGGCATAACGGAGAGTCTCTTCCGCCCGATCCAGGGCCGCTTTAGCCGCACCCACCCGGGCACGGGCCTGGACCACCTGGGCCCCGGCCGTTTGCACGGTGGCATCCAGCAATTGCTGGCGATTCTTGGACACCTCGAGCGCGCGGCTCGCGTCGTCGAGCTGTTGCTGCGAGGCGATCTTCTGTTTGAACAACTCTTGCGCCCGTACGAAATCGCGCCGCGTGAATTCCAATTCGGGATTGGCCGCTTCAAACTTTGCTTTGGCTTCAGCCGCGATGGCCGCCTGGAGGTTTGCTTCCTCGCCGTCTTGGGTCGCCTTGGCCTCGCGCACTTGCGCCTCGAGGTCCTCCTTGTCCAATTCCGCCAGAATCTGGCCCTCAGTCACCCGGTCCCCCACATCCACCAGCAAGGCTTTGATGATGCCGTTCGCTTTCGATTTCACCTCCACCTTTGAGAGCGGCTCGATTTTGCCCCGGGCGACCACTGACCGGGCAATGTCTCCCCATTCGGCGGAAACGATCTTCTCTGGGGGTATGGGTTTAGCCTTGCCGAGGATCCCCGCAACCAGGACAGCGCCCCCCATTAGCAGCAGGGCGGCACCCCCGATGAGGAACAGTTTCAGACGCAACCGGGTGTTCATGGTTCCAGTTCTGTTTCTGCAATCGCCACTCGCCCCGCTTAACCTGTCGGTTACACGGAATCAAATCGCTCATTCAAGCCATTGGTCCGAAATCAAGACTCCCAAGTGCCCCTGGGAGTTTCAACTCTCTTTTCGGCCTCCTTCCGTTCAGAACCTCAGTAGCACTTTGGCTGGGACCTCGCGCTTGCTCGCCCACGCCAAACCACCGCGTGCCCAACGCCGTGCCCTCACGGGTCACTCAGCGCAACGCTTCGATTGCATCCGCGAGCTTGTGGCGGAATGCCTGCCAGTCCTCGAGCGGGAACAGCGGCTCGTGCTCCCGTTCCCCTAATTTGAAAGCCGAGAGGCGGCTGGCGATGAGGTCCTCCGCGGCGGTAGCAGCGGGCGTTCCGCTTTTCTCCTTCGCCAGGCGCGCCAGTGTCAACAGGTAGCGGTAATCGTCAATGCCGGCGCGAAGCTGTTCCAAATGTATGGAGGGCACCAGGTGCCCGTCCGGGGTGGCATTGCACCAGGCGTAATCATCCTCGCGGCAGTCCAGGGCATAATACGGATCGCCCGCGGTCGCGTTCCAGTGCCAGGAAAGCCGGAACTTCAAATCGAATTGTTTTGCCGCCTTGTAAAGGTAATAGCCAAATGTCCAACGGTTCCCACCATTGTAGAAGGCCCAGTCACCGCCCGATTCGTGCAGCAGGTTGACGCCGTCCTCATCGTGCAGGTTCCAGTCGGCCACGTGAAAGGCCTTTGAGAGCCGAAAATGCGGGTCGTTCGGGTCCTTGCCGGTGAAGCTGCTGGCGCCCGTGAAAAAGGGCGGCCCTTTGGGAAAGGCCTTTCGATACGCCTCCGCATTTTCGGCAGCGCGTTGGAGGTCATCCCCCAGCGGTTCATCGGCCAGGTTCCAGTAAACGGGAATCCAGCCCTGCTGGTCCGCATGTCTTTGTATCGCGGAATAGATCGCTCTAATAAACGCAGCGTAATCGCTGAATCCGGCAGCTTTCATCTCGTCGGTGTCCTGGTAATAGGAGTTCAGGCCGGTGACGCCGTTGCCGTAGCTGCACACAGCGAGGAAGCCGAGGTCCTTTGCGAGTTTCATGGGCCCATCCGCCTCTGTGAAATCGAGCGTGGGCTGCCCGTCCTTGAACCCCCGATAACGCACGGTAGGAATACCGCTGCAAGTGGTGAAGCCGTATTCGCGCATTTTGCGCAGGCTCGCCAACGTGAGTTGTTGTCTGAACGCCGCCGCCGCCGGGTCATCCTCATACCAGGGGACACCGATAGAATGGCCCCACGGCCCGGCGGGAATGTCAATGGCATCAAGTACTCCTTTGCGGACTCTAAGTTCGAGGGGCACCGAAGCCGCGCCACCCGAGATTGGGGTGAGGGTAAGCGCACCTCCGTACGTGCCGGGTTTCGCATCGCGCGGCGTCCTGACCGTGATCCAAAACTGACGGGTGACACTTTGGGGCGCAGCCACACTGTTGGTCGGCATAAGAAAGCGCGGGCTGATCGTGTAAACGGATCCTTCCATGCTGACGCGGCTAAGCCGGTAGGAAACAAAACCAATGTCCACGGCCTCGGCGGGGATCTTCCCCGCCGAGCCGGTGAGAGGGCTGGCCGCAAGCCTGACCGCGCCAAGGTCCTTAAGGGGGACCAGCCCCAGTGTGGTCGTCTCGTACTGCCCCGCAAACGCTTCCAGGCGGAGAGGCTTCCCGATTTCTTCCTGCAAGGGCGTGTCGTTGTAGTACACCTCCTTCATCGGATCGCGCTGGAAAAGCACGTAACCCCGGCGTTGATCTTCGCTGCCAGGCTGCAGTGGGTCGCCGGTCGGAGTGTGCAGAATGCGTTTGAAGTAATTATCAAAATAGAACCTCCGCTTGTCTTCCACCCACTTCAAAAACCGTTCGCCTTGTGCCGACTTAGCGATGGGAAAGATCACCACAGCCGACACGCTGCAGGCCCAGTTCTCTCCCGAAAATTGCAGGCTCAATTGTCCGTTGGTGACCTCCACGTCAAAGGTCTTCTCCTGGTACCGCCCTCGCTGGTACTTGTCGAATGTATTGTCACCCGGCAGGTCTTCGACATTCCAGAACCGGAAATATTTCTGCTTGAGCGTGTCGAAGTCCATCACGTCAACGGAGACTTCTTTCCCCTGGGCCAGGATCGCGCGACGCCGGTAAAATTGGTACTCGCCCCAGAACCCCGAGGGGTTGTCCAGGTTCAGGAATACGCGGTATTTCCCGTTCGGAACGTCAACTGCCAAGCCACCGGACTCGATGCAAATGAAATCCTGGTAAGGCGGATCGGGTTGCAGCACGTCATACGCGCGCCACACCTTCGCGTCTTTCAAGCCGTAGCCCCGCCCTTTGCTGTAACTCGTCGCGGGCGTTACGGGAATGAATCCTTCCATCACCGGGCTGGTGCCCGTCCCGAAGTCGAACGCGTAAAGGCCGTCGAACTGAACCTTCTCCGCCGAGTCGTCACGCTCGAGCCGCAGGTTGTCCACGAACAGCGGCGCAACAGGCTTGTCCCCGATGCTCAGCACGAAACGGTTAATGGCATTCAGCAACAGTCTCCTCCCGGGCCGTGATTTTTCACCCACATACAGTTGCTTTACCGGTAGTACGAGCGTGCTTTGCCCAGGGGGCACCACGGTGTTGCAATTCACCCGCGTCCAGTAGTCCTTCGTAGCAGCATCGCGGATTTCGACGTAGAGCTGCAAGGGTTCCTTGGCGGCGGTGTAAAGGTCAGCTTTCAAGTAGTCGTAGCCAGCCCAGTCCTGCGGGCCGTCCATGATGGCGTAAGATCTGTCAATGCGCAGCGCCTTGGTGCCGTCGGTAGCGTGCTCCTGAACGACCGTGCCGCCCTCGAACGGATTGGTCTCCTCGAACGAGGCGATCGTTCTCAGGGCGGGGACGCTCGCAACTGTTTTGTTTGCCTCGAGAGCCGTTCCACATGCGTAACAATTCTTCCAGGCAAACTGGTTGCGATAACCGCACTCCGGGCAGCGAACCGCGTCGGCTCCCAGCTCGCCGGGCGGCGCAATGGCAGCCTCTTCTACGCCGAGCAGTGGCTTTTCCGTTAGCGGCACATCAGCGCCAACTTTCTCCAGCGTGACATCATCAATCCAGAAATAGCCTGGGGCCATCAGTCCGAAGGAAGGGCCGGCCTGTTTCTTTTCCCTGATCTCCCCAACATAGGTGAGCTTGGTCCACCCAAACGTTCCGTTCTTGCCCAGGGGAATATACTTCCCGTCGAACATGAATTCGGTCGTCTGGTTCCACACGCCCACTCCAATATCGAGGCCGCGGATATAAGCCGTGATTTGGTAACGGCCCGGCTCCAGATCCCGCAATTGCACGACGCGAATCTTCGGTTCCGATCTCCCGAGCAGCAGACACGAAGAACGCCCGGAATGCGCCACACGGCCAACGGCGAACTCGCAGTCGCCCTCGTACTTCCATCCGCCCCATTTCGCGAAGACGAGCCCGAATTGGTCTTTGTCCTTGGGCTGCTCGAACGAGGGATCCTCGAGCAGATTCTCTTGTGCCTGTGCCGAAACGAGCAAAACGAGCGAGACCGCTGCAATCCAACTGGACCGATTCATATACGTCGGCAAGGAGTTAAACAGGACGAGTATGAACTTGTCGAGACGCGACGCAGTCCTGCGCGTGCCTTCCGGACCGCCGCTGTGGCACGGCCCAATCCGCGGCGGCCACCATTTGCTTCGTATTCCTCTCAGACGGAAGCCACCGCGTCCGAGGCCGGGGCGAGTTGCTTTCTGCGCTCGGCCAGCTCATCCGCCATCTGGATGGTCATTCCCTTGTTGAGCTTATAAGCCACCAACAGTACGGTGCAGACGGCGAAGAGCAGACCGACAACGATTCCGCTGGTGAAACGGTAGCCGGCAACCGCACCGGGCGCACTGGGCAGCTTGGTGTCATAGTTGAAGAAGCCTCCCATGATCCAGAGGAAGGAAGCCGAGCCGAGAGCCAATCCGGATTTCAGCGCGAACCCGATCGTGGCGAAGACCATCCCGGTGAAACGGCGGCCGACGGTCCATTCCGAATAATCCGCCACGTCAGCAAAGATGGCCCAGACCAGCGGAATGGTCGGAGCGTAGCAGATGGCGATGAGGATCGTCAGTGCCATCATGCCGCTGACATTGGCCGGGGAGAGCAGATAAAAAGCAAAAGTGCCGAGGCTGGCGAGGCCGAAGCCGCCGACCGCAATCGCTTTCTTTCCGAATCTCCGTGACAGCGGCGGCGAGAGGATGATGACGATGATGGTCGTAGTGGTGCCGACCATGTTTATGAGGCTGTTGAATACATCGGCAACATTCGAGCCTGCGAGGTTGGATTTGTCCCCGTGGACGAAGTACCCCAGCGTTTCGAGCAGGCCACCGGATGCGCCCGCCGACGCCGTCAGACCGAGTTTGGCCACGAAGTCGTACATGGCGACCTTGTCGGCGTAATGATGGTAGTAATTATAGAGCGCGCCGCCCCTGAACGAGAGGATGGCAAAATGGATGAGGGTCATAACGAACATCACCCGCCAGGGAACGTTCTTGAGCAAGTCCGCGAAATCCTGCTTCGGGGAGGTCTTCTGCTCCTTGACCGGTTGAACCCGCTCCCGGGTAGCCAGGAACGTGATGAGGAACAGCACGAAGCAGAGCCCGGCCCAGAGAGTCATCGTCATCCGCCACCCGTATTGGCGGTCGTGGCCGGCAGCAAACTTGGCAACCAGGGGTAGAGTAAAACCGCCCACGACAAACTGCGCAATGTTCACCGCGACGAAACGATAGGAGTTGAGCTTCGTCCGTTCGTCCAAATCGCCGGTCATTACGCCGCCGAGCGCCGAGTAGGGCATGTTGTTCATGGAGTAAAGCGTCATGAGCAGTGCGTTAGTGACCGCGGCATAGGCGACCATTACACCCATGCTCAAACCGCGGGGCGTCGTGTAGGCCAGAATCATCACCGCGGCCCAGGGAATGGAAGTCCAGAGCACCCACGGGCGGAACCGGCCCCACCGCGTCCGGGTGCGGTCCGCGAGGATCCCCATGATCGGGTCAAAGAAGGCATCCCACAGCCGTGGAAACAAAAGAATTGCCGCAGCGGCGCTGGCGCTCAAACCGAACACGTCCGTGTAGAAGTTCAACTGGAAAAGGATCATCGTCATGAAGACGAAGTTGGCGGCGGCGTCGCCTCCGCTGTAAGCGGTCTTTTCGAAGAAGGAGAGCTTTTGTTGAGGGTTGTTGGACTGCTGATTCATACGTCCATATCCTTCTCAAGCGGGCGCACCTCGTCCAGCACTTTCGCAAAAGCTCTCCTCGATCACGAACTCAAGCCTGATTTCCAACTCTTCTACAATATCGCTTGCCTTCGCCCGCCGCTTTCCATAGAAAAGGCCTGCGCAAAGCCGGCGTGACGGCCCTGGCAGGAAGGTTTCGTTCAGGAGTTGAACCGCCTGTCGGCGTCGCGAACGGGAATCTGGAAGCCATGAAGAATACGCTAAACCGAACTGGCTCGACCGGCCAGGCTGAAACCACAGCCCTACCGACCTTGAAAGAGGCTTTCGCGGAGGACTTCTACATCGGCGCCGCCCTGAGCCTCGATCAGATTTCCGGCAAGGAACCGGCCGCCATGGCCGTGGTCGCGAAGCACTTCAACAGCATCACGTCCGAGAACGTCATGAAATGGGAGGAGATTCATCCCAAACCGGGCCAATACAATTTCGAAGCGGCCGACCGCTACGTTGCGTTTGGCGAAAAGCACCAGATGCATATTATCGGCCACACGCTCGTCTGGTTTCATCAGACACCCGATTGGGTGTTTCAGGATGATTCCGGCAGCCCCCTCGGACACGAGGCATTGCTGGAACGGATGAAGGAGCACATCTTTACCGTCGTGGGCCGTTACCGGGGACGCATCCACGGCTGGGACGTGGTGAACGAAGCCATTAGCCGAGAGGGCTCCTGGCGAAAGAGCAAATGGTACGAAATTCTCGGCGAAGACCATGTGGCCAAGGCCTTTGAGTTTGCCCGCCAGGCAGATCCGGACGCCGAGCTGTATTACAATGAATATGATTTGGAGATACGGCCCAAACGCGAAGGCGTTGTCCGCCTAATCAAGGGCCTGCACGCGAAGGGGGTGCGCGTGGACGGCATTGGCATCCAGGGCCACTGGTTCCTGGACTACCCGCGGACGGATGAGATCGAGGAAGAATTCCTGGCGCTGGCTGATTTGGCCCCGAAATTGATGATCACAGAGCTGGACGTCGGCGTGCTCCCGTTCTGCCGGTTCGACACGACAATCGTGGACATTTCGTCCTTTGACGCGGCAACCCGGAAGACTCTCAATCCCTATCCGAACGGACTGCCCGATTCGGCGGAGAAGGATCAGGCCAGGCGGTATGCCGAGTTGTTCTCGATCTTTCGGAAGCATCGGGAGAAGCTCGGCCGCGTCACGTTCTGGGGTGTCCATGACGGCCAATCCTGGCGCAATTATTGGCCCATCACCGGCCGAACCGAATATCCCATGCTGTTTGACCGCCGTTGCCGGCCGAAATCCGCGCTCGACGCCGTCATCAAAGTGGCGGGCGGGCAAGCCTGACCAAGCAGGAACGCGGCTACACGGAATGCTTTTCCTTCAGCCGCAGGGCGACGTCTTCCAGCGTTCCCTTGAACGGCCCGGCGGTTTCCATCTTGATGGAAACCAGCGCCGCGGCGAACTTCAGCGATTCCCCGACATCGTGATTTAATCGCCAGGACAAATACGCCGCGAAAGTCGTGTCGCCACGGCCAGTTCGGCCCGAGACGTTGATGTTGGAAAACTTTTCGTAGTACGTCTTGCCCCTCACCCGGGCCAGGACGCCCTGGGAATGCGTGATCAGGGTTTCCGGGCAACCCCAGGATTCCACGATGATGCCGGCCTTTTCCAGGTCTTCGGTGCCCGTCAAAATCCGCGCTTCGACCACGTCCAGCTTGAGTCTATCCATCATCGCGGCGATTTCTTGCTTGTTCGCCACATCGCTGAATTCGATGTCGTGGGTCACGGGCGTCACGTGGCGGACGAAGCTCTGCATGTCGGCGGACAGACTGTAACCCCTGGACTTCAGGCCTTTCATGAGCGCCATGTCGAATTCCGTGTCCGAAATCCCCGCCAGATGGACGCACGTGGAACTCAGCTTCGGAACGTCTTTGATGGCAATGATACCCGCAGATTTGACGAGGGTCAGCTTGCGTTCATCCACGTTGGCGGACTCATGCAACACTCTGGAATAGGTTGTCTCGGCGCTGGGAATGACGTAAGTGTCCACGCCGACTTCCTTCATCGGCTGCAGGATGTGCTCGTCCTCCTTCGCCATCTTGACTACGGCGGCAACTTTCTTGCCGACGCGCGCGGCGACCATCGCGCCACACAGGACGGCGCTGCCGGGGGCCACATGCGGCTTTTCGCCAAACGGAATAATCTCGTCGTAACACATGTGCCCCACAAACGTGATGTCGTAATTCTTGGACATAGCGATTGCGTCTTCGCGGCTCGCGACTGTTCGCCTTACTTCTCTTCTACTCGTTCAACAAACCGGGGAAGAACGGGATCAGGTCTTTCGATTCAACGGTCTTGGACTTTGTCCTGGCCTGCAGATCCTTGACATGGTTCATCACCAGGTGGGTCCAGACCGCTCCGGGTCGCGGATACGCCGCGACGATATAATGAGGCCCGGGCTTGGATTCTCCGGCTTCCGTTTCGAGCTCAGCCCGGAGGTTGTCCGGGGTGATCATCGAATTGGCGTAATCGAAGATGACTCGGTCCATGTGTTTGTAAACGTCCTTGCTCTCCTTGACCATTCCATAGTAATCGAGCAACTGGGCGAAGACGTAATTGGAAGTCGTGTAAACATCCTTCCCCTGGTCCGATTCCACGGGCTCGCCGTTCTCGGTCTTGCACATCGCCCAGCCCATCAAAGAACGGTTGTTCCGGTAAATCGTCTTGAGAATCTTCTTGGCGCGGTCTTCGGGAATGAGGGGTTCTTCGCCGATGGAAATGAGGTACCACAGCGCGTCGAGCTGGTTCGTCCACACGTCGGTGTTCTTGTTCCCCGTCTTGGGATCGTAACAAGTGAGGTAGTACTCCAGTTCCTCGCCTTTCTCGTTCTTCCCTTCCCGCCAGAGTTGCTCCAGGCTGTTCCAGCCTTTTTCGAAAACCTTCCCGATGTGCGCCTCGCCTTCCCGGTCGCCGAGCATTTGCGCCATCTTGATCATCGCCTGACAACCCCCCAGGAACTGCGTGGCGTCATAAGCGTCGGCCCCGAAGAGCACTAGATTATCGAACGTGTTTTTCACCTCCTCGGGATAACCTTCGGGGATGCCATCGTCGTCAAAGTCCAGCTTGAGCAGTGATTCCAGGCCGAACTTGAGGGTCTCCCAGTTCTTCTTCAAGAACTCGATGTCGCCGGTGAACTTCACATTGCGCAGAACGCGCATCATCAATTTCGGGAACAGGTCCACCCAATAATTGTTGTTGTACCAAGCGTAGTCGCTCATGTTGCGCAGCGGATGACCTTTCGGCATTGCGCCCAGGTCGTGCGCCACGCTGCCCTTGGTTTTGAAAGCGTCCCGAATCTGCGTCATCGAAACGCCTTCATATTCCTCGGGATGATCCAGGTAATGTTTGCGGGCTTCGACGTTGGAAGCGTGCAGATGGTAAAAACGCGGCGTGGGATCCTCGGCTAGAATCGAATCAATGAACCCCTGGCACAAATCCTTTTCCACCCGCGGGGACAGCATCAGCAGCACCATCGAATACCAATCCACGTCCGACGGATCAATGTAGGCATAATCGAAACACTCCAGGAACCGGGCGCGCTCCCCCTTTTCGTCTTCCACCCAGACGATGGCGTTGGAGAGCGGGAAATGAAGTTCGTTGAGAATCAACCGCGTCAGGCGCAAAGCCCCTTCCCGGTCGCCTTTGTAGGAGGCGCTGGATTGAATGGAATCGAAGATGCGTTTCTGAATCGTCAAGGTGCGGTTCCACCACTGCGGATAGCTTTGCAGCGCCAGCGTCGCCAGATCGACCGCGCGGGATTGCTCGTTGGTGAAATGCTGGACGTACTTGCGCGCGAACTTCGTGCCGTCAATATAGACCTGCTCCGGGAAATCCAGCGCGACCGCGATGGCGATTTTCTGCGCCGCCTTCGGCTCGACGGTGAACGTGAAGCTGATGGCCGACCCATAATCGCTGCGGAGAACGGGCTTTCGTTTTTCAAAGAAAGTGCCCTCGTCATTCAACAACAGGTCCTGCGCCAGCCGGTTCAGGCAGAAGTAAGGCTGGAGGTCAATCGCCACTCCGGGCGTTTCCGCCGCTGCCAGCACCATCCGGTTCGGGGTTTCCGTGCTTCCCATGACGATGCCGCGGACCCCGCCGGATTCAAACGTCTCATGCACCTGTCCGTGCACCGCCGCCGAGGAAATATAGATGCTGTCCTGATCCGTGGGCTTGAGTTCCTTTTCCTGGAGATTGACCAGGGACGGCCTGGGGACAACCAGCGTGATGGTTTGCGATTCCTTCGCACCGTTGCTGACCTCGTATTCTTCAACCCCAAGCGGCATCAGCGTCTGCTCGTTACCTGAGAGTAACGGCGAGACCAGACGGCGGACGACGTTCACTTTCCCGACTTTGAAAGCCATCTCCGCCGTCGGCGTGGCGATGGTAAGCGAGACATTCTTCTCGTCAATCGAGGGCGGATAGTAATTCTTGATCGCCGGAATGTCGTCCGGCCACTCCGTCTCTCCCGGTTGTTTCTGAGTCAACAGCGTTGACTTGTCACCGATGCGAATGAACGGCGCGGAACCGAACTGCACGGCCTTTTGGTTCAGCATGATGAGCCGGCCGGCGTCGTTCAGGCGGTTGTACAGGCCGTAGGGGGAAATGCCGATGGAGCAGGTCGGCGCGCCCTGCAGCGCCACGGTTTGCGGGAACTGCAGGGTCTTGGACATGCCCTGGAAATGGACCGCCATCTTGTTCTGCTCGTAAATAGCAGTGATCTTTGGTCCAGCAATGGTGTAAATGTCGCGGATGTCGAACGCAGTGGGCTTCGGCATAATGCCTCCTATCGGTTATTGTACCAACTGGCCAGGTCAGCACTGCCCCGCAAACGGAAACGGCTTCCTCTTGGCCGGCTTCTTCGCCGTTGGTTTGACGGGCGCCGGCGTGTCTTGAACGGGGAGATTCTTCTCGGCGCTCAGGTCAATCGGCATCTTTGTGGTCGGGCATGGCTTGATCGCGCCAAACAGCAAGTCCGCCGCGGCGCGGATGGAATCCGGCGAACCGGAAAAGTTGCAAACCACGGCGTCGGCCTGCACTGTCGTGCCTTTGCGATAGGGGAAGTTGGTGACGACCACCACGGTCTTGCCGGCCTGCTTCAACGCCTTCACCAAATGCTCGTTGTTGCCCCGCTTTTCGATGCGCGCGTAGTAGTTGGTCGTGACCACCAGGTCCGCTTCCTTCGCCAATTCCAGCGCCTCCTCGATGTCCTCGTCCGTGGCATGGAACGCTGTGTCGTCGAGAATCAGGTTGAGTGAATGCCTGGCCATCTGTTCGCAGAACATGTGCGGATGGCTGTAAAGATCCTTGCCGAGGAAAGAATACGGGATGATCTGCTCGATGACGTGGATCTTTTTGTCCTGCTTGAGCGGCAGCAGCTTCCTGTCGTCGCGCACGACCAGCAGCGCCTTCTGGGCCACATCCCTCGAGAAATCAATGTTCTTCGGGGCGCCGACAATGGCTGCCGTCTGCTTCGGATCCATCTTGCCGGCCTTCTCGAACAGGCCCTGGTCGTATTTCATGCCCAGCAGCCGCCGGACCGCGTCGTTCACCCGCTCTTCGGAAAGGTCGCCGCGTTCGACGGCGCTCTTGATGCCGAACAGGCACTGCGAGCGGGACTCATCGTCCGCCTTGAGCAGGATGGTGTCCACACCGGCCTTGATGGCCATCGCGCAGGCCAACGGCAACGGCCACTTCTTCAAGATGGCCGCCATGCCGATCGCGTCCGAAACCACCACGCCCTTAAATCCCATTTCGCCTCTCAGAAGGTCCGTCAGGATCTTCTTCGACAGCGTCGCCGGATATTCCTTATCGAACGCCGGGAAGATCGTGTGCGCCGTCATCAACGCCTTGGCGCCGGCGTCAATCCCCGCCTGGAACGTCACCAACTCGACCTCGCGCATCCGCTTCAGGTCGCCCCGGCATACATCGAGCACGTCGTGCGCGTCGGTGGCCGAATCGCCGCGTCCGGCGAAGTGCTTGACCGTAGCCACGATGCCCGCGTCCTGATAGCCGCGCACCGTGGCCGCGACATACCTGGCGCACACCTTCGGATCGTCGCCGAACGAGCGCACGCCGATCTCCGGGTTCAACGGATTGATATTGACGTCGCAAACCGGATGATAGAACTGCGTGCAGCCGATGGCGGCCATCTGGCGGCCGAGCAAATTCGCGACCTGGTAGGCGAGGTCGAGGTCGCCGATCGCGGTGATGCCCATCGGGGGCGGGAATTGCAGGACGTGGCCCGCCGTATAGTCGTTCTTGAAATCGCCTTCCATGTCAATCGTCACGTGCAGGGGGACGCCGGAGGGACGGTTCATCGCGATTTCCTGCATGCGGTTGAGCGCCACCGTCAATTCTTCGGGCGTCACGCTCACGCCGAAGTTGTGGTCGTCAAAGTAGGTGTGCGCGATGTCGAAATAATCCTTAGGCTTCTTGAAGTTCGGGTCCACCTGCGAGCGTCCCCAATACAAGTTCTTGCACGTTTCGATCGCATACGGCTCCAGGCATAGGCCGCCGGCGTGCAATTTGGTGATTTGTTCGACGCCGGAAGGCGTGGGTATGGCTCCGCGCCACGTGAAGGTAAGAAGCTGGCCGCATTTTTCCAGCAGGCTCATCTTCGACAGCTTCGCTTCAGCTAGAGAGTCGCTTTCGTTCGACATAGGAGTGTGCTCTTTCAGAATTGTCTTATGCTTTGGCTTCTTCGCACCGATCGCGGGCGCCAAATCCGCTCCGGGGTTCACGCAACGACAAGAAACGCTTCTGAAGCCTCTGTCGGGTTACTTCCCCACAGATACTGCGTTCCGGCTCCGGGAGTGTCAACAAAATCGTCGGCGTCGTGGTGGTCATGTTGTAGCGGGCGCCACCCGGCTTCGGAAAGTCTCCCTCTTATGTAGATAGCCTTTGTTCTAGCGACCGCTCACGCCGGCTGGGCTGTTTTGGGCAGGGCACCGGCGGAGCTGGAACGGAGGTATTTGGCGTCGGCTTCGGTGCGACAGCGCACGTGAAGTTTCTCGTGGATATGCATGCACGCCATTATCAGGGGCGGGACTTGAGTTTGAGGACCACGATGCTGTGCGGCGGCAGGGTGTAGGTAAAGGAAGGTCGCACCGGGCGCACTGTCGTGGTGACGAGGACAACGTTGCGGGGATCGCGGATCGAATTCGTGTCCTCTGGGTTTCCGGCCAGGGTCGTCGCGCTGGCTGTGGACGCGAGCGACGCAACGCCTTTGAGCTCGATCTTCAGCGATTCCGCATTGGCCTGCGGATTGACCAGTCTGAGGAAGGTCTCGCCCGTCTTGCTGTTCCGGGTCGCAGCGCCCTGGACAGGCGTTTCGAGCCACGCGACGGGCAGGATTTGGTCGCCGAGATTCCGGCTGAATATTTGCTGAGCATAGTAGCTGGGTGAGCCGTAGGCCGACAGGGCATCGTAACCGATGAGGTCCGGCCGCCATTGACGCGCGCCCGGGTTCACGTTAACCAGCAGCGGGGCGTAGCACTGCATCTTGATGAGATCCGAATTTCGTTCCATTGCCGCCATGAAGACCGCGTCGCCCAGAGCGGCTTTCATGGAAGGCGTGGGCGCTTGCTGCCGGGCAGCCGCATCCCAAGGCTTGATTCGGGCGTCCTCGTGGGCGGCCCATTCCCCGACGAGAATCTCCGGACCGGAGCAGTCGTAATTGCCTGCGTAGTCTGGCGACATTTGAAGGAACTCGTCCGTGGAACGGTAGTAGTGCTCGTCAATCATATCGGGCTTGCGGCTATGGACCCGGAGACTGGCGGGCTGGTCGTTGGCGATGCTGGAAATGAGTTTGAGCCGGGGATAGCGGGCCTTGATGGCGTCATAAAACTGCGCGAAGCAATCATTGTAGCTGAGTGATTTATCGAACCAGTCTTCGTTGCCGATCTCAACGTAGGCGAGTTTGAAGGGGGACGGGTGGCCATCTTTCGCCCGCCGGCCCCCCCAGGGGGTGTTCACATCGCCGGTGACATATTCGATTCCCTCCAGCGCCTCCTGCACGAACGGTTTGAGATCAGGGCCGGGGTTGACGTGGACCCCTCTTAAAGAGTAGCCGGCATAGACGGCAAGGACGGGTTCGGCGCGCATGTCTTCGCACCACTCGAGAAACTCCAGAAGCCCCATTCCATCGGTTGAGCGATAACCCCAGGGACAGGGATGACCCGGCCGTTGTTCGATGGGACCGATGGTCTCTTTCCATTTGAATCGGGTGTTAATCGTATCGCCTTCGACATAATTGCCGCCGGGAAAACGCAAGAACTTGGGATTCAAGTCCACCAGCATCTTCATCAGGTCCTTGCGCAGACCGTTCGGGCGGTCATTCCAGGTTGGCGAGAAGAGCGAGACCAGCCCGAACCAGACCGTTCCAGGCCGGTCGAGCATGATCACGAACCGGGCCCTGGCGGTGGGGGCGATCTTGCCGGTCTTTAGGGTCAGTTGGAAATGCTTCCATTCGGTCGTGAGCCCGGAGAACTTTGCCGTGGCGTAACGGGTGCCCCCGTCTTCGCTTTCAATGGCCAGCGTGATCGGACCGGAAAAGCCGGAATCGGCCTTGGCCTGCAGAGAGGCTCGGTAATGAGTTTTGGGCTGCACCGGGATGCCCCAATAACCGCTATTGGCGACGCCCGCCGGCTGCTGGGGCGTGGCTTTGGTGACCGTCAAGCGCAGGCTGGTTGTGAGTGCCTGGTTGCAGGGATTGGCGGAGTCGAGCGCAATGGAGGCATCGGCGCCGCCCGCGCCAACGACCGGCCAATGCGCCGGAGTTGTGGCGTCGTCCAGAAAAGCGCGGTTGCGGATCAACTCAGCATAAAGCCCGCCGTCGTACGAGTGGTTGATTTCCTCGGTCATCAGCCCGTAGAGCCTGGGGCTGACGGTTCCTCCGGGATGGCTGGCGTCTATGGTGAAAGTCGGATTGGCGGCGAGACAGGAGACGAGGGCAGACGCGTAAAACAGAGAGGGTATCAGTTTCTTCATAAGCTCGTTACGGTGGCAGGCGGAGACTATCACAGCGCGGCCCGGCCGCAACCAAAACGGGCCCACCCATGAAACGCAGAGCCGCGATGGCCGCAGAGAGGAGAGGCAACGCGTAACTCTGCACTGCTATCCATGAAAATCCTCGCGGCCTGTGCAAATTCCCTATGCGCCAACATGGGTGTGATTTGCCATTTGCCATTTGCCATTTTCGGTTGCGGCTGTGCCGCGCTGTGTTCTTCGCGCCTCTGCGGTTGAGATACCCTCCAGAGGTTCGCGCAGGCCGCGATGATTGCAACAAATACTAGTGCTCGATTGCACAAATAAGCGATACATGGCCCGCCGCGTGAGGGCACGCGGCCTACAGCCGGTTTGTAGGCCGCGTGCCCTCACGCGGCGATATCCCTAATCTCTGCAATCAAGCACTAGTATAGAGACGTGCCATTCTCCGCCACCCTGGTTTTGATGGAGGCCGTTCCCATCTTCAGACCGTCGGCGGTCCCCGTGAGCCGGATGCTCCCCGGCTGTCCGGCCTTCGCACGGATGATCACCAGGCAGAGACCGTTGAAGGCATTGCGATTGTGCGATTGGAACGGCTCAAGGCTCGTGGGATCACCGTTGTCCGTGGCGACGATTTCCCCAGGCCCTTCGACATCGAAATGGATGCGGTTGCCGGCGCGCGGCACGGTCCATCCGCCCTGGTCGGTTACGGTGACCGTGACGAAAGACAAATCCCGTCCGTCCGCCTGGATCACACGCCGGTCCGGCTCCAGCTTGAGCCGCGTCGGAGTTCCGGCCGTCTTCATGATAGCGGTCGCCCACTTCTTGCCCCCTTTGTAAGTCACCACCTTGAGGGTGCCCGGCGTGTAAACAACGTCATCCCAGCGCAGCCGATATTCGTAAGGTCCCTTCTTCTTGCGCCCCAATGCCTTGCCATTGAGGAACAACTCGCCTTCGTCACCGGAAGTGAAGACATGAACCGAGGTGACCTGCCCGACGCGTTCGGGCCACGTCCAATGCGGCAGGATGTGCGCCATCGGGAAATCCGGACGCCAGTGCGCCTGGTAAAGGCAAAAGCGGTCCTTCTTGAAGCCGGCCAGGTCAATGATGCCGGAATACGAACTGCGCGACGAGTCGAACGGCGTCGGCTCCCCCAAATAATCCCAGCCCGTCCACACGAATTCACCACCGACATAGGGGTGCTTCTCTTGCGAGTCGCACACTTTGTCCGGCGAGGCTCCAAAGGCCGCGTGGTAAAGCTCATACGCGCTCACCTGGCGCCTGGACCGGTCTTCGCCAGAGTCGCGCCCGACGGGAGCGCCATTCGTCTTGGTGACGGGAAATATGTATTCGCCTCGGCTGCTGAGCGCGGACGCCGTCTCACTGCCAATGATCAGCTTGTCCGGGAACTTCTCATGAAACGCGGGATACCGGCCTGGCGCGTTGCGTATGCCGGCGCCCTGGTAATTCAGCCCGATGACGTCCACCGCGCCTGGGAACGGACTCGTGGCTTGCGCCCAATTCATCGCCGTGGTGGTGGGGCGCGTGGGATCTTCCTCATGCACCATATCGCTGAGCTGCTGCGCCAGGGCCGTCCCGTTAGTGCCCGTGAATTGTTCGCCGACCTCATTGCCGATGCTCCACATGATCACCGATGGGCAGTTTCGATCCCGCCGCACGTGAGCGCGCAGATCCTGTTCATGCCAGTCAGGAAAGATGAGGTGAAAGTCCAGCGGCGTCTTCTCCCGAACCCACGCGTCAAACATCTCGTCCAGGACGAGGAACCCCATCTGGTCAGTGAGCTCAAGCAGTTCCGGCGCGGGTGGGTTGTGACTGGTGCGAATCGCGTTGCATCCCATCTCGTGCAGCATCTCCAACTGCCGCTGCAAGGCGCGGTAGTTCAGCGCCGCGCCCAGCGCCCCCAGGTCATGATGATTGCACACCCCGTTCAAAGGAATGTGCTCGCCGTTGATGAGGAAGCCTTCGTCAGGATCGAACTTCAGCGTCCGGATGCCAAAGGGAGTTTCGTAAACATCCGCCACTTGGTCCCCCGCCGATACGGTGGTTACCGCCACGTAGCGATTGGGTCGTTGCTGCGGCGGTGGCCCCCAGAGCTTCGGATTGAGCAGCTTGCCAGTGCCGTCGGCTACCGCGCTGCCACGCGGAGGAACCTGGACTCGTTGCGGAGTGAGGCTTGCGATTGCGTTACCAAGCCGGTCACCGTCCGGAGCCAGAGGAAATATCTGCGTCGAGACGGTGACCTCCGCGGGTTGCGGTGAATTATTGTCAACCGTCACCTTCAGATGGACCGTTGCTGACGAGCACGAGACTTCCGGCGTGGTGAGGCAAGTTCCCCAGTGTCCCACGTGCACGGGTGCGGTCTTCACAAGCCAGACATTGCGATAGATTCCGCCGCCCGGATACCACCGTGAGGAATTGGGCGGATTGTCCAGCCGGATTGCCAGCTCGTTCTTTCCGCCACGGTTCAGGTAAGGGGTCAAGTCCACACGCCAGGAGGCATAACCGTAAGGCCAGCCGCCGACCAGTTTGCCATTCAGCCATACTGCGGCGTAGGACATGGCACCGTCCACATCCAGGAAAATGGATCTCCCCGCATCCTGGGCTGGAATGCTCAACTGCTTCCGATACCAGCCCACGCCAGAACTGGGCAGGCGGCCCATTCCACCGCCGCCCTGGGTAGTGAAGGGGCACTCGATCGCCCAGTCATGCGGCAAGTTTATCCGGCGCCAGGAGCTGTCGTCATAGCCCGGCTGCGCATACGCGACGCCGTCTCCCGGATTTCCACTCGGCCTGACGAATCGGCGTGAGGGATCGTTTATGAAATCATTGCCCGTCGGGAGTATCCATGGTTTGAGCACCACAGGCGACGCCGTTGCTGGCTTGTTCGGTGTCGCTGATATGTCTGCTGCCACATTTGCGTCCGCTTGCGCTTCGGCACCAGACGGTCTTGGCCGTTGCGGCCTCACGTCGTAAAGCAGGCTCACCGTGTTACCGGACGGATCACCTTTAATGAACCGCCAGTTGTCGTTGATTAAGATGCGTTCCCGTGGCGATGGGTGCGCCGGCTCCACGGCCAGTAGCGCATGTCCTCCAAAGAGGAAAGCAACCACGACGAGGGCTACGCTGTATTTGCAACTGGAGTCACTCGTTGCGACCACGGGCTTCAGGGTAGTTCCTGGCGGAGAGCCATTTCAAGTCCGCGGCGGAAATAGTTCTTAGCTGTTTTCGGCGGAACAGGGGGAACAGCGTCCCCTACCCGCCGTAGCCCCACCGTAGCCCCACCGGAGTCTCCCCGTAGTACGCCTGATGCGAAAAGAACGACCAACCTGTTGTCGTTTCTTGCGTTTTGCGGCGGGCGAGTTTCAGGCCGCCAGACCGAGGGTCTGGCAGGTGCGCTGGAACTCGGCC
>Ga0326727_10001225_pt1 | contig 97315 bp, 92 predicted proteins | sample MB2enrmetagenome_FD_207643 | JGI IMG/M metagenome (GOLD analysis project Ga0326727, IMG submission 207643) | Lab enriched peat soil microbial communities from McLean, Ithaca, NY, United States - MB29MY | ecosystem: Environmental > Terrestrial > Soil > Wetlands > Peat | place: USA: New York... | reverse complement strand
ACGTTGCGGATGATGTACTTGTACAGCATCATGTTGTCGGCCGATTTCACCAGCTTGTCGAACCGCTGGTCGATTTCGGCCTGGCCGGCGGTGGCCACTTCGTGATGGTGGCACTCGATGTCCATTCCGCACTTGATCATGGTCTGCACCATCTCGCTGCGGATGTCCTGGTAAAAGTCCGTCGGCGGCACCGGGAAGTAACCTTCCTTGTAGCGCGGCCGGTAGCCCAGGTTGTGCTCCCGCCGCCCCGAATTCCAGCGCCCGTCGTCGGCGTCGATGAAGTAGTAACCCTCATGCGCATTCTGATCGAAACTGACATTGTCGAAAATGAAGAACTCGGCTTCCGCGCCGAAATAGGCGGCGTCGGCAATGCCGCTGTTCTTCAGGTAAAGCTCGGCCTTCTCGCCAATCCAGCGCGGATCGCGCTCGTAGCGCTGCTTGGTGACCGGGTCTTTGGCGTTCCCGATCATCACCAGCGTGGGGGTCTCGGCGAAGGGATCCATGATCGCGGTTTCCGGATCGGGGATCAGAAGCATGTCGCTCTCGTGGATCGCCGCCCAGCCGCGGATGCTCGATCCATCCATCCCGAAGCCCTCTTCGAAGCTGCTTTCCTCCAGCTCGCCGATCGGGAACGAAACATGATGCTGCAAGCCCGGAATGTCGGTAAACCTCAGGTCGAGCTGCTTGGCATCGTTCTTCTTGGCAAATTCCAACACTTCGTTTGGACTCACTTGTATCTCCTTAGGATTTCTGCTGACAGACGAACCTTGGATGGGGCGGCTCGAAAACCTTTCGGCGAGCCACACATGACCCCTCTCAATTTTAAAGACAAGCCCTGCATTCTTCCAAATAAAAAAAATCGATTGGCGCGATGGAGTTTTCAGCTGGTGCTAAGTTGCACATATCGTTGAACTTACCCCTGCGTCAAATCCTCGCGGTGGATGACGAATTCGGGATACGCGCCGGCTCCCAGCTCATACAGGTCCATGCCTTGCCGTTCGCCCTCAGCCGCCACCCGCTGCGGGTAGAACCGGTTCAAGCTCCAGTTTAGAAAGTATGTCAGCGGCAGAACAAAACCGAGCAGCGTCGCAACGCCCGCCAGTTGCGCCACGAACTGGCCTGAATCGCCGGGGATGCGGGCGAAAATGCCCAGCGCCAGCACGCCCCAAATACCGCTGACGGCATGCACCGAAATGGAGCCTGCCGGGTCGTCCACTCCCAGCCGTATATCCAGCCACTCCACCGAGAAGGTGACCAGCGCGCCGGCCACTAGTCCGGTCAGGGCCGCCGCCGCCGGCGTCATGAAGGCGCACGCGGCGCTGCTGGCCACCAGCCCGGCGACCCATCCGTTGGCGCAGAGGGAAGCATCCGGCCGCCCGAAGCGCGTCCGCGTTATGGCCGCCGCCGCCAGCGCAGCCATGGCGGCCGCGAGCACGGTGTCGATGGCCACTCCCGCCACCGCTCCCGGCGCGGCGCCGGCGAACAGTATCGAGCCGGCGCAGTTCAAACCAAACCACCCCACGAGCGCCAGGAAACAGCCCAACAGAACCAGGACGGCGTTGTGGCCGGGGATGGCTGCCGGCGCCCCATCCATGGCGTACTTGCCCCGCCGCGGTCCCAGAATACAAGCGATTGTCCAGGCCGTGAGGCCGCCCACCACTTGAATGCAACCGGCGCCGCCCGCATCCAGATAGCCGCGCCCCAGCCCGCGATTCACCCCCAGTTGCGCCAGCCACCCGCCGCCCCACGCCCAGTGAGCGAATATCGGATAGGTGCAGCCGGCCAGAAGAGCCGTGGACGCGCAGGCGGCGCCCAATCGCCAGCGGTCGGTTCCGGCCCCTAGCGGAATGAGCGCCGCCAGGCCCACGCTGAACATCTCGAGCAATGCCGACAGCGAGGCCGGAGATCCTTCCGGTGGCAATCCTCGCAAGAAGAACGGTTCGGCCGAGATCCAGTTCCATGCTTTCCCGGCCACCGTAACCACATGCGCCGGCCCGCCCGCAAATCCCTCCCAGGAGAACCCGCAGAAGAAGTACACCAGCACCGCGACGGCCAGAACACACAGCGAAGACAGCATGGCATGAGCGGCGCTCCGCGAGCGGCCCAAGCCGGCATTGATCAGCGAGAGCCCCGCGGCGGCCAGCGGAACCAAAAGGATGAGAAGAACACAAAGCGCCGCGGTTGTTTCGGAAAGCACCGGAGGGGGCGCGTGGGTCATCTTCTCTCCCTCCGAAGGAGACGGTGGGAGCGGATCTCGAGCGCCAGGCCGAGTACTTCCACTCCCATTCCAGCCGTTACAAAGCCCGCGATTTGCGAAGGCGACCCGAGAAGCGCGATTGCGCTCAGGACGATTCCCCATCCCGCCAGGAGCAGCAGAAAACCGGCTATTCTCATAGCGCCAAGTTCAGGATACCTGATGCGTCCACCGCGGCGCGAGCGAACCAATAGAAATTTTCAAATGGTTGCCATAGAAATTATCTATTCGCTTTTGCGCCCGGAAACCGCTAAATTAAATATCATAACCCGTCGCGATGGCCACCCCAGTCCGCATGGCCACTAGCAACCAGCTTAGTCGCTGAGCATTCACTTCACAACAAAGGAGCAATGACATGCGGAAGATTCGTGTAGCTATTCTCTTATCCACATCGCTGGCGATGGCAGGGGTGGCGGGTGCTCAGCCGTCAACCACGCCCGACAATCCCCCCGCGGCGACACCAGCCGCGGTTCAGACACCGCCGCCAGCCGCGCCTCCAGCCCCGGCAGTGCTCTCCGCGCCGTCCATAACGGGTCCGCTACAGGGCCTTCCCCCGGCTATCTTCGACGCCGGGCCTTTCGGCAACATCGCGGTCAACGGCATCCTCGACGGTCTGGGCGCGTGGACCGGAAATTACATGCCGGGCAGTAACAGCACCGCGGCGGCCCTGACTAACGGGCAGATATTTATTCAGAAGACCGATGGTTGGTTTCAGTTCTACCTGCAAGCGGGCGCCTACAATATTCCGGCGCTTGGGGTGCCGTTCCTTGCCACCGACAAAACCATGACGGACCTCTATGGCCCGGTGCCGGTCGCCTATGTGAAGCTGCAGGCGGGGAAGAACACCTCCATCCTCATCGGTTCTCTGCCCACACTGATCGGCGCCGAGTACACCTTCACCTTCGAGAACATGAACGTGCGCCGCGGCCTGTTGTGGAACCAGGAAAACGCCGTCAATCGCGGCATCCAGGTGAATCAGACCATGGGCAAGTTCACCGCCTCGGCGAGTTGGAACGACGGCTTCTATTCCAACCGCTATTCGTGGCTGACCGGGTCCCTGACCTATGCCAACGGGCCCCATAGCCTGTCATTCGTGGCGGGTGGAAACTTGGGGCAGACAGCCTTTCAGACTTACGCCACACCCGTGCAAAACAACGGCAGTATCTACAATCTCATCTACACGTACACCAAGGGGCCCTGGATTGTCCAGCCATACTGGCAATACACCGATGTGCCCACCAACGCGAAGATCGGCATTCTCAAGGGCGCGTCCACCAATGGCGGTGCGATCTTAGTGAGTCACGCCTTCAAACACGGTTTCTCGCTGCCACTCCGCTGGGAGTATATTACGAGCTCGGGCAGCGCCGCCCAGCAAGCCGTCAACCTGATGTTCGGTCCAGGCAGCGCGGCCACGTCGGTCACCCTGACGCCCACTTTTCAGTACGGTGGCTTCTTCTTTCGAGGAGACCTTGCTCTGGTTCATGCGAGCAGCATCATGCCGGGCGACGCCTTCGGTCGCTCGGGCACAAACCAGACCCAGCCGCAAGCCGTGGCTGAAATCGGATTCATGTTTGGCAACAACATAGTTGAGAAAAAGCCGTAAATTAGCAAGGCATCGCATCAACTGTTTTTGCACTCAGGAGGGAACATATATGGCAGATAACAACGAAGTCACAATGAAAAAGACTCTGGGCTTGACGGGTCTGACGATGAACGCCATGGCGCTCATCGCCCCCGGCGCCTTTCTCTGGCTCACGTTTGTGATCCAGGCAACCACGGGCCAGACTTCTCCGTCCATGTGGATCGGAATCTTTGTCGCGCTCCTGCTGTGCCTGGCTACGGCCGTGTGCTACGCGGAGATGGCCAAACTCTATCCCGGAACCGGCAGTTCGTATTACTTTGCCGAGCAGTCGTTCTTGAACCATGACGCGGTTTGGCGCTGGGCACGGCTCGCCAAGTTCATCGTGGGATGGGCCTCTCATCTTTATTACTGGATATATCCAGGAGTGATGGTGGCTGTCATGGGAATCCTCTGCGGCTACCTGGTGGGCACGCTGTGGCCCAATTTCATGAGTGCGACAAACCCCGGCACGATGTTCATGATGGCGGTCGCCGTCGCATTCTCGTTCCTGATTGCCTATATCGCCCATCGGGGGATAAATGGCTCCACGGCGGTCAATATCGCCATCAATGTGATTCAGATTGCCGCGCTCGTTCTGTTTGCCGCGATGGCCCTGGGCTACCGCACGAGCCACCCCGCGGGGAGCGTGGGCTATCAGTTTGATTCCGCATCGGGCGACGCCTACAACTATCAGTTCGCCACCACCAAAGCCACCGTAAACGGGCAAACCACCGAGACTATTCTTCGCGACGCAGACGGGAAGCCCAAACCCCTGCTGGATGCGAGCGGAAAGCCGGCGCCGTACCTCGTGGCTTATCCCGAAAAGGACGACAAAGGCAACTTCCTGTCCCACGCCAGCGCCGCATCCGTGGTCGGAGTTCACAATTTTAGCTGGGCGTTCATTCAGGCGACAGTCGCCATTCTGATCCTGGTCGGGTTCGAATCCGTAACGTCGATGGGCGGCGAGGCCAAAAACGCCAAGCGCGATGTGCCCATTGCGGTCATCGTCTCACTGCTCGTCCAGGGTGCGTTCTGTTATCTGTTCGAGTATTTTGCGGCCAACTACTTCTTGAACAGTGGTTACCCCATGCAAACCGCGGTGAGTTCCGCGGCGCCCATTGGCGATATGATGATCATCGTCGGCAATTCCGTCTTCGGTCCCGGAGGCGGGCGGGCGTTCATGCTCACCGAAGCGTTCACCGTATTCCTGGCCATCATCGGCACCACGCTATCCTGTATGAATACGGGGGCCCGCGTCACTTACGCCATGGGTAAGGATGCGGAGGTGCCCGAGCACTTCGGCATGTTGCATTCGAAGAATCTCACTCCCCATCGGGCCATCTGGACGCTGGCGGCGATTTCCGCGGTGGTCGGCTGCGTTGGCGTGATGATGGCCTTCGGCGACAGCAGCGCACCGGCGGACGCCGCCATCAAAGCGCTGCCCCAGGGGTTCTGGTCCAGCTTCGGATACACCACCCACGACGGAATGGCGGCCATGCCCAATTCGCTGCTCACGGTTACCTTGGCGTCGAATTTCGGCACCTTCCTGCTATACGGGTTGAGCTGCGTCATCTGTATGGTGGCTTACCACAAGCATGCGAAGTTCAGCGCATTGCGCCATCTATGTATTCCCGTGTTCGGGCTGTTGGCGAACCTGGCGTGCATGTCGTTCTATCTGATTGGTCCCTTTCTGGGTTACGGGACTAAGATGGAACCGTTGCTGGCTTTGGGAATCGCGCTGATATGGGCGTGCTACGGCGGGATATACTTCTTGCGGTCGAGCAAGGCTACCGGGCGGACAACCATGGTCCCGAACCGCTCGCCTGCAATGTGAGAATATGCTTGAAATCGAGTTCGCCCAGGCATCCGACTGCGGAATCGTACGCGACCACAACGAGGATTATCTCGGGTACGCGTTACCCGAGGTGTCGGCGCGCGCGGGCGCACGCGAGTGGCTGTTTGCACTGGCCGACGGGGTGGGCGGCCAGGATCTGGGCGAGGTGGCTTCCCGCACCGCGGTGGAGACCCTGTTGGCCGGGTTTCGCCGGACGCGCAATGGGGAGCAGCACGCGGCGCTGCTGCCGCGTCTGGTGCGGGAAGCCAACACGAAAGTGTTCGAGACCGGAATGGCGACCGGGCGGGGCGGTTCGGCCATGGCAACCACGCTGGTCACCTGCGCCTTGCGCTTCGACCGGGTGGTGGTCGCCCACGTGGGAGATTCCCGCTGCTATCGCATTCGCCATCGCCACGCCGAAGCGCTGACGCGCGATCATACCGTTACCAACGAGCAGGTGCTTCTGGGCGTTCTGTCATCGCGCGAGGCGGCGGAAGCGCAGACCAGCCACCTGCTCAGCCGCTCGCTGGGAAACGAGATGTTCGTCAGCGTGGATACCCATGAGCACCAGGTGTTGCCCGGCGATGTGCTCCTGCTGTGCTCCGACGGCCTGCATAACCTGGTGACTCCGCCGGAAATGGCGGACATTGTGACTCGCAACTCCAAGTTGGATGTGGCGGTTCGGGAGTTGGTCGATCTTGCAAACCAAAGAGGTGGCAACGATAATGTGAGTGTGCAGCTCATCCGCATTCGAAGCGTGGAACGTGTGGGCATGTACCGGGGACGCCCGTACAAGCTCGCCTAATGACTCCCGTCCATCCCGGCGATCAGCTCGATCACTACCGCATTGACAGCTTGGTGGCGCGCAGCGGCATGGCTTCCATCTTCAAAGGCACCGACTTGCGCACGGGCCGTCCAGTGGCCATCAAGGTTCCGCATCCCGAGATGGAAAGCGACCCGGTTCTCTTCGACCGATTCATTCGCGAAGAGGAGATTGGCAAGGACCTGGATCACCCCGGCATCATGAAAGTGTTTACCGACCACGATCGCAGCCAGGTCTACATGGTCATGGAGTGGGCCGAGGGGCGCCTGCTGCGCGAGATTCTCAGGGAGCGGCACAAACTCCCTCCCGAGCGCGCGGTTCGAATCACGGTCGGCATCTGCGACGCCCTGGAGTATATCCACACCCACGGCGTGGTCCACCGCGATTTGAAGCCCGAGAACATCATGGTCGACAATGAGGACCATATCAAGCTCATCGATTTCGGCATCGCTTCGCTCGCGGGATCCCGCCGCCTGACATTCACCAAACTCTCGCAGGTGATGGGCACGCCCGAATACATTTCCCCCGAACAGGTCAAAGGCAAGCGCGGAGACGCGCGCAGCGACTTGTACGCTTTGGGCGCGATGCTCTACGAAATGCTCACCGGCACGACTCCGTTTTCGGGCCCCAACGCATTCGCCATCATGAACGACCGGCTGCTGAATCATCCCAAGCCGCCGCGCGAGGCCGATCCCGAAGTCACACCCGAGCTACAGGAAGTCATCTATCGGGCCCTGGAACGCGATCCCAAGAGCCGCTACGCCAGTGCGCGGGAGTTTGCCTGGGACCTCCAACACCTGGACCAGGTGGGAGTGGCCGAGCGCCCCGAACTGCGCGACTGGAAGCGCCGGCGCGCCTCGTGGCCGCGAACACTTCTGTTCTATCTGATGCTGGCTTTGATACCGGTGGTCATTTTCGGCCTGCTGCTATACGTCGCCCGGCGCGGATAACCCCAGCGCACGGTTCACGTGGCGCATCACTTCGAAGGCGTCGGCGACGTAGAGCACGTCGGCTTTGCCGCGCGCCCAGCCGCAGTTGGGATCGAGGTTGATGGCGCGGCGCTGGTTCACGAAGCGCCAACCCACCACGTGCGGCTCCTCGCCGTGGCAACACGTGGAGAGGCCCTTGGGATGGCGCGGCGTCGATCCGGTCTGGCCCACCTGATTCAGGTGCGTCATGAACCGCAGCACGGCCTCGCCCTCGCCGCTCAGGTCCACCAGCGACTTGCTGCCGCCCAGGGATGCCTGCGCCGCGCGCAGGAATCCCAGGATCAGGGTCTCCGCCTCGGCCGCGTGCACGGCTCCGTCGGATTGCTTCTTGGTCCAGCCCGCGCCCGCCACAAACAGGAGCCTGGCGTCGGGACGAATGGTCTGCTCGTCGGCCTTGGGGGCCTGCACGCCGGTGACCGTGGTGCGCGATTCCCTCGCGGACACCGCCACGGGTTCCACGCTGGCTGTTCCCGCCGGCCCGCTCCACGGGGTGAAGCAGCCGGAATCGACCAGGATAAACCAGGGCCGCTCGCGGCGCGAAAGAACCGCTTCCATGCGCTGCCGGTAGAACCAGCGGGTGACCGCCGGCGCTCCATTCCCGGCCGCCACGCTGGTGGCGTGCGTATCGATTCGGCCGCCCAGGCGATACGCCACGCCGGGGAGCGCGCGCGCCCATCGCGAAGTCGAAGGGGCCATCGCAATGGCGGCGCCGGCCGCGCGGCACAGCGCTTCGGCGGCGTCGGCGTCGGTCGAGTAGCGTGGCTGCGCGAATCGCTCGCCGGTGACCGCCAGGAACCGCGCGGCGCCGCAGCCGGCGATCCGGCTGGCGGCAGCTTCCACACGCGCGCCCACCAGCCCGACCGTCAGCGGGCCGCCCAAGCCCAGCGCCGCCGTCAGGCACTCCAGCGCCGGTTTCCCCAGGGCGCCATCGGGTTCCGTATGCGCCAGAAGCAGTATGGTTTCCACCTTACTCCTCCGCCATCCAGGCGACGATTTCGCGGGCGATCTCTTCGGCCGGCATGTCCTTTACAATGCGCGTCTCTCTCTGCTGCCTGGGCAGGCTCACCGAGTGAAACGACAGGCCGGCGCTCGAAATCGGCGCGGCCTTGGCGCGCTGCAGCGCGGGCATGATGGCGCGCATGTTGGCCATTCCGATCTGCGGATTGTTGCGCGGCTCGGGCAAGTTGCCGGTGGCCCAACCCAGCACCGCCGGCGGCCCGGCGCACACCGACACCTGATGCCGGCCGGCTTCGATGCGCTCCAGGATCTCCAGGCTGCCGTCTTCGCCCTCGGTCACCTGGTCGACGCCCTGGAACTGCTCCGCGATCCCCAGGCGCTCGCCCACCATCTGCAATGTCGAGCCCGCGCCGCGCGATGCCGATTCCCATCCGCCGAACACCAGCAACCTGGCGCGATCCAGTCCCGGAATGGCGGCTATGGCGGCCGCCAGCTCCGCCGCCGTTTCGAAGGAATCGGTGAAACCCGAAGCCGGTCCATCCAGCGCCACCAACTCGAAGGGGACCTTCTGCGCCACCGTCATCATCACCTGCTGAAGCTTGGCTTTGGGTGCGAGGCTGACCAGCCAGACCTTACTCCCCGGCGTCTTCCGCGCCAGGTGCGCGGCTTCGAACAGGGCATGCCCGGCCCACGGGTCCAGCACCGCCGGCAGCATCATTTCATTCTTGAGGGACGGACCTGCGGGGCCGATCAGCGGCTCCAGAGTTTGTAGCGGGTCGGGGACAATGCTTCCACAGACCGCGATTTGGAATGGTGTGCTCATTTGGGCAGAACTCCAGTATAGTTGGGCGGTCGCGGGGAGCGGCGCCCTTTTCTAATGGGTCCTGCGCGACGAATACTTGTTCAGCTCGGCGATCAGCTTGGCCGCCATCTCCGGCGGTTTCGCGCCGCTGCCGAGGATCTGTTTGCTGGTCCACCGCTGGCCGTACATCGCCTCGTTCACGTCGATGTCGTTGCGCAGCGTGGCGCCGTCCAGCGAGATGCCGGCGAAGATGCCGCGCGAACGGGACCAGGAGAGAATCTCGGCATTCATCAGGGCGTCGGTCTGAGCAGTGGTGCTGCGGCCCACGGGACCGGCGGCAGCCGTGGCATCCGCCCCGATGGTGAACTTGCTGGTGGTGAGATGCTTCATTCCACCCTCGTTCATGATCAGCAGGACTACATCCGTGGAGGAGACGCCGATCTGGAAGCCGACGCTGCCGCCTTCAATGCGAATGGCGGCCGGCGGTCCCCAACCCAGTCCCTCGGGGTTGCGGCAAATAGAGAAGCCGCGCCCTGCCTCCCCGCCAACGACGAACGCAGCTTTCTTCAAGCCGGGAACCAGCACGACGCAATAGGACTTGTCCAGCAAGTCCTGCGGAATCGATTTGTCCGGAGTCCCCATGATTTCGGAAAAGAGGGTAGCCGCATCGTCCAGCCTCTCAGCGGTCTTACCCTTTTCCTCCTTTGCAACCAGTGGCGCGCATCCCAGCGCGAGCGTAAGTGTGAGTGTTATCCAGCGCATAAGAATATCGTACCGCGACCTGGCTACCTCTGGCGGAGCATGGAAACGGTGGCCGCAAGTGCCCTTTCGCTTGCAATGTCGAATGCGCAGCCGGGACCAGACGCGCAGGCGGCCACGCCGCGTCCGCCAGGCTCCTTTGCACCTTTGCACGTGCATGAGGGCTTCGGCGGCGCCGCTCGTGCTCTTCGCCGCCGCCCGCGCTTGCATCTCGCCGGCCCGGCGCCAGGGCGGTGGCTGCCCACGCCGGCGCGGCTTCGAAAGTGCGCTGGCGCGGAACCGGGGCGGCGCGGAACGGCTCTGGGAGACAAGCAGAGACCGAGCTGCGGAAGAGTGTCCGACCATCCGGCGATTGTCCCAGGTATACTCCCGCGCACCGCAGTTACGAGAACCTACTACGGCTCCCGTGGGGTTCCGGAACCAAAGGGCATTGGCGTCAAAACCGCCGTTGCACCGGCGTACGGCGGTAGGCTCCCGCGCCCTTTTCCCGGCTTACTTCGCTGGCGTGGCGAGGAACACCTTGGCCCCCTCCGCGCGGCACACGTCGACTGCGTGGACGACGTCACCGAACGGCGCCGTACCATCCGCCTGCAGCACGATCGGCCTGTCCCGCCGTGCGTGCTGTTTAAGCTCCGCGTCCGAGGCTTGGCCGTTACCGGCTTTCAGAGTCACGGACTGCGCCGCATCTGGCGCCGGCGGCGGGAGCAGCACCTCGAGTCCCATCGGCGGCACATATGACGCGTTCGTCGGATCGTGCTGAGAGGTCAGCAAGATGGGAGCATTGACCCCGGCCGTCCGTAGCGCGTCCAACACCTCCACAACGGTTGCATACGGCGTACGGGCGTCCGCCTTGAGGTAGACCCGCTTGCCGGGATGCCCTGTGAGTTGCGCTTTCACCGTTCCGGACAACTGTGCGGGCGTCACCGTGGTGACCTCCAGGAATACGGTGCCGCGGAAGGTCACGGCCACTACCAGGGAGTCCGCCAGGTCCGCATCCGGCATCGCTGCCGCATTCGTCGTGACGGGCATCTGTACGCTGACGCCTTTGCGCAAGGCCGGAGTCTGGGCGGCGATCGCTGCCGCGAGCAGCCCGACTATGCCTGTTAGAAGACACAGTTGCAGCATTCGTTTCATGGACACTCCTTTTCGGTAACAGCACTTAGAACAGTTACTACGTTTTAACTCCGCCGAGCGACACCGTCCCTAACATGCCGCCCAACCCCATGGTTTCCACCGCCGAGGAGGGCACAATCACCATGGCACCCTTCTCCTTGATGGCCTCGTACAACATGTTCATGGCGCGCAGATGCAGCGCCACCGGGTTGCTCTGGTAAGTGAGCGCCGCCTGCCCGAACTTCTCGGCAATCTCGGTTTCCGCCTGGCCCAGGATAATGCGTGCCTGCCGCTCGCGCTCGGCCTGCGCCTGCCGCGACATGGCGTCCTGCAGCGCCGGCGGTATTTGCACGTCGCGGATCTCCACCGATTGCACGGTGATGCCCCAGGACGTGGTCTTCTCGTCCAGAATGCGCTGCAATTCGCGGCCGAGCAACTCGCGCTCCGCCAGCATCTGCGCCAGCTCGTGACGCCCGATCGATTCCCGCAACGCGGTCTGCGCGCTGAGGGTGATGGCCTGGGAGTAGTCCTGCACCTCCAGGATCGACTTTTCCGCGCTCCACACCATCCAGAACACGATGGCATCCACGTTCACCGGCACGGTGTCGCGCGTGAGAGTGGATTCCGCCGATACATTGGCCACGCGGACGCGCTGGTCCACGAAGGTGCTGAGCCGGTCCACCACGGGAATGACGTGGAAGATTCCGGGGCCGCGCAACCCGGTGTAGCGTCCGAACCTCAGCACGGCGACCTTCTCCCACTGGTCCGCCACCCGGATCGCGAACAGGAAATACAATCCTACCAGGGCTCCCGCAATGGCCGGCACCGGCTTGCCGATTGCGGCCGTGATGCCGCCGCCGGCCGCGGCGCAGACGATAAACAGCGCTACCCCGACATTACTGATTCGATACTGCGACAGGTCCGGCTTCATGACGTCATCTCCTAGTTTTTTCAGAATCGCTTTGTAGATCATGTAGCTGCTCCAGCAAATCCTTGACGGTGAAGCCGGCGGATCCCGCTTGCGATACAAACTCGCCCACGAGCCGGCTCAACCGGCGCTGCCGCTCCACTTCGTCGCGCTTCACCTTCTGATGGCTGATGAATGTGCCGGTGCCTTGCTGGGTTTCCAGCACGCCCCGGATTTCGAGCTCGCGATAAGCACGGACCACGGTGTTGGGATTGATCGAGAGGTCCACCGCGGCCTGGCGGACGGTGGGAAGCTGGTCGCCGCCCGCCAGAGTTCCCGCGGCGATGCCGCCCACCACCTGGTCGATGATCTGGCGATAGACCGGAACGCCGCTGCGGAGGTCCAGCCGGAACTCGAAAGGTCTGCGTCGGGCCGTGGTGCTCATCTAGAATTATAGTGTACTAGATGAATCATACATGTCAAGAACTATTTTTTAGGGGACAGAGGGACCGGCGGGCGCGGCAGGAATAGAGACACTTGTCCCGAGCGGAAGGGGTGAAAAGACTCGTTGCGGCGGCCGGGGGCTTCGGACTTTCGCCGTGCGTGCCCGGCCGCCAATGGTTGGAGCCGCATCTTCGAAGGCAGCGGAAGCGCTGGATGGCGCCTCATAACCAACTCGATAGCAGGCTCGCTGAAGCTGTTGGGGCTGGTGTCGGTCGGTGACCCAAAGGGTTCGCACGGCCTCGCCCCCCAGTGTTACAGGACTAGTCCCGAGATTTCCCCGTCGTCCATCCATCCCCGATTCCCGGGGGTGGATGCCGTTCGGCCGTTCACGGGCCTACGGAGAACTCAGTACCACCTCAAAATGCAACGCTTGCTGGCCAGCAAGAAAACTGTTGGGTCTGCGCGGCGCAGACCTGTATCCAATTGCAGAATAGCAGGCGAGGGGCGACGGGGCGGGGGGCAGGAGGAGAGAAGTGGCTGTAAGTTGGTGATATGGTGGGGCGAAAATATCTTGCGAGTTCCGTGACTGGCAATCGGACAATGGGCGGAGACGCGGGATGGGGTTCTGTCGATAGCCGTATCCGGACCAAGCGGCACAAGTCCGGGATGGCGACTACCCGGCCAAGTAGTTGGCGACTATTGAGCGATACTATTCCGCAGTGCCCTGGAATAGACTGAGATCGTTTAGAGCGACGGCTTTCAGCACCCTGCTTTAGACGCCGTTCCCTTTTCTGAAGAGAGGTCGCCATGGCCAACCCAACTCGCGCCAAGCTGATCTTCAAACTAATCGCCGCCGTCACCGCGCGGACTACCGTCTTGGGGGCACTGCTGTTTTTTTCCGCGGGAACACTGGCGTGGTGGCGGGGGTGGGTTTTCCTCGCCGTGATGTTCGCCGCGACGGCGACCATGATGCTCGGCGTGAACCAGGACTTGGTCGCCGAACGCCTCAAGGGGCCGTTCCAAAAAGGGTCGCGGGCCGACAAGATCCTGGCCGTCGCGTTGATCCCCGCGATTGCCGGGCAGTTCGTCTTCATTGGGTTGGATGTGTCCCGGTTACACTTGCTGGGGAAGCCGAACGTGATAGTTTCGTCGTTGGGCCTCGCCCTCTGCATCACGGGGTTCTGGATCATGCACGTCGGCATGCGCGAGAACGCCTTCGCCACGGTGGTCGTCAGGTACCAAGAGGAGCGCGGGCAGGTGGTCGTGGACACCGGTCCCTACCACGTCGTGCGGCATCCGATGTACTCCGGCGCAGTCCTCCTTTTCGTCGGCATGCCCCTGTGGCTGCAGTCCTCCGCCGGCGCGTTGCTGGCGATCGTCTTGATCGGACTGTTCGTGCTGCGCATCGTCATCGAGGAAGGCCTTCTCCGGCGCGAGCTTCCCGGATACGCGGCGTACGCGGAACGCGTACGGTACCGCTTGATCCCGTTTCTCTGGTAGTTTTGGCGCGTCACTTGGTCGTATCACGCCCTACGCTCGGATGCAGCGTAAGCCTCGCACACGCGCCAGCCTCCAGCCGCGGCTTGTGTGTAGCTACGAAAAGAGCTACAGTAGGCATTGGAATTCGAATGGGACGAGCGGAAGGCGCGGCATCGGCTTGACCCCAAGAGGCCCCGGCAACTCACCCCGGCAGAGGCCCGAAGGCTGGACGCCAAGCCCATTGACTATTCCGACATTCCGCCGCTCGGGGATGAATTCTTCACGAAAGCAACGACCGCATGGCCGCCGGCAAAGAAGCAGTTGACGATCCGCCTGGATGCCGATGTGCTGGCATGGCTCAAGGGCCACGGCAGAGGCTACCAGACGCGGATTAACCGGATTCTCCGGGTTGCGATGGAGAGCCAGCCGCCCCGGCCCGCGCATCGCTGATCTGTGGTTACGGCGTTCTGGTGGGGTATGCTTTAGCTTGCCCGTGCCGCGCTTGACCAGGGCCAATCCTCAGGCCTGGCCGCCAGCCCTGCCGACACCGGGTTCTCTTCGATATACGCCACAATGCGGTGGAACTCCCTCTCATTTCTCACCCAGTGGTCGTGGCTCTCATCCTGCCAGAACGGCTCGCCCGTTCGTCCCAACAACAGATTCGCCTCCCTGGCCGTTCTCCCTTTGATCCAGTGCGTGATTTGGGATAACGCAACGTGCGGCAGGATCAACATGTGGACATGGTTGGGCATGACCACCCAAGCCTGCAACTCGTAGAACTCTTTCCGGCTCTCGCCGGTGCGAATGGCTTCTACTATTTGCCGCGCGACGCGCGTATCGCTCAGCCAGAGCCGCCCATGGGCCTGGGCCAGCGCACGATCGTGTGCCGCGAACGCATGACCGGGAGACGCATAGATGACGTCCAGCGGCGCTACGGGCAGAGACCCGTAAAGCCGCCACGTCACAAACAGATGCGCGCCATCCGGATGGAAATGCGGCAACCTTCTTCGATACTCGGCCATAGGGCAGACAAGAGCGCCGGTGATAGATAGTCCGGCGAGTGGCCAGAGTGTCTCACTGTTTTGATGATTTGAGGGGCAAGCTAAAGCATGCCCCACCTTACCCCAGGTAGCGCTGCAAATCGTCGGTGCGGAAGCAGTGGGCCAGCGCCGTTTCGCGCGTGATGCGGCCGGCGCGCACCAGGTCGGCGAGCGACTGCTCCATGGTCATCATGCCGTCGGCGCGGCCTACCGAGATCTGCGAGCGGAGCTGGTGGTCGTCGCCCTTGCGCACCAGCGCGCGCACGGCGTCGGTCGCGATCATGATTTCGGTCGCCGGCCAGCGCATCACGCCGTCTACGCCCGGAACAAGCTGCTGCGCGATCACGGCCGCCAGCGCCAGCGACAATTGCTGGCGAATCTGCGGCTGGTTGGCGGCGGGGAACGCGTCCAGGATGCGGCTCACCGCCTGGATGGCATCGTTGGTGTGCAGTGTGGAAAGCACCAGGTGGCCGGTTTCCGCGGCCGTGAGGGCCGTCGCCATGGTTTCGGCGTCGCGCATTTCACCCACCAGGATGACGTCCGGGGTCTGGCGCATGACGCTGCGCAAGGTCACCGCGAAATCGGGGGTATCGCGGCCAACTTCAATCTGCTCGATGATGGCGCTGCGGTTGGCGTGCTGGTATTCGACGGGGTCTTCGATGGTGACTACGTGCGCCGCGCGCCGCGTGTTTACGAGGTCGATGAGGGCGGCCAGCGTGGACGTCTTGCCGCAGCCGGTGGGGCCCGTCACCAGCACCAGGCCCTGCCTGCGTTCGGCCAGCCGCGCCAGCGACGACGGCAGGTGCAGCCATTCGAGCGACGGGATGCGCGCCGGGAGCAGCCGGATGCTGGCCGCCAGCGTGCCCCGTTGATGATGAATGTTGATGCGGAAGCGGCCCAGGCCCTCGCGCACAAAGCCCAGGTCCACCGATTTCTTCTCCCGCAACTCCTCCAACTGCGACGGCTCCAGCAAGGGCAGCACCAGGCTGCGCACGTCCTCCGCTTCCAGCAGCGCTCCCGAAGCCGGCGCCAGGTTGCCGTTGACGCGCAACATGGCGGGCGCGCCGGCAATCAGCAGCACGTCGGAGGCATTGCGACTGGCGGCAAAACCGAGCAACTGGTCCAGCGACGCCGTCGACTGGGGCAGGCGCGCCGCGGTCTTCTGGCTGGGCGCCGCGCGGTTCAATTCCGCCACGATTTTCGAAAGTTCAGTGTCGTATTCGCCCATGGAACATCCCAACATCCAAAGTATACCGATCCTGCGCTATGATTCACTCATTGAAGCTGCTGATCTTCTCCGACATCCATACCGATTGGAAGACGCTCGAAGACCTGCTCCGCGTGGAGGCGGATTATTACATCGCCGCCGGCGACCAGCTCACGTGGTCGAAAGGCGCCGAGCGCTGCGGCGAGATACTACAATCGCGCGGCGACAAGGTTTACGTGCTCCCCGGCAACCACGAATCGGCCGACCAGATTTCCGGCATGTGCGCGCGCTACGGGCTTCATAATTTCCACGAGCGCCACTTTCAAGCCGGAAAGTGGCACATCGCGGGGCTGGGCTATTCCAACCCGACGCCCTTCAACACCCCCGGCGAGTACAGCGAGCCGCAGATTGCCGCGCGCCTCCAGCGATTTGCCGATCTCGCTCCGCTGGTGCTGGTGTGCCATGCGCCGCCATACGGCACCGCGCTCGACCAGATCGGCCCGGGCAAGCACGCCGGCTCCACCGCCATACGCGATTTCATTCTGAAACACCAGCCCGAGTATTTCTTCTGCGGCCATATCCACGAGTCCGAGGGCGCCTCCGTACGGATCGGCAAGACCCACGCCCGCAGCGTCGGCAAGGCCGGGTATTTGTTAGAATTGGATTGAATCCCATGACTTTGGAAGAGTTAGACCGCGAGTACCTGTCCCTCCGCGACCAGGCTTTGGCCGTCCGGAGGTATCTTTGACGCCCCGGCGCAGAAACAGAAACTAGCCCAAACCGAACAGCAGATCGCCGCTCCGGATTTCTGGACCCAGCCGGAGAAGAGCCAGAAGGTGATGCGCGATCGCAAGCGGCTGGAAGAGTCCATCTCGAGCGACGGCAGCATCCGCGCCATGACCGACGATCTCGACACGCTGTTCGAGTTGGCGCGGGAAGGCGAGAACGTCACCGCCGATATCGAACGCGACATGAAGTCCTATGCCGAGCTGCTGGAGCGGCTGGAGACCGCCATGCTACTCTCCGGCGAGAACGACCAGCGCAGCGCCATCGTCACCATTCACCCCGGCGCCGGCGGCACCGAAAGCCAGGACTGGGCCGAGATGCTCTTACGCATGTACCTGCGCTGGGCCGAGCGCGAGGGCTTGCAGACGGTGGTGACCGACCGCCTGGAGGGCGAGGGCGCGGGCATCAAGTCCGTGACCTTCGAGGTCAACGGCGACAACGCGTACGGACTGCTGCAATCGGAGATCGGCGTGCACCGGCTGGTGCGCATTTCACCCTTCGACGCCAACGCGCGGCGCCACACCTCGTTCGCCTCGGTGTTCGTCTACCCGCAGGTGGACGACGAGATCAAGATCGACATCAAGCTGGACGACCTGCGCATCGACACCTTCCGCTCCTCCGGCGCCGGCGGCCAGCACGTCAACATGACGGATTCGGCGGTGCGCATCACGCATTTCCCCACCGGCATCGTGGTGCAGTGCCAGAACGAGCGCTCGCAACACAAGAACCGCGATTTCGCCATGAAGCAGCTTCGCGCGCGGCTATATGAGCACGAGCTCGAAAAGAAGCGCGAAGAGACGCGCAAGACCGAAGACTCGAAGCTCGAAATCAATTTCGGTAGCCAGATCCGCAGCTACGTGCTGGCGCCCTACCGCATGATTAAGGACCACCGCACCAAGCTCGCCATCGGCGATGTGGACCGCGTGCTGGAAGGCGATCTCGAACCGCTGATCCACGCCTACCTGGTCTGGCGCAAGACCGGAAAGATCGCCGGCGACGGAAAAGACGAGTTAACGGAGTGAGCATACAGCGCGCCGCAGCCCTGATCCGCGCCGGAAAACTGGTGGCGTTTCCCACCGAAACGGTGTACGGCCTGGGCGCCAACGCGCTTGATCCAGCCGCGGTCGAGCGGATCTTCGCGGCCAAGGGGCGGCCGCGGACCAGCCCGCTGATCGTGCACGTGGATTCCATCGAGATGGCGCGCGGCCTGGCCGCGTGTTGGCCGGCTGAGGCGGAAACACTCGTGCGCCGTTACTGGCCCGGGCCTTTGACGCTGGTAGTTCCCAAGCGAGCGGAGATTCCGGACATCGTCACCGCGGGCTTGCCGACGGTGGGCCTGCGCATGCCCGCGCACCCGCTGGCTTTGGAGCTGATCCGGGCGGCGGGCGTACCCATAGCCGGCCCCAGCGCCAACCGCTTCACCGAACTCTCGCCCACTGCCGCGGGCCATGTGCCGGAATCGCTCGCCGACTATGTGCTGGATGGCGGTCGCGCGCGCGTGGGCATCGAATCCACCGTGCTTTCCCTGGTGGATGCGCCGGTGCTCCTGCGTCCCGGGGTGATTCCGCTGCCGGAAATTGAAGCGCTGATCGGGCCGGTGGAAACGGCCGCGGCACCCGCGTCGGGCGCGCACGCTTCTCCCGGGATGCATCCGCGTCACTACCGCCCTGCGACGCCGCTGTATCTGCTCGACCGCGGCGAAGCTCCGTCCGAGGGCCACGGCGCGTGGCTGCGCATCGGCTACGAGATGCCGGCGAACCCGCTTGAGTACGCCGCGGTGCTGTATGAGACGCTGCATCGGCTGGATGCGCTGCGCCTGGATTGGATTGCAGTGGAGCGTCCGCCGGGAACACCGGAGTGGGCGGGGGTGCTCGACCGCCTGCGCCGCGCGGCGGGTTGATTACCCCAAGCCGCGCCGGCGGAGGACTTCCCGGTCTACCTCCGCCCTGGTGAGCAGCTTGGCACCGCTGTCCTCGATCTTTTTGCGCAGCCCCATCAGCTTGCGGCCCAGAGGAGAGGGCGGGCTGCCGGGTAGCGGTAGTTCGAGCCTTCCGTTGGGGCTTGCAGCCTTCTTCACCGCCTTCATTCTACCGCCTACGCCGGGCGACGGCGTGATTACGCCGGCGGGAAGCCGTCCGGGCGAGCAGCAAAGCGCGTCCCGATGAGTCGGGACGCGGCAGAGTGAGACTCTGCGCCACAGCGCCAGCCCTACATTCCCTCCGCCTCCTCTGCGTTCTCAGATTTTGACTTTCTTGGTCTTCTCCGCGACTCCGCGCCTCTGCGGTAAAGTTTTTCTCTACGCCGGCGCCATCGCTCGCCGGGGCTCGAAGGTATAGCCGAACCCACGCACCGAGTGAATCAGGATCGGGTTGGCGGGGTCCTGTTCCACCTTTTGCCGCAGGCGCAGAACGTACACGTCCACGGCGCGATCGGTGATGGCGCGGTCCTGGCCCCATACGGCGTTCAGCAATTGCTCGCGGCTGAAGACCACCCCCGGACGGTTCATCAGAAACTCCAGCAGGCGGAATTCCGTGGCGGTGAGCGAAAGCGGCGCGCCGTGCAAACGAACCTGCCGGCTGGAGGGATCGAGTTCCACGCCGCCGGACTCCAGCACGCGCGCGGGCGTGGCCTGCGTCCAGGGTGCGCCGCGGAGCTGCAGCTTGATGCGCGCGATCAGCTCGCGCACGAAAAAGGGCTTCACCACGTAGTCGTTGGCGCCCAGTTCCAAGCCCACGATGCGGTCCGTCTCGGAGGCGCGCGCGGTCAGAAAGATCACGGGGGTGGTGGCCAGATCCGGATCCTTGCGGATGCCCTTGCAGATGTCCAGACCGTCGGAGTCCGGCAGCATGATATCCAGCAGGATCAGGTCGGGCCGCACCTGCCGGCACAGTTCCAGCGCGCCCTTGCCCGTCTGCAATCCGGTCAGGGAAAAGCCTTCTTTCTCGAGGTTGTACTTCAACAGCGAGAAAAGGTCGGTGTCGTCTTCGATCAGCAGGATTTTCTTCATGGGCAAGCTAAAGCATGCCCCACCATGTGTTACAGAATGGTTAAGGGGCGGTGAATTCGGGGTTAAGTTGTTCTCTCTCAGCCGCCGCTTCGTCCGCCGGCAGCGTGAAAAGAAACGTGGAACCCTGGCCGAGGGCGCTCTCCACGCGCGTGGCTCCATGGAGCGCCGCCACCAGGTGTTTGACGATGGAAAGACCCAGACCGGTGCCGCCCAACTCTCGCGAGCGGGCCTTATCCACGCGGTAGAAGCGCTCGAAGAGGCGCGGCAGATCTTCGGCCGGAATCCCGATTCCCGTGTCGCGGACGTATACCTCGACGTTCCGGCCGGCCGGGCGCGCCCCCACCGTGATCCGTCCTCCAGAGGGCGTGAACTTGATGGCGTTGTCCAGCAGGTTGCCGAGAATCTGCGATACGGCCTCGCTGTCGCACCACGCCTGGGTGCCTTCGGGCGGGGAATCCTCCTCCAGCCGGATGGCGTTCTTCTCCGCGATGGGGCGAACCTGGTCCATGGCGTCCTTCAACAATCGGTCCACCAGGTGACTTTCGAATTCGAACTGCTGGCGTTTCTGTTCGATGCGTGAAAGCGTCAGCAGGTCTTCGGTGAGCCGCGCCAGGCGCTCGGCGTTGTGGCGGATGACCCCCAGAAACCGCATGTTGTGATCGGCATCGTACAACGCGCCGTCCATGAGAGTTTCGGTGTATCCCTGGATGGAGGCCAGCGGCGTGCGCAGCTCGTGAGACACGTTGATCACGAAGTCTTTGCGCATGCGCTCCACCTTTTCGAGCTCGGCGTGCTCGCGCTCAAGCTGCGCCACGGTCTGCTGAAGATTTTGGGCGGTGTCGTTCAAAGTCCTGGCGAGCTGTCCCAATTCGCTCGAACCGGTGTGCGCCAGCCGCGCGCGGAAGTTGCCTCGCGCCAGTTCGCTGGCGTGCGCCATGATGGTGGCCAATCGCCTCGAAATCAACCGCGCCAGCACCGCTGCAATGGCAATCGCCGGAAGGAACGCCAGCGCCGTGCTCGCCAGGATCTTGCCGCGAATCCGGTTGACCTGCTGGTTGATTTCCGACAGCGGCACGGCAACGCGGATCGCGCCGCCCAGCGAGGCGGCCGGCACCGCCACGTACAGAAAGGGCACGCCGATGGTGGCGCTGTGGCGGATGCTCGATCCCGTTTCGCCCCGGAACGCCTGCATCAGCTCGGGGCGCGTCCGGTGATTCTCCATGTTCGCGGCATTGGCCTCCGAATCTACCAGCACCTTGCCGTCCGCCCGCACCACCGTAATGCGCCCGCCGGCCGCCCGCGCCATGGCCCGCGCGTACGCGTCATCCAGCCGGCTCGCATCGGGCACGGAGAGCGCCAGCATCCGCCCCTTCTCCGCCAGTTGTTCGGTGAGGTTCCGGATGTAGGTGTTCTGGGCAACCTGCGTGGCGAAGTAATCCACCGTCACCAGCGCCAGCAGCAGCAGGCAGAAGACGCCCAGGATCAGCTTGAGAAAAATCCTGCCGGTCAAGAGGGCTCCTCGAAGCGGTAGCCGAAGCCGCGCACCGTGGTGAGGTAGCGCGGGCTTTCCGGCTGCTGTTCAATCTGTTCGCGCAACCGGCGCACGTGAACGTCCACCGTCCGCGGAGTGACGTAACGCTGCTCGCCCCATACCGCTTCCAGAAGCTGGTTGCGGCTATAGGCGCGGCCCCGGTGCGTCAGGAAGAACTCCAGCAGGTTGAACTCGGTCGAGGTGAGGGGAAGCTCCCGGCCATCGAGGAAAACGCGGTGCGCCGTCCGGTCCAGCCGGAACGGGCCCATCTCCACCGCCTCCGGCTCGGCATCCATTTCTTCCCGCCGCAGATGCGCCTTCACGCGCGCGATCAGCTCGCGCGGGCTGAAGGGCTTGGTCATGTAATCGTCGCCACCGATCTCAAGGCCGAGCACGCGGTCCACTTCGTCCGACCTGGCTGTCAGGAACAGCACCGGTGTCCGCGAGAGCGCCGGCGACTGGCGTATCTGGCGGCACAGCTCGAAGCCGTCCATTTCGGGCAGCATCACGTCCAGCACAATCAGGTCCGGCTTGAAGTTCTCCAGGGCCTTGAGAGTTCCCTTGGCGCCGCCCAAAACCTGCGCCTCGTAGCCGTGGTGGCTCAGGTTGTAGTCGATCAGCGCGGCGAGTTCAGCCTCGTCCTCCACTATGGCGATTCGTTTGGGCATCGCTTCCCGGTGGGTTTCGGTACGGTTACGGTACCTTCCATTGTAGCGGGTAGCGTCTGGATGAAACGGCTAGAATCCGTTCCCGCGGTGATTCACCAGCGCCAGGAATTCGTCGCGCGTCTTCTTGCGTGCACGGAACGCGCCCAGCATGGCGCTGGTCATGGCGCCCGAGTGCTGCTTCTCCACCCCGCGCATCATCATGCAAAAGTGCCGCGCCTCGCAGATTACTCCTACGCCCAGCGGGTCGATGGTCTCCTGAATGGTTTGCGCCACTTCCTGCGTCAGCCGTTCCTGAATTTGCAGCCGCCTCGCAAAGGCGTCCACGATCCGGGGGATCTTGCTCAGGCCGATCACTTTCGTCCGCGGCAGATAGGCCACGTGGATCTTGCCGAAAAATGGCAGAAGGTGATGCTCGCACAAGCTGAAGAACTCGATGTCCTTCACCACCACCATCTCGTCGTACTTCACTTCGAATAAAGCGCCGTTGACGATCTTGTGGATGTCCACCCGGTAACCGCTGGTCAGGAACCGGAGCGCTTTGTCCACGCGGTAAGGCGTTTGCAGCAACCCGCCGCGCTGGGGATCTTCTCCCAGCCGCCCCAAAACTTCCTTGATAAGTGGAGCGATGCTCTGCTCCTCCGGCTTCGGATGCATTACTTTGATGACTGCTTTATTCGATTTCATCGGCCCTGATTTCAAAGATGTTCCGCGGCGTTTCGGCGATGCGGATCTTCTCCAGCTTCGGCCACTCGCCCGGAAACACCTGTTTCCAATGCGCCATCAAACTCCGGCAGATTTCGACCGCCAGGTTCTCCGAGGTCGGCACCTCCCTCTCGAACGCCACCACTTCCGCGTTCAGATTGCGGTGCTCGAACCGGTCGAGCACCTGCCGCGCCACCATCTCATCGAGCAATGCGGTGTCCACTGCGCGCCCCGTCGCGCCATCCAAGGGCCCGCGCGCGCTCACCTCCAGCACGTAGTTGTGGCCGTGCCCGTAAGGGTGATTGCACTTCCCGTACAGCCGCCGGTTCTCCTCCTCGCTCAACCGGGCGGTATGCAGCCGGTGCGAAGCTGCGAATTGATACCGCCGCGTCACGCGGAACATGTCTCGACTCCGAAGTAATCCACGTACAGGTCCGGGGTCTCGTACACCCGAACCGAATGCAGCTTGTTGCCGCCCCGATTCAAATGCGGCTCCAGCCGCCGCCAGATGTCGCGCGCGATGTTCTCGGTGGTTGGGATCACACGGTCGAACGGCGGCACTTCGTAATTCAGAAACCGGTGGTCGTACGGCTCCACGACTTCGCGGTTAAGGACTTCTTTCAGCTCCTTCAGGTCCAGCACCATCCCCGTCACCGGATCGGGCTCGCCCGCGAGGCTTACCTCCACCACGTAGTTATGCCCATGGCCGTGCGGGTTGGCCGCCATGCCGAACAGTTTCCGGTTCTCCGGCTCCGAAAGCCGCGGATCGCGGCAGACGTGGGAAGCCGAAAACTCCACTTTGCGGGTGATCACCATGAGTCGCTTCTTCGACGCCGGGCCCTTGATACAATTAATTATAGTTTTCCCTCATGCATAGCGTCAAAATCGATCGGTTCCTGCGAGTCGGCATCGGGCTGCTTCTGGTGGCCCTGGTTTACGTCATCTACGCCTCCATCCACGAACGCGTGGTCGTCGCGGGAGATACGGCCCCGGGATTCACCGTCACTACCGATGACGGCCGCACCGTCTCCGTGCCCGCTTTCGGAGGCAAGCTGCTGGTCTTGAACTTCTGGGCTACCTGGTGCCCGCCCTGCGTCCAGGAGACCCCCTCGCTCAGCCAGTTCACGCGGGAATTCTCCGATAAGGGCGTGGTGGTGTTGGGCATCAGCGTGGATCAGGACGAGAAGGCCTATCGCGCCTTCTTGCGGAAGTACTCTCCCGCGTTTCTAACGGCACGCGATTTGAAGATCCACGAGGACTACGGCACGTTCATGTATCCCGAGACCTACATCATCAATGCCCAGGGCAAGGTCCTCCTCAAGCTTGCCGAGCCGGCCGACTGGATGGACGCCAAGTTGACGTCCTACGTCGGCTCCCTTCTGTAAGGGCCGGGCGCGGGCCACTCGCCCGAAGCGCTGGAGGCCATCGCCCGCGCCACCATCGGCAGCGTGAATTACACGATCTCCCCCGAGCTTCGCCTTCCGCAAGAAGGCTCCGAATGCTCCCGCTACATCATTTGGCTCGCCGAACATCTGGTGGTTTGAGTCCGCACGTAGAATGGAAGTGTGGTGCCCGCGCTTTTCTTCTTCGCCTCCCTGGTCAACGACGTCCTCGGGCTCATTGCACAGCACGATTTCGCCGGCGCGGAGCGCGTGGCTCGAGCCTACCGGGCTCAGGCCGGCGCCACTTCGGAACTCGCCGCCGCGCTTTCCTGGCTGGCCCGCGGCGAGCTCGACGCCAGGAGACTCGACCAGGCCGATTCGTACGCCGCCGAGACCCGCAAACTGGCTCTCGAACTCCTGCGCACTCGCAAGTTGGACGCCGATCCCTGGCTCCCCACGGCGCTGGGCGCCTCCATTGAGGTTCACGCCCAGGCGCTCGCAGCACGCGGAGAACGGACGGAGGCCATCGACTTCCTGCGCCAGCAACTCGACCTGTTCGGCGCCACTTCGCTCGACGAGCGCATCCGCAAGAACATCAACCTGCTGACCCTGGAAGGCAAGCCAGCGCCGCCCCTCGAAGAGAGCGACTGGCTCGGTCCCAGGCCCGCCTCGCTAGCCGCGCTGCGCGGCCACCCGGTGCTGCTCTTTTTCTGGGCGCACTGGTGTCCCGATTGCAAGGCCGAAGCGCCGGTGCTCGCCGCTCTCAAGGACATTTACGGCCCAAAAGGCTTGGTCCTTGTCGGTCCCACCAGGTTCTATGGATACGTCGCCGGAGGCGAGGAGGCCGCTCCCGCCACCGAGAAGCAATACATCGACCAGGTGCGGCGCCGGTACTATGCAGCCTTGGCCGATATGCCGGTGCCCCTCAGCGCCGCCAATTTTCTGACCTATGGAGCCAGCACTACTCCTACCTTGATCCTCATCGACCGAGCGGGAGTGGTCCGCTTCTACCATCCCGGTGCTGCTTCGGAACCCGAATTATCCGCGCGGATTCAGGCAATCTTGAGGGAATGACGCAGGTGTCTGCCCGTCCTGCACAGACGTTCCATCCGCAACGCGCGAAACCGATCGTATTCCTCCAATGACTGGATCAAAGTATCAATGGTCGAGCGGCGCGCGTAGAGATGCTGCAATTCTTTCCGAACTCCTCGAGCGGGGGGGAGGACCGTTGGTCGAGTCTCAGGCATAGTACTTTTCTACCAAAACTCCTAGTCTTATTCAATAGGCAACCTAGGACTATCTCGTACTAAATTGCGGGTTATGCTTACGCCGCATTTGAGGGTATTGAAATCAGTTCTTTAATAACTCGGCAATCCGGTCCGCGTCGTTCGGCACCACCATGGGGGAGTTTCCAAAGTTCGGCATAATTCGTGTGCCATCCGGCGCTTCCAGAGCATCGGTGTGATATCGGTAAATGTAATCCGGATCCTTTAGGACATTTCCGGTTAACACAGCCACCACGTCTTCATCGCGCGCCATGGTTCCGGCCGCCGTCAGTTTTCGGATTCCCGCCAGCGTGGCCGCCGAAGCCGGTTCGCAACCGATTCCACACCGGCCGATGACTGCCTTCGCGTCCGCGATTTCCTGCTCCGTCACTTTCTCCACCACGCCGCCCGAAGACGTCACCTCATACAAAGCTTTGGGCCAGGAGACGGGGTCTCCGATCCGGATGGCGGTGGCCAGGGTCTGCGGATGCTCCACCGGGTTGAGCCGCGAATGGTCCGGCGCGCGCAGCAGTTCGTAGAATGGCGCCGCCCCTTCCGCCTGAATCACCGCGAGACGGGGCAAGCGGCTGATCAGCCCCAGATCCCGCATCTCACGCAGCCCTTTGCCGAAAGCCGACGTGTTGCCCAGGTTGCCGCCTGGCAACACCACCCAGTCCGGCACGCGCCAATCGCGCTGGTCCATCATCTCCAGCATGATGGTCTTCTGCCCTTCAATCCGGAAGGGGTTGATGGAATTCAGCAGGTAGATGCCGATGCGCTCGGCAAGCTGCCGCACCAGGGCCAGGATCTGGTCGAAATTGGCCTCCACCTGGAGCGTGCGTGCACCGTATTCGAGAGCCTGCGCCAGTTTGCCGTAAGCGATATTCCCGTGCGGAATGAAGATCACCGGCTGCAACCCGGCCGCGCTCGAGTAGGCCGCCATGGAGGCCGAAGTATTCCCAGTGGAAACGCACGCCACGCGCGTCATTCCCAGCCGCAGCGCCTGCGCCACCCCGCAAGTCATCCCGTTGTCTTTGAAAGACCCGGTGGGATTGAACCCCTGGTGCTTGAACACCAGCCTTTCGAGCCCTCCATACCGGGCGGCCAGGCGCGCTTCGAGCAGGGGAGTGTTTCCTTCGCGCAGTGTGACCACGCCCTGGTGGTCGGAAAGAAACGGGATGAATTCGCGGTAGCGCCACACGCCGCTCTGGTCGAGCGGCGCGTTCGACGCACGACGCGCGCGCCATAGCGTTTTCAGCTCCCCGGCGGGCTGCGCCGGCTTCCCATACACCGCCTCCAGCAGCCCTCCGCACCGGGGGCAGTTGTAGATGACTTCGGTGATGGGGTACCGCGCGCGGCAGCGCTCCTCGAAACATGCAAGTTCGGCTGTCATGAAGCCTTTATTATAAGTTCAGACTGGAGAATGGCGGCGCTGGCTGTAGGGCAGCAGCGGTGGTGGTTCTCAGCCGGGCAGCGGGCTGCTTAATCCAATAACCCTTTGTATCACAATGCGTTACGGTTTGGCAATAGGATTGCTCCGAACCATGGTGGAGGTGGAAAATGAAAAAGATAATGCTGATTGCCAGCGCAGCGTTGATGCTGCTGCCCCTGACGGCCGCCGCCCGCGTGGGCGTTTTTATCGGTGGCGGGTTTGGCGGGTTCGCGCCCATGGGATGGTATGGTTACTACGGCCCGTTTTACGGCCCGTATCCTTACGGAGCTTACTACGGCGTGCCCAACGCCGGCCAGGTGAAACTGGACACGAAGGTGAAGACCGCCGAAGTATTCGTTAACGGCGCATATGCTGGGACCGCCGGAAAACTCAAGACCATGTGGATGCGCCCCGGCACTTACACCATTGAATTGCGGGGTCCGGGAGGGGAGCAATTCACGGAGAAGATCTACGTGATGGCCGGAAAGACGGTGCATGTGGAGCCGGGGTTCCAGACGGAAGCCCGGTAGTGACACCGAGCAACGGGCAGGCTAAAGCGTGCCCCACCTGGTGGTGATGCCTGCGTAGGCGTCGATTCGCCGGTCGCGCAGAAACGGCCAGTTGCGGCGCACTTCTTCGATACGGCGCGGGTCGCACTCGACGACGAGAGTCTCTTCCCCATCATGCGAGGCTTCCGCGAGCACGTGGCCGAACGGATCCGCCACGAACGACCCGCCCCAGAATTCCAGTCCAGTCTCGGGAGGCCCTTCGAACCCCACGCGGTTGACCGCCGCCACGTAAAGGCCGTTGGCGATGGCGTGCGCGCGCTGGATGGTGCGCCAGGCATCGTGCTGCGCCGCACCCTCGCGCGCCTTTTCGACGGGATGCCACCCGATGGCGGTGGGATAGAAGAGCACCTGGGCGCCGGCCAGCGCCGCCAAGCGGGCCGCTTCGGGATACCACTGGTCCCAGCACACCAGCGGCGCCACGCGTGCGAACCGCGTATCGAAACAGCGAAATCCCAGGTCGCCGGGGGTAAAGTAATACTTCTCGTAATAGCCCGGATCGTCGGGGATGTGCATTTTGCGATAGATCCCCAGGAGTGTGCCATCGGCATCGATGACCACTGCGGTGTTGTGATATACGCCCGCGGCGCGCCGCTCGAAAACCGAACCGATGATGACCACCTCGAGGTCGCACGCCAGGCTCGCGAAACTCTCGGTGGTGGGCCCGGGGACCGGTTCGGCCAGATCGAACAGGGCGGCGTCCTCCTCGCGGCAGAAGTATTGCGAGCGGAACAGTTCTTCGACGCACACGATCTGCGCGCCCTTGCCGGCAGCTTCGCGAATGCGCCATTCGGTCTTGGCGAGATTCTCGTTGGGGTCCTTCGAGCAGGCCATCTGGACCAGGCCGATGCGGAACTTGGAGCGCTGCACAGAACCATTGTAGCGGCGTATGATTACTTTTGACCTATCGCGCTCTGGTTCTCTTCGATATCGACGGCACGCTGGTGCGGCGCGCCGGCCCGCATCACCGCGAAGCGCTGGTCCACGGCATCCGCCGCGTGACCGGACTGAAAACCACCACCGACGACATCCCCGTGCAGGGGATGCTGGACCCGGACATTGTGGCGGCCATGCTGCGCCAGGCCGGGGCTACGGGCGCCCTGGTCCGCGAAGCCATGCCCGAGATTCTGCGCGCCGCCGAGCGCCACTACCTGCGGGTGTGCCCGGTTCTGGAGGGCAAACTTTGTCCCGGCGTAACGCCCGCGCTCGAGCGCTTGGCGCGGCGCGGCATCCTGCTGGGCCTGGTGACGGGCAACCTCACCCGCATCGGGTGGCGCAAGCTGGAGCGCGCGGGCCTGCGCGGCCACTTTCGGTTCGGCGCCTTTGGCGAGATGGCCAAGACCAGGGCGGGTCTGGCGAAAATCGCGATCCGCGAAGCCCGCGGCCGCGGCTGGATCGCGCGGGATGCGCCCATTTCGCTCATCGGCGACGCGCCCGCCGACATTCTGGCCGCTCGCGCGAACCGCATCCGCGCCATCGCCGTCGAGACGGGACTGACACCGGCGGAGGAGCTGAGGTCGCATCAGCCCGACATCCTGTTGAAGGATCTTCGGGAACTGCGGCTGCGCATGGTGGAAAGGCCGCGGCTGAACTCACCATCTGCCTCTAAGCTGTAGAAAATCTATACATAATGATGCAGGTTGACGTAGAATTCTACAGGATCTAAGATAAAAGGGTCCCTGATTCCGGTTTCACTGAGTCTTGTTATGGTGTTTCGCCGCGGCCTTTTAAGCGCTGGCCGATTTCCGATCCTTGCGATCTTGAGCGCTGTGGTGTGTACACTGCCGGCTTTCAGCCAGACGCAGGATAACAACTCCTGCGCCGGTTGCCACGACCAAGGCCAGAAACTTCGCGCTTCAGCCCATGCGTCAGTTGGGTGCACTACCTGCCATCTGAATCATGACGCCTCCTACCCCCATCCGGCAGGCGTCCCGAAACCCGCCTGCAGCCGTTGCCACCCGGCACAGGTGGGTGAGCATGCCCAGAGCGTGCACGGACTGGCGCTGAAGCGCGGAAATGCCGCGGCCCCGGATTGCGCCGTCTGCCACGGAAGCGCTCACGAACTGGTCTCGACCCACACCGAGACGTTCCGCAAGAAGGTGCCCGAGACTTGCGGCATGTGCCACACCGAAATTTCCCAGCAGTTTCTCTCCAGCGTGCACGGCAAAGCTCTGGAGCGTGGGGTCGCTCAGGCGCCGGTTTGCACGGACTGCCACGGGGAACACTCCATCCAAGCGCCCACCAACCGCGCCTCGCTGGTGAATCCCAGCAACGTTCCGGAGACGTGCGCGCGGTGCCACGGCAACGTGCGCTTGACCAGCAGGTTTGGAATGCCGGCGGACAGGGTGGTCAGTTTTGAGGCTTCGTACCACGGCCTGGCGTCCGCCGCAGGCTCGCAAACCGTGGCCAATTGCGCCAGTTGCCATGGAGTGCATAACATCCTGGCATCTTCGGACCCGCAATCCACCATCAACCCGAAGAACCTGCCGCGCACGTGCGGCCGGTGCCATCCGGGGGCGGGGACGCGGTACGCGCTGGGGCCTGTGCACCTGTGGGCCGGCCGCACGGAACCGGTCTCCGTGCGCCTAGTGCGGCAAACCTACCTGGTGCTGATTCCACTGGTAATAGGGCTGATGCTGCTGCATAACCTGGGCGATTGGATCCGGAAGTTCCGAAAATTGCGGTGGAGCGCCACACCGCAACCGGAACAATTGCACGGAACCTCCCATCAGCCGCTACGCGTGCTACCCTTCGAACGGGTTTTGCACGGTCTGTTGCTGGTATCGTTCGTGGTGCTGGCCTGGACCGGATTTCAGCTCAAGTATCCCGAACAGTGGTGGGCCAAGCCGATGTTGAGCTGGGAGGCGAGGTGGTCCGTGCGAGGCATGGTCCACAGGTCGGCGGCCGTAGTATTCATTTTGACGGCGATGCTACACCTCGTCTCGCTGATCGTCAATCCGCAACTGCGCCGCCACTGGAAGAACCTCTGGCCGCGCTACACAGACCTGGCCGAGGCCTGGCAGAGCTTCACTTACAACCTGGGGCTCAGCTCCCGAAAGCCGTGCCTGTCGCCATACAGCTTCATGGAGAAAGCCGAGTACTGGGCGCTGGTGTGGGGAGGCGTGGTCATGGGCTTTTCCGGGCTGGTGCTGTGGGCGGACAACCTGACGCTGCGCCTGTTTCCCAAAGAGGTTCTGGATTTTGCCACGGCGGTACACTTTTACGAAGCCGTGCTGGCATGCCTGGCCATCGTAGTCTGGCATTTTTACCTGGTGATCTTCGATCCGGACGTGTACCCGCTGGATACATCGTTCCTGAACGGTAAGGGCGTCCGGGAGCACGGGCCGGCGCCGGCGCCCGATGTTCCGAGAGCGAGCCGATGGTGAGGACGCACTCCTTTTCCCTGGCGCTCGCGGCCGGGGCGCTGGCCACACTCCTGCCGGGCCAGCAGCCCAAGGCCCTTCCGGGCTCCGAGGAGTGCGCCGGGTGTCACGACACGGGCCCGCGGACGGGCAAGCGGGAATCAGGCGTGCCTCCGCCGTTCAATGCGGCGGCTCTGGCTGCCTCGCCGCACGGAACGCTGGAATGCGCGAGCTGCCATAGCGAGCTCGCCAAGAAGGAGTTTCCGCATCCGGAAAAACTGGCCCGCGTGGATTGCAGCTCGTGCCACCCCGACGAGCAGACGCAGTACCAAGCGAGCCTGCACGGGAAGGCTGCGGCGCGCGGCGACAAGCTGGCGCCGGGCTGCAAGGATTGCCACGGAACACACAACATTCTGCGGCCTTCGAACCCGCGCGCGCCCACCTCGGTGATGGAGATCCCCAAGCTTTGCGGGGGCTGCCATCGCGAGGGCACGCCGGTGAGCCTGACGCACGACATCCCCCAGACCAATATTCTGGGCAACTACATGGACAGCATCCATGGCGAGGCGCTTTTCGAGAAAGGTCTCACCGTGGCCGCGGTCTGCACGAGCTGCCATACCGCCCATTTCGTGCTGCCGCACACCGATCCGCGCTCCTCCATCGCCAAGGCGAACATCGCCAAGACCTGCACCAAGTGTCACGGGCAGATCGAGACCGTGCACCGCAAGGTGATCCGGGGCGAGCTGTGGGAGAAGGGACCGAACCTCATTCCGGCCTGCGTGGACTGCCACGAGCCGCACAAAGTGCGCAAGGTCTTCTACCCGGAGGGCATGTCGGACCGCGACTGCCAGCGCTGCCATGGCGACCCGAACCTGAAAGTCACCCGCGGCGGCCAGACCGTTTCGCTGTTCGTCAGCCAGAGTGAGCTGAGCGTGTCGCGTCATGCGCGCACGGCCTGCGTCCAGTGCCACACTGGCGGCACGCCCGCGCACAACCGGCCGTGCGACACCATGCCCGAGAAGGTGGATTGCTCGATCTGCCACGCCGACCAGGTGAATCAGTATCGCGAAAGCACGCACGGCAAGCTGGCGGCGCAGGGGAGCCCGGATGCGCCCACCTGCCAGGATTGCCACAGCCCGCACGGCACCCGCAGCAAGGCCGATTCAGCCTCGCCCACGTTCTCCCGCAACGTGCCGGCGCTGTGCGCCAAGTGCCACCAGGCGGGGCAGAAGGCCGCCATTCGATATAAAGGCAATCAAACCGACATCGTGGAGCACTACAAAGAGAGCATTCACGGCAAGGGCCTGTTGCAGAGCGGCCTGACCGTGACTGCGGATTGCGCCGATTGCCACACGGCGCATCACGAGCTGCCCGCCAGCGATCCGCGCTCGAGCGTCAACCGCGCCAATATCGCCCTGACCTGCGCCAAATGTCACCGCGGCATCTACGAAATGTTCCACATGAGCGTCCACAGCCCGGAGGTGACCAAGACCGCGAAGCCGCTGCCGGTGTGCTCGGAGTGCCATTCGGCGCACAGCATCGAGCGTACGGACCTCTCGGACTTCCGGTTGCACATCATGGACCAGTGCGGGCGCTGCCACCAGCAGATCACGGAGGCCTATTTCGAGACGTTCCATGGGAAAGTCTCCAAGCTGGGGTATCTGCAGACCGCCAAGTGCTACGACTGCCACGGCGCGCACGACATTCTGCCGGTGGACAACCCGCGGTCGCGGCTCAGCCGGAACAACATCGTCAACACGTGCGGGAAGTGCCACATGGGATCGCACCGGCAGTTCGCCGGGTACCTGACCCACGCCACGCACCACGACCCGAAAAAGTACCCGTTCCTGTTCTACACCTTCTGGGGGATGACTTCGCTGCTGGTGGGCACGATGGTAATCTCGGGCGCGCATACCGTGGCCTGGCTACCGCGATCGCTGGATTACCGCAGGCAGATGAAAAACGGCCCGCCGGAAACCGGGATGTACGTGCGGCGCTTCAAGCCCTTCCAACGCAACCTCCACCTGATGGTGGTCTCCAGCTTCCTGGGGCTGGCGCTGACGGGAATGATCCTGAAGTTCTCTTACGCGGGCTGGGCAAAGGTGCTGGCCCACTTGCTGGGAGGTTTCGAGGGGGCGGGGCTGATCCACCGTTTCTGCGCGGTTCTGACCTTCACGTATTTCGGGCTGCATCTGTACGACCTGGCGAGGTCGCGCCGCCAGAGCGGCCAGAGCTGGCGGCAGCTCATCGCCGGCCCGGAGAGCATGCTGTTCAACCGGCGCGACTGGCGCGAATTCACCGGCTCGCTCAAATGGTTTCTGGGCCGCGGCCCGAGGCCGGAGTATGGCCGCTGGACGTACTGGGAGAAGTTCGACTACTTCGCGGTTTTCTGGGGCGTGGCCATCATCGGCGGCACCGGGCTGATGCTCTGGTTCCCCGAGATCTTCACGCGGGTGTTTCCAGGTTGGATGGTCAATGTGGCCACCACCATCCACAGCGACGAGGCCCTGCTGGCGGTGAGCTTCATTTTCGTGGTGCATTTCTTCAATACCCACTTTCGCCCGGAGAAGTTTCCCATCGACACGGTGATTTTCACGGGCGGCATGCCGCTTGAGGAGTTCCAGCGGGACCGCCCGCGGGAATATCGGCAACTGGTGGAAAGCGGCCAACTGGAGCAGAGCCTGATGCCCGAGCCGTCGGCTCAGGCAGCGCGATTCTGGCGGCGGCTGGGCTTCACCGCGCTGGGCGTGGGTCTGCTGATGATCGGGTTGATCCTGTACGCCATGTTGTTCGCCTACCGGTAATCCGCCGCTACTCCGCACCCGGCGTGGTGGCGCACGCACTCGTGCGTACCGCGTCGACAGCCGTGTCGAAGCGCATCTGGTTCCACTTTGACGACCAGCGATACTCTTCGGCGCGCGAAACCACTCCCGCTTTCACTGGATTGTTCTCGATGTAGAGCTTGATTCTCCCCCACTCATGCCCATCCCTTACCCAATGATCGTAGGTTTCCCGCTGCCAGAATGGCTCTCCCGTCCTGCCCAGCAGACGATTCGCCTCGCGCGCGGCGCACCCCTTCAGCGACTTCAGCAACCGGCTGGGCGGCGCCTTCGGCAGCAGCAACACATGAACATGGTTCGCCATCACCACGAAAGAAGCAAGCTCGTAATGTCCGAGTTCCGCCCCACGATGCAGGGACTCTACCACCAGGTTCGCGATGGCGTCCCGGCGAAGGAACATGGGGCCGGCACGAGCCATGTCCAATTGGCGGTCCAGCCAGACGAAAGCCCGACCGGCCAACGCCTTGTGGGGTGGCGGGAAGCGATACGGACGGACAGCGCCGTGAAGGCTCCAGGTAAGGAACAGCCAGCGATCCTGGGGATAGAGGTGCGGCAGGCGGCGAACGGAGATCATACGGAATATCAGTGGGATGGAGTGGCGAAAAATCTCGCGTCGACACAAGTGTCGACGCGGCACGCACGAGTGCGTGCGCCACGGTTAGGCGGGCGGTGCGACCGGCAGCTTGACGATGGTCAGCCAGAAATCCTGAATGGAACTTACTACCTTGAGGAAGTCGACCATGGTGACGGGCTTGGTGATGTAGCAGTTGGCGTGGAGGTCGTAGGAGTGGAAGACGTCTTGTTCGGCGCTGCTGGTGGTGAGGACCACCACGGGGATGCTCCTGAGCGAGGCATCCGCCTTGATTTCCGCCAGCACCTCGCGGCCGTCCAGGCGAGGGAGGTTGAGGTCGAGCAGGATGAGGTCCGGGCGGGGCGCGCCGGCGTGCTTCCCCGTGCGGCGCAGGAAGTCCATGGCCTCCTCGCCGTCCCAGACGTGGTGGAACCCAATTCGGAACTTGCCGTCGCGCAGGGCCTCCTGAGCTAGACGCGCATCGCCCCTATTGTCCTCGACCAGGAGGATATCTATGACGGTGCCGTCGAAAAATGCGCTGATCATGGTTCTCCCTTCTCCGGATCCACTTCCGGAAGCGTAAACAGGAATGCGGTTCCCTTGCCCGGCTCGGATTCGATCCAGATGCGGCCTTTGTGGCGCTCGACAATTCGCTGGCACAGGGCCAGGCCGATGCCCGTGCCGGGGTACTTCTCGCGGGCGTGGAGACGTTGAAAGATGACGAACACGCGTTCGAAGTATTTGGGGTCGATGCCGATGCCGTTATCGGCCACGCGGAAGAGCCACTGGCGCGGGTGATCGGGCGAGCGCCGCGCCTCGATGTGTACGCGCGGCGGCACGCCTGGGGTGCGGAACTTGATGGCATTACCCACCAGGTTCTGGAACACCTGGACGATCTGCACGGCATCGGCCATCACGGAAGGCAGGTCCCCGCAACTCACTTCGGCGCCGCTCTCGAGAATGGCCGCCTGCAGGTTGCGCAGCGCCAGCGAGAAGGCGTTACCGGTATCCACCACGGCCGCGGCGCGGGCATTCGATGTGGTGCGCGAATAGGTCAGCAGGTCCTCGATCAATTGACTCATGCGGGTGGCGCCATCCACGGCGTAAGCGATGAAATCCCGCGCATCCTGGTCGAGTTTGTCGCCGTAGCGGTGGGCCAGCAGTTGGGTGTAACTGGCCACCATGCGGAGCGGCTCCTGTAAGTCGTGCGAGGCCACGTAGGCGAACTGTTCGAGTTCGCGGTTGGAGCGTGCGAGGTCGTCCCGGGTGCGGCGGAGGAGTAATTCGCCGCGGTGGCGTTGCACGATTTCACCCAGCAGGCGGGCGGAACCGGCCAGGCGCTGCTTGGCCAGCTCGACGATGAAAGGCGGGCGTGTTTCATAGGCCGCGGCGTAGCTTTCCAGTTCCGCTACCTCCACGCCGAGCTGCCCAGCCAGTTGCGCCAGCCGGGAAGGGTCGCGGGTCGGGTCGCCGTACCCCATGCTCATGGTCCCCACCAACTCGCCGCCGGCGCGGATGGGAACGGCGTAGATGCGAAGCTCGTCGAGACACTGGAGATCCACGGGTTCGCCGTGCGCCATGATCTCCATGGAAGCCTCCTTGGCTGGGGATCCGCGGCATAACCACTTGCAGCAGGCCTGGGGCTCGCAGACGCCGGCCGCGGCGCAGCGTTGGATGGAACTGGCATCCAGGAACCGGCACCAGTCGGAAACCAGCGCGCTGTAAGCCAGATCGCCGTTGGCCTCGTGCACGGCGAACCAGGTGCCCATGAGGACGTGAAAACCGGCGGCGATCTCGGACAGGAGGGAATCGCCGGCGGCGTCGAGAATCAGGCGCGCCGTGTTGCGCTCGCCGAGGCGGCAGGCGGTCCCCCGCAACGTTCGGGGCAAGATTACCACCGTGCTGCGCGCCGTGTTGCGCTCGCCGAGGCGGCAGGCGGGGCCCTGGGCGGGCAACTCGGGGGGGAGATCCCCCGCCGGGGGAGAAAGCATCCAGCTCAACCGGTCGAGGTCGCGCCGGACGCGCTTCTGCTCGGTAATGTCGCGGGAGATCCTGGACGATCCGATAATGCCCCTGGAAGCGTCCTTGATGGGCGAGACTGAGAGCGACACGTCGACCAGGCGCCCATCCTTGGTGAGGCGGAGCGTCTGACAGTGTTCGATGCGTTCACCGGAGCGAATGTCCTGGAGGATTCTGCTCTCTTCGTCGCCGTGGCCGGGCGGTATCAATCGGCCGATGGTCTGGCCGGTCATTTCCGCGGTGGAGTAACCGAACAGGTGTTCGGCTGCCTCATTCCAGGAGGTAACCACGCCATCGATATCTGTGGAGACGATGGCGTCCTGGGAACCCTCGACGATCGCGGCCAGTCTGGCGGCGGTGGCCGAACGCGCCGCGCCGGCTTCCACAAGCAGCCGGTACTGGACTTTGGCGCGCTTCTGCCAGAGGGCGAAAAACAGAGCCGCCACGGCGGCAAAAGCGGTTACGAACAGGACGGGCCGAAGAGGCGCGAAGGGCGGCATCTCAGAAATTCCTGAAGTCCGGGCCGGGGAGCCGCGGGCCGGTGGCGAAGAAGGTGTCCAGGTCGGCGATCAGCGCGGTAGCGCAGAGGTAGCCGGAGGAGTTGAAGACGTTGCGCCGCAGGAGGGCCGGCAAGGAGACGGTTCGGCTGCGGTCGCCGCCGGACACGGCCAGCGGCTCGGAGAGCAGCAGCGCCAGGAACTGACGCCCCTCACGCGCGTCCTGCGTGCTGGAAACCAGCAGGAGGGCGCCTTCACCGGGGCGGAACAGGGTTTCGTCGCTGGAGATGCGTGCGCGGACCAAGGCCTCGAGGTCGGCGTCGATGTGCTCGACGTGGCTCGCACTGAGGCGGTTGCGGAGGACGGAGTCGCGGTCGAGCATAAGAGCAATCACCACGAAAGGGTCATGCGAGGCGAAGCCGGCTGTCAGCGCTTCCACGATTTCGGGGGGGATGCGGCTGAACGTGGGGCTGGCGGGCTCCTGGTGCGCCGGCCGGCTGCCGATGGCGTAACGAATGGCCCGTTCCAGTTCCAGCGGGCAGAGGCGGCTCTTTTCCAGGTACCCCACCACCCCGGCCCGCATGGCCTGCAAATCGATGGTGCGGCTGCCCACCCCGGTGAGCAGCAGGAATGGGCAATCGACACCGCGGGCGCGCGATTCCATGACGACTTCGACGCCGGTGTGCCCGCCCAACTGGTAGTCGACCAGACAGAGGTCCCAGTCGATTTCCCCCAGCGCCTTGATCCCTTGCTCGTAGGATCCGGCCCAATGTAGATGGCAGCCGGAGTCGGGTATCTTGCCGACCATGTGGCGGACCAGCATGGCATCGTTTTCGTCGTCATCGATCATGAGGACTTGGGCTGCGGATTCCGGATTCACTCGGGCGCCTCGATTAATCCCAGCCAGTAGGTGCGGATGAGGGTGACGGCACTCACCAGCTCGTGCAGGCCGATGGGCTTGACGACGTAAGAGGAGGCGCCTAACTGGTAGGCGCGGCGGACATCGCCGTCGTTGCGCGACACGCTGAACATGACCACCGGAGTGGCCAGCAGGCGGGGGTCGCCTTTCATTTCCGCGAGGGCTTCCAGGCCGTTCATTCGAGGCATGTTCACGTCCATCAAAACCAGGGCCGCGCGCATACCCGGGAGACGCAGGCGTTGGAGCAGCGCGATGCCGTCGGGTTCGCACACCAGCGCGTGCCCGTTGCCGGCCCGCGTCCAGGCCGCTTTGAGGAGGAAGAAATCGGCCGGACTGTCTTCCGCCACCAGCACAGGCCAACTGGTGCTTACTTTCATACGCTCCGGGCTTTCACACTGGTACTCATCGACCCGGATGGGAAGATGTGTAACGCCGGCTTTCAGGATGGCCGGGCGGGTGGGGTTTGCCCCGGGCCGAGCGAGAAGAAGAAGGTAGCGCCCACCCCCGGTACGGCTTCGGCCCAGACGCGCCCGCCGTGCCTGGTGACGATGCGTTTGACGGTGGCGAGGCCGACCCCGGTGCCTTCAAACTCGGTCTGGGAGTGCAGGCGCTGGAAAACGCCGAACAAGCGTTGGGCATGTTCCGCGGCGAAGCCGACGCCATTGTCGCGCACGGCAATGACGGGCGCGGCGTGGCCGTCGACAGTGGGAAAGACCTCGATGCGGGCGGGGTTGCGGCCGCGCGTAAACTTCAAAGCGTTGGAGAGCAGGTTGATCAGCACGATGCGGAGCAGGCTGGGGTCGGCATCGAGCGAAGGCAGGCCGGCAACCGACCATTCGACGGGCCGTCCCTGGGCTTCCGGCGCGAGTTCTTCGATCACCCCGGCGATCAGGGGGCCGAGAGCCACGGGTTGCCTGGAGACCGGGCAGCTCCCCGACCGGGAGAACCCCAATAGATCGTCAATCAGCTTCCGCATTTGCTCCACGGAATGCAGGATGCGGGCCAGCAGCGTCTGCGCGGACGCATCCAGGCCCGCGCCGGCTTCCTCCTCAAGCATCTGGGTGAAGCCCTTGATATGGCGCAAGGGGGCGCGCAGGTCGTGGGAAACGGAGTCGGCAAATGCCTCGATTTCCGAATTGGCGGCAACCAGTTCGGCGGTGCGCTCGCGGACGAGATCTTCGAGGAGAACATTCTGGGCTTCGATCTGCTGCTGCGCGAGCTTGCGCTCGGTGACATCGTGGAGCAGGATCAGGGAGGCCGGCTCTTCGTCCCACTCGATCCCGACCGCTCGCACCTCGGCCGTTCGCGCCGTGCCGCCGGGGAGCGGGATATCGATCTCGGCCGTGCCGGGCTGGATGACGAAGCCGCCGGCCTGGCCTACCAGATCGGCGGCCGAGCGGCCGTACATTTTCTCGGCGCCGCGGTTGACAAAACGCACTGCGCCGGAACGGTCGAGGATCAGGATGACGTCCGCGCTGGCTTCGATGATGTCCCGCAAGGCGGCCCGGTTCTTCTCCAGGCGGGCGGCGCGCAAATCGAGCTCCGCGCGCACGCGGTGGCGTTCGATGGCGAAGTGGACGGCGCGAGCCAGCAGCGGCCCGATGCCGGGGCCCTTGACCAAGTAATCCTGGGCGCCGCCGCGCAGCGCCCGCAACGCGACCTCGTCGTCGTGGATCCCGCTATAAACGATCAGGGGCACTTCGGGCACGGCGGCGCGAAGCCGTTCGAAGGTCTCCATGCCCCGGCTGCCGGGAAGGTCGAGGTTGAGCAGAACAGCGTCGAACTCGCGGCTGGCCAGCAGGTGCAAGCCATCCGAGAGACGGGGAGCGATGGTGAGATGGGCGTCAATCAGGACTTCGCCGCTGAACTCGGCATGGAGCAGCCGGGCGTCGCCCGGATTGTCTTCGAGGACCAGGACTTCCACCCGGCCGCGGGTTGTTCCGAAAGACTCGTTGTGGTTCATGGCAGCGGATGACCGCGCCGTATAAACTACTCCCCTCTGTATGGTGGCCAATGCGGTGGGGTTTCTCAAGTATTTGCGCGAAGCGCGCCATCCGGGCGGTAACGTCGGTAACGTCCGGACAGGCCGCAACGCCTAACCTGTCACTATGACCAAGAAGCTGCTTTTTGTCGTGACTCTTATGCTTGTCGTGGCATTCGCCCTTATGGCGGCGGATATCACCGGCAAGTGGGTAGCCGAGCAACCGGGCAGGAATGGCGGCCCGGGTCGCCAGGTAACGTTTGATCTGAAGGCCGATGGGGCCACGCTGACCGGCACCATGAGCGGTGGCATGGGTGGCGGCCGCGGCGGCCGTCGCGGCGGTGGCGGTGGTGGTGGCGGCGCTCCCCAGGCGCGTGAAATCTCCGACGGGAAGGTAGACGGAAACAACATCTCCTTCACCGTGAAGATGGAGTTCAACGGCAACACGATGGTGACCAAGTACGAGGGCACGCTCTCCGGCGACGAGCTGAAGTTGAAGGTGACTCGCGACACGCCCAATGGGCAGATGACCAACGAAATGACCGCCAAGCGGTCGAGCTAGCACTCACCCGCGTCCGGCCTTTACGCAGGCCGGGAAAAACCAGGCGGTCTTTCCCGTGGCTTCAAGCGGAAATGTCGGCTTTTGTGGAGTTTAGCCGGATGTCACCGCGGAGGGTAACATCCGGGTGTGGGGCGACGCCTTTGAGTTACTATGACCAAAAAGCTGTTGTTTGTAGTTACGATTCTGCTTGTTGTAGCGTTCGCCGCGATGGCGGCGGATGTAACGGGTAAGTGGGTTTATGAGCAAGCTGGCAGGCGGGGTGGAAACCCAACCCAAGTTACACTTAACCTAAAGGCCAATGGAAGCACGCTGACCGGCACTGTGGTAAGGCCTGGCCGCGGCGGCGAATCCATGGAAAGCCAGATCACGGAAGGCAAGATTGATGGCGACAACATCTCCTTCAAGATCACCATGGAGATGGGCGGCAATTCGATGACCACGGAGTACTCCGGCACCGTTTCCGGCAACGAGATGAAGTTGAAGGTCTCTCGTCCGGGTCGCGATGGTTCGCCGATGGTTACCGAAGCCACCGCCAAGCGGTCCGCAGACTAACATTTACCCGCGTCCGGCCGCGTGCCGGTGCGGCCAGATCAGGCGGCCCTTCCCGCAGTTTTGCGCGGTAGGGTCGCCTTTTGTTTTCAGGGGGTCTGTTTCGGGAAAGCCCGCAAATATTGCACCGGCGGATCGACTTCCGCGCCGAGCGCCCTGGCGGCGTGGAGCGGGAAGTAGGGATCGCGCAAGAATTCGCGCGCCAGCAGCACCAGGTCGGCCTTCTCCGAACGGATAATCTCATTGGCCTGCTGCGGGGTGGTGATCAGCCCGACGGCGCCGGTGAGAATGCCGGCCTCGCGGCGGATGCGCTCGGCAAAGGGAACCTGATAGCCCGGAGTGAGCGGCACTTTGGCGTTGGCCGCCGAACCGCCGGACGAGCAATCGACTAGATCCACGCCCAGCGGCCGCACACGGCGCGCCAGTTCGACGGATTCGTCGGGAGCCCAGCCGCCCTCGACCCAATCGGTAGCGGAAATCCGCAGGAACAGCGGCAGGTTGAGAGGCCATGCCCCGCGCACCGCATGTACCACTTCCAAAGCGAAACGGATACGGTTTTCGAAGGCTCCGCCATACTCGTCGGTGCGGCGATTGCTAAGCGGAGAAAGGAACTGATGTATCAGGTAGCCGTGCGCTCCGTGGATCTCGACTACCTGGAAACCGGCCCGTAGAGCGCGCCGCGCGGCCGTTCGAAAAGCCTCGACGATGGAGTGAATTTCGGATTGCGACAGCTCGACGGGGGCGGGATCCTGGGGCTGGAACGGGACCGCGCTGGGCGCCACCGTGGGCCAGCCGCCGGCCGGATGCGGAATAGTCTCGCCGCCTTCCCACGGACGGCGCGTGCTGGCCTTGCGGCCGGCGTGCGCGAGCTGGATTCCCGCCACCGCTCCGTGCTCCCGCAGGAAGCGTGCGATGCGCTCCAGCGGATCGATGTGCTGGTCGTGCCAGATGCCGGCATCGGCCGGCGAGATGCGCCCGCGCGCCTCCACAGCAGTGGCTTCCGTCATCACCAGGCCGGCGCCGCCCACGGCCCGGCTGCCCAGGTGGACCAGGTGCCAATCGGTGGCCAGCCCGTCCACCGAGGAGTACTGGCACATGGGTGAGACGGCGATGCGGTTGCGGAAGGTGACATCGCGGATCGCCAGCGGCGTGAACAGGTTTGTGCTCATGATTGGGCCTCAGCGTTCGCTATCGAGCATCTTCATTTGGGCGGCATCATACCTGGTTCCCGCGACCCGCGAGGCATGGCAGATTTCCTCCAGCCGGGCAAGTTCACCGGCCGATAGCGTAAGATCGAGCGCCCCCATCGAGTCCGCCAGTTGTGCGCGCGTGCGCGCGCCGATCACGGGGACGATGTCGCCGCCCTTGCTCAGAACCCAGGCGATGGCGAGCTGGGCCGGTGTGGCGCCTTTCTCCGCCGCCAGGCGAGCCAGCGCGCCGAACAATTGCCGGTTCTGTTCGTAGTTCGTCCCGGTGAACCGCGGCAGACGCGCGCGGATGTCGTTCTTTTCGCGTGGCTCGGAACCGGTCAGCAGGCCGCGTGAGAGCACGCCGTAGGCGGTGACGGCGATTCCCAGTTCGCGCACAGCAGGCAGAATCGTCTTCTCGATGCCGCGGCTTACGAGCGAGTATTCGATCTGCAGATCGCAGATGGGATGCACCGCATGGGCGCGGCGCACGGTCGTTGCGCCCACCTCCGAGAGACCCACAAAGCGAACGTATCCGTCCTGGATCAAATCGGCGATGGCGCCCACGGTATCTTCGATCGGAACCCCGGGGTCCAGGCGCGTCAGACGATAGATGTCGATGCGGTCGGTCTTGAGACGCCGCAGACTATAGGCCGCGAAATTCCTGACGGCCTGGGGACGGCCATCCACCCCGATAAATGCGCCGCTGGGGGCGCGCATGGCGCCGAATTTCACGGAAAGAAGCACCCGGTCCCGCCGGCCCTCGAGCGCGCGCCCCAGCAGCATCTCGTTATGACCCATGCCATAAAAGTCGCCGGTGTCGAGCAAGTTGATGCCGGCGTCGATGGCCGCATGGATGGTCGAGATACTCTCCGCCTCATCGGCGGGTCCGTACCAATCGGACATTCCCATCGCGCCCAATGCGAGAGCGGAAACTGGCGGCCCCGCCGAGCCGAGTTGTTGAATCCTCATGTCACTTCGAATCCTCGTTCGGTGCGCCGAGCTTCATGCGGTCATTTTATCCAGCCACAACGCTTCCAGCACGCCTTTCCATTTGCGCAGAATCAATTCCGCCAGGTTTAGCGCGATGGCCAGCGCCACCAGGCCCGGCCATAATTCCATGGTCGAGCGGATGCTCCGGCCGCCGGCATCGAAGACCTCGCGCGGTGCGGGGTTGAAGCGACCGCCGGTGGAGGCGGCAACCTGGCGCAACAACGCTTCGTTATTGCCGTATTCCCGCAGTTCGTCTTCCTGGCGATAGAAACCAACCTCGGGAAAGGCGCGCGACTCCGCCAGCGGGCGCACGCGGAAGAGCCCCTGGTTCTGGCCGATGGCCAGGCGCCCGCGATAATGGCCCGCGGCCACCTTGCCGACCTTCAGCGGCGCTTGGAAGCCGTTGGGTCCGAAAACGAAGATGTCGGGAATCGGGACGCCCTGGGGGCCCGGTTCCTCCACATTGCGCGAAAGACGATAGTCCACCACCAGCTCGTTTGAGGCGCGGTCGAAATCGGCGGCGGTTTCAGTCTGGGAAGCGTGCGGCAGAATGTCGCGGAAGATGTTGGCCCACAGCCGGTCGAAGCCCGGCCAGGTCACCCAGTTCATCGCCCAGCGGTTTTTGGCGTCGGAAGTGAATACGGCCGCGCGGCCCAGGCCATATTGCCAGCGCACCAAGAGCGGGTCGCCGCCGGCGGCGGTTAGGATCGTGTCCGACGCCGGACGCGCCTCGAACCGCACGTATCCACGCAGCGCGGGCGCATTTTCCATGCCGACTCCGTCGAGGATTTCGGCCTGCTTCACAATTTTCGGCGTGATCGATTTCTCAACCGCTGTGAGGCCGGTGTGCTCCTCCACGTCGCGCAGCACAATCTGCTCCAGGCCGGAAGGATCGTTCAGGAAGTACGATTTGCCATCGGCGCTGGAGGCCACCTTTTCCAGAAACGCGCGGTTCACGTCCTGCCCCAGGCCGACGGTGGAAATGGTGACATGGTTGGCGAGCGCTTGCCGGGTGAGTTGGAAGCTGTCGCCTTCCTCGGAAATGCCGTCGGTGAGGAGCACGATGTGCTTGTAGGCGGCGGGCTGCGGGAGAATGCGCCGGTAGGCCTCCGTGAGCGCGGGCGCGATCTGAGTGCCACCATCGGCCACGATGCCGGAGATCAGTTGCTCGATAAAGGCGCGGTCCTCGGCCTTGCGAATGGGCACGGCCCACTGGAACGAATTGTCGAAGATGAGCACGCCCACCAGGTCGATGGGCCGCAGGTTCTCGACCACTCCGATAGCGGCCAGCCGCGCCAGCTCGATCTTGCGGCCTTCCATGGAAGACGATTTATCCATGACCAGGACGACGGCGGTGCCTTGGGGCGAGCGCGGCGGCGCGAGCCGGGCGGGGAGCGCGCGTTCCAAGGGGTCCTCTTCGCCCTTTTTCTCGACGTAGACGTTGCGCTCGCCGGCGATCCACAGCAGGCCCCCGCCCTGCTTTACGAAATCTTCGAGCGCGGCCTTGCGCGCGGCTGGAATGGCTCCCATATCCCAGTTATTGATGACCGCGATCTGGTAGTTGTCGAGCTTCTCCGGGACACCATTGGGCGCAGGCTCGACTTCGAACTGGTTGGCTTGGAGCGCGCGCAGCAAATGCCGCTCGCTGGCCGCGGGGTCGTGCGAAACCAGCAGCACGCGGGGACGTCGCAGCGTGACGGCGTCTTCGAAGCGCGTTTCACCGAGATCGCCGGCGGAGATCTTCCCGGCCAGCGTAATCGCGCCCACCGAGTTGATGCTGGCGTCAAGCCGCAGGCGATTGGGGCCGGGCACAAGCTCCACCTGGCTGACGCCGATGGATTTGCCCTCAGCCGCCATCTCGACGGTGGCACGTCGCGCGGCGCTCGTGGTGCCTGGCAATTCCAGCGTCACGTCAATGGGGAAGCGCTCGCCGCTGAACACCTGGCCCGGAATAACGATAGAGTCGAGCCGCAGCCCGGGCTTAGGACGGCCGGCCAGCGGTATGGTATCGATGGGGATGCCAAGCTGCTCGGCCTGCCAGATGGCGCGCGCCACGCTGCCCAGGTTCTCCTTTCCGTCGGAGATCAGCAGAAGGCGCGGCAGCATACCCGCGGGCAGTGAGGTGGCGCCGTCGCGGATGGCGGATTCGATGTCGGTGGCGCGCCCCGCGGCGCCTGCGGTGCGTCGCAGTCGCCAGCCGTCCTTGGGGTGTTCCTCGGGGGCGGCATTGCGTGTGGAGCGGGCGAAGGGGATGACGCGCGCCCAGTGGCGGCCGCGCGCGCTCTCGACCTGGCCGGCGAGCGCCGATTCGGTCCGGAGATCCTCCGCGGACATACTGGCCGACGTGTCTGCCAGCACGGCCACCGCTACCTTGGTCCGGTAGACGGCTATGCGCGGCGAGGCCAGCGCCAGCAAGATGGCAGCCATCGCAGCGGCTTTGAGCAATGGGCCGGTACGGCGCGCGGAACCGCGCCAGAACCTTCCGTAGAGCAGCCATTCAACCAGCAATCCCACGCCGCCGGCGATCGCCAGCCACGGCCACAGATCGGTCGAGCCCTCAGCAATCTGCGGCCAACTGGGAAGGTCGCGGCGCGTGCCGGCCGGTGGCTCCCACTTGCCATCCCAGAGCTGCGGAAGAGTGAGCGAATAGACGTACTCGCGGTCGCCGGCCAGCACGCGAACCCCGCCCGGCCGGCCAGCAAAAAACTCCAGGGTGCCTTCGTGCCATGTGAAGGGCACGGGCGAGCCGTCTTCCGAGACGACCGTGACGTCCGCCGGCGCGCCGGCCGGATCCAGTTGGAGCTTGACCGTTCCCACGCTGCCGCCAGCGATTTCCCACTGGCGGAAGATTTCCGGCGACACCCAGCGCAGCAGGTTGGCGAAAAGCAGCGGTGTAGCCAGCTCGTAGCGCATGCCGGAAAGTGCGGGATGGAAGCCGAAAACCGCCATCCTGGGCTTGCCGGGCCGCGCTACGATCACCGGTCCGGCGGCCACTTCGCCGATGCGCAAGTCCGTAGGCGCGGTTTCGAAAACCGAGGCCTTCTGCAGCTTGAAATCCCTGGCGCGGAGCCCGGCGGCTACCGGATTGCCGGTATCCCAGCGCTCGAACAGCGCCTGTTCCACGGTGGAGCGGACGGGTACCGGCGAGCCTTCGGCCGGTGGGTCGATCCAGATGGAATCGGCGGCCGGCCGCTGCGGCGGGATGAAGCGGTCGAGAATCACCAGGCCCCGATCGCCAGCGCGGTACTCCTCCGGCTTGCGATACACCGCCGCAACCCGCGGGGTAGCCGACAGAGCCGGGCGCAACAGATCGGGATCATTGGAGTAGACGGTCACGGTAAGCACGGCCAAAGCCGGCAACTCGACTGACACGCGGTCGTCGGCGGGGAAGGCGTCACCGGGTGACAGGCTCACGCCTAGGATTCCCGCGGCGGAAGTTCGATATTCCAAGCTGGCTTCCGCATCGCCGCCCGGTGGCAGCAGGAGACGTCGCGAGCCCGCCGCAATCCTGCCCGCTTCACCCGGCGGCCCAAAGTCGAGCGACAGCGTCACGGTGCGATCCATCGTTCCATAGTTGCGCGCGGAGACGTAGATCTCCCACAGGCCGGGGTCGGTGGCGGAGCGCCGCGCGCCCACCTTGCGCAGGCCGCAGTTCTCGATGACATCCGGCACAAACAGGACGCGAAGGTTGGGAGGAAGTGGCGGGGCGGCGCCGGGATCGCGTTCGGCTGTGCGCCCTGTCCCGACGACCGCGATTTCTCCCGCGCGCCGGCCTTCCTGAGATTGGATGTGGCGCGCGAATGCCAGCGCCTGATCGAGATCGAGAGCGGTGGCGCCGGGCTGGGATGCCGCTATGGCCGCTTCCAGCTTGCGGCGGTCCGGCTCGAAGGCCGTGGCGGGAGTGGCCAGGGCGTCGGCGCGCACCAGCATGACGCGGTCGCGCGCGGGAAGGGCGCGAAGATACTGGCGGGCGCGGGCGCGGGCCAGGTCCATCAAAGTGCGATTGCCGGAGCGCGCCGCCATCCAGGCCGAGGTTTCGAGGATGAGAACATGGTCCCGCCCGGCCGGCGCGGGCGCACCCCAGCGCAACTGCGCCATGGCCAGCGTCAGCAGCGCCATGCCGGCCAGTTGCAGGATCAACGACCACGGCTGTTGGATGCGCCGCCGCGCGGCCACCGCGGGTTGCCCGGCCGCAACCCAGAAGCGCAGCGTGGAAACCACCTGGCGGCGGCGCGACCGGTCGAGCAGGTAAAGCGCCACGGCGAGGGCGGAAACGGAGCCGAAGATGGTCAACAACTGCGCCAGGGACAGATTCAGCAGGTACATGTCCGGCCCCTCATGCAATCCCCCGCACGCGAATCAGCTCCCCGAAGAGCGCGCTCTCGAGCGATTGCGACGTGGCCATACCGGCGTAGCGCCCACCGCTGCGCATCGCCACGGTCTCGATTGCGGAGCAATACTCGTCGAAGGCGCGGGTGTACCGGGCGCGCGCGGCCTCGTCGAAATCCAGCTTGAAGGCGGCCCCGGTTTCGGCGTCGCGCAACTCGAGTTCGCCCGTCCATGGGGGCGCCCGGTCTTCCTCGGCCCAGATCTGGAGCAGCATCAGCTCGTGGCCGAAATCGGCCAGGTACTGGAGCGCCCGCTCGCAGCCGTTGTCGTCCAGAAAATCCGAGATGACGATGACCAGCCCGCGTTGCGAGTAAGCGCCCATGAAGTCGCGGACCACCGCGTGATAGTTGGTGGGGCCGCCCGGCGCGAGCGAGGCCAGGCCGTCCATCACGCCGGGGAAGCGGTACCGCCCGCCGGTCGAGAAAATGCGCCGCGCCAGGCGGTTGGAGAAGCCGTGAATGGCGATCGAATCGAGCCGCACCAGCCCGACGAAGCAGAGCGCGGCCGCCAGCTTGCGCGCGTAATCGAATTTCCGCCCGCCGTGCGCCGTCATGGAACCGCTCGAATCGAGCAGCAGGCGGACGGGCACACGCGGCTCTACCTGGAACATCTTGAGGAAGAGCTTTTCCAGGCGCAGGTAAGCGCGCCAGTTGACGGCGCGCAGGTCGTCGCCGTGATGAAAGGTGCGGTGGTCGAGGAACTCCTGTCCGGCGCCCGCGAAGCGCGACACATTATGGCCGCCCACCAAACCGGCGAAGGATTTCTGCCAGTGGATGGTGAGGCGTTCGAGCTTTTCCAGAAACTCGCGCTCCAATAACGGGGGCGATGCCATGCGATACCTACGCGGCGGAGGCCCGCGCGGTTACTCCCTGGATGATGGCGTCGAGGATGGTTTCCGGCGTCTGGCCATCGGCGTGAGCGTCGAAGTTGAGGATGATGCGATGGCGCAGCACCGCCGGGGCCACGTGCCGCACATCCTCGATGGCCAGGTGGAACCGGCCGCGCATCAGCGCCAGCACCCGCCCGCATTCCACCACCCCCTGGGCGCCGCGCGGGGAACTGCCGTAGCGGATATACTTCTTGGCCAGTTCGTGCGCCTCCTTCTGCTCGGGCTGCGTGGCCATCACAAGCTCGACCGCGTACTCTTGCACGTGCGGCGCCACCAGCACTTCCCGGCAAACCGAGCGGACTTCCAAAATGGCTTCCCGATCCATGACGGCAACCGGAACCTGCTTTTCCTTTTGGATGGTGCGCTCGATGATGCGATGCAACTCCTCGCGGCTGGGATAGGTGACCAGAATCTTCATGAGGAAGCGGTCGAGCTGCGCTTCGGGCAGCGGGTAGGTGCCCTCCATCTCGATGGGGTTCTGAGTGGCCATCACCAGGAAGGGGCGGTCCAGCTCGTGAGTAGCCGTGCCGCTGGTGACGGTGCGCTCCTGCATGGCTTCGAGCAGCGCCGACTGCGTTTTGGGCGTGGCGCGATTGATCTCGTCGGCCAGGACCAGGTTGGCGAAGATCGGGCCCGGCTGGAAACGCAGCGATTTGGCGCCCCGGTCTCCGGTTTCGATCATCATGCTGCCCACGATATCGGCCGGCATGAGGTCCGGCGTGAACTGGATGCGGGAGTATTTCAGTTGCAGAGCCCGCGCCAGAGTGCGGAGCAGCGTGGTCTTGCCCAGCCCGGGAACGCCTTCCAGAAGCACATGCCCCGAGGCCAGCAGGCAAATCAGCACGCCTTCCACGACATCGTCCTGTCCCACGATGACTTTGGCGATCTCCCGGCGAACCGCGTCGAGCCGGTCGACAGCGCGTTGGAGTGCCGCTTCGGGTCCCACGTTTCTCATTGTAGAGCACGCCGGACGGCGCATTCCCGAGGCGGAGGAGCACGCGCAGAGGGGTGAGCTTGGGGTGGGCGCGCTTACGCTTGACTGTGAACGCCGGCCTGTTCGCTCATCTTCTCGGCCAGCACGTTCAGAATCGACGCCATTTCATAAAGCGCCTGCCGGGCCTGCTGCGGCGCGGCAATCCTGGTCAGGCGATACCACCACTGCATCACTTTGTAGTCCAGCACCAGGAGACGGTCTTCGAAGGATTCCAGACTGAGGCCGGCGGCGTGTTGCAGCAAATATATGAGAATCTCATAGTCGCGTTGCAACGAAAGGTGTAGTGGGTCCAGTACCTCGGCGGTTCGAAGCCGAGCCTGCACCTCCGCGAAGCAGAACCGGATATCCGGAACGGCAGACGCCGGAGCTGTCCGCTCCGCATGAGCGCGCAGCAACAGAATGCAGCTATAGCGGAACCAATACAACAAGAGAACTACCGAGAACCCGATTATTAAAAAGCTTGCGATCATTGCGGGCCTGCGACACTAACTTTAGTATGGTACTAGAGCGACCATGACTAGTCTAACATCGTGACGCGCAAGATGCAATATTAACTCTTTCCCTATACCCAAGAATTCTCTCGATACCCCCATTTGTTGGTATATGCATACCCTCAAATGGCCACTCATTCCGGAGGAGGTTGCACGTCCTGGTCCTAACGGCCGCGGTTCTGCGCCTGCCGAAGCCGCCTGATCTCTTCCAGCCGTTCCCCAATGCGCTTCTCCAGGCCGCGGTCGGTGGGGAAGTAATAGCGCCGTCCCGCCAGAGACGGCGGCAGGCATTCCATATCCACGATGGCGTCCTCAAACTGGTGCGCGTGCTGGTAGCCTTGGCCGTAGCCCCACTCTTTCATGTGGCGCGTCACGGGGTTGCGGAGGTTCATAGGGACCGGCTCGGCGATCGTCTGCTCCACATCCTCATGCACCGCGTTCATGGCGCGGTAAGCGGAGTCGGATTTCGGCGCCACGCACAGATAGATGGCCGCCTGCGCCAGCGCCAGGTCGCCTTCGGGTATCCCCAGGAAGTGCACCGCCTGCATGGCCGCCACAGCCTGCTCCAAAGCGCGGGGGTCGGCCAGGCTGATGTCTTCGATGGCCATGCGGATCAGGCGGCGCGCGATGTAAAGGCGGTCCTCGCCGCCTTCGAGCATGCGCGTGAGCCAGTACAGCGCGGCGTCCACATCGCTCGACCGCACCGACTTATGCAGCGCGGAAATCACGTTGTAGTGCTCTTCGCCGCCCTTGTCGTAGAGCAGCGTCTTGCGGTTCATGGCGTCCTGGACGGCGGAGGGGGTCAGCTCGCTTCCGGGCCCAGAGGGCGCCGAGGCCGCCGCCGCTTCCAGGGTGTTGTACGCCTGGCGCGCGTCGCCGTTGGAGTAGATGGCGATTTGCTCGAGCAGTTCCTCGGGCGCCTGTAGGCCCACCACCGGCAGAGCGCGTTTGAGCAGCGTCACGATTTCCGGCACGGTGAGCCCGCGCAGTGCGTAGACCCGGGAGCGGGAAAGCAGCGCCGAGATCACTTCAAAGGAAGGGTTCTCGGTGGTGGCGCCGATAAGGATAATGTCGCCGCGCTCGACGTAGGGCAGAAAAGCGTCCTGCTGCGCCTTGTTGAACCGATGGATCTCATCGATGAACAGGATGGTGCGCCGGCCCACGCGCCGCAGCCGCTCGGCGTCCACCATCACCGCCTTGATTTCCTTGATGCCGCTGAGGACGGCGCTGAACGGAATGAACTCACAGCGCGTGATGCGGGCGATGAGCTTGGCCAGCGTCGTCTTGCCGGTTCCGGGCGGTCCCCAGAGGATGATGGAGGCCAGCTCATCGCGCTCGATCTGGCGGCGCAAGGGCTTGTCCGGCCCGAGAATGTGCTCCTGCCCGATGAAGTCTTCGAGCCGCTCGGGACGCATACGCTCAGCCAGGGGGCGCTGGCCGTGTGTTTCGGGAACCTCTGGGGTGCCCCCTGGGCCCGGCGGTGTGGAGTCGAACAGGCTCACGGCCGCAACGCTCTCTGCCGCCGCGCTTCGTACAGCAGGATGCCGGCGGCCACCGCGGCGTTCAGCGATTCCACCCCCACCGTGGGGATCGAAATATCGAGCGCGGCCGAGCGCAACTCCGCGCCGACGCCGCGCGCCTCGTTGCCGATGACCAGGCCGCATCGTCCGGAGAGATCGCAATCCGCCAGCGAGCGCACCGCGGCATCGGCGCGCGCCGGAACCCCGGCATACAATTCCACCTTGTTCTGGCGGAGAGCGGCGCGCGCCAGGGCGGCATCCACGCCGTGGAGATACGGGATGCGGAACAGAGAGCCGGCGGAAGCGCGCAGCGTCTTGGGATTATACGGGCTTACCGTGCCTTTGAGAAACAGCAGGCCGGTAGCGCCGAAGGCCTCCGCGGCGCGCGCGATGGCGCCGGCGTTGCCGGGGTCCTGCAATCCATCGAGCACCACCACCAGCGGGCAGCCGCGGAACAACTGTTCGAGCTTCCAGACCGGCGGTTTCACCAGGGCCATCACCCCCTGGCTGGTCTCGGTTCCGGACACGCTCTGCAGTAGCGCGTCCGGCAAGACCACCACCTTGACGCCCGTCAGCCGCCGGACGTGCGCTTCGGCGGCCGACCGCACGGATTCGGCGGCCAGCACGATCTTCACTTCGCAATCGCTGCGCAGCGCCTCTTCCAGCAGGTGAAAGGTCTCCGCTACCGACCAACCCTGCTCGGTGAGAGCGCCGCGCGCGATGGCGCGCCGCACGTCCTTGAGCAGCGGGTTGGCGGCGCTCGCGATCGTCTCAGCCTTCGCCATCTGATTACAATAAGGGTTCCGAATGTTCAGAATACCGCACGTGAAGCGGGCCGTATGGGGCGCCGGGGCGGTGGCACTGGCGGGACTGATGGTCTCCGTCGGTTACCTTTCCGTGCGCATCGGGCAGCAAGCCACGCGCGAGGAAGCGCAACCGGCGGATGTGATCCTGGTGCTGGGTGCGGCCGAGTATCGGGGGCGGCCTTCGCAGGTGTTTCGCGCGCGGCTGGACCACGCGCTGGAACTGTACGACCGCAAGCTGGCGCCCCAGATCATGACCACTGGCGGCGCCGGCGGCGAGCTGGTGTTTACCGAAGGCGGCGTGGGCCGCTCCTACCTGATCGGCCGCGGCGTGCCGCCCGAGGCCATCATTGTGGAAACCGAGGGCGAGAGCACGGTGCATTCCACCACCCTGGCGTGCGAAATCATGCGTCGCATGGGCCTCAATTCCGCCATCGTGGTGAGCGACGGTTACCACATTTACCGCGTCAAACAGATGCTCGAATCCCGCGGCTTGAAAGCCTACGGCTCGCCGCGCAAGGAACGCAACCCGGAACCGTTGCGCGACCGCTGGAATTACGTCAAACAGGCGGTGGGATATCTGCTCTGGCGCGTGGGCGTGGGGGTGTAGGGGGCGCAGTCGCTTGGAGGGGGGCGTGGTAGGATATGGGCAAATGCCCGAGATCAGCCGCTTCTTCGGCATCGTGATTCGTATGTATTTCGACGACCACAGTCCGCCGCACATCCATGCCATTTATGCCGGGAATGAAGCCCAGGTCGGAATCGAGCCGATTGCGATTCTCCAGGGCACACTTCCCAATCGCGCGGCATCGATGGTTTTCGAATGGGCGGCGCTCCATCAGCGGGAGCTGATCGAAAACTGGCACCGGCTGCACAACGCTCAGCCGGCAGAGGGAATCAAGCCTCTGGAATAGGACATGAACTATGTTTCCAAGAGTTGAGCGAGTCCGGCCCATGGGCGACTACCGCCTGGAGCTGAGTTTCACTGACGGTACGACGAGCGAACTGGATTTCCGACAACGGATCGTCGGCCGCGGGGGAGTGTTCCTTCAGTTGGAGGATGTGGCGTTTTTCAGGCAGGTTCAGGTGGACCCTGAGGCCGGCACAATCGTCTGGCCTAACGGAGTAGACTTCTGCCCGGACGTGTTGTACAGCTTGGCCACGGGTAAGCCGATTCGAGTTCTGGAGCCAGCTTGAGCACGACTCAGGCATTCAGAAGAGCTGATATGTTCGCGACGTTCATCAGCCCATGGTCCCCCAGCGGCCAAACGTGAGAAATCCCTTTTTGCCTATCGGACTGGCGGGGATTGCAGCGGGTAAATCTGCGTCTTCCAGACCGTCTTGAAACCGGAGGGCAGAGAAAAACTGGAGCCGCGGACGAAAAACGTGCCCACGCCGGGTATTTCCCGCGTCCAGATCCGCTGGCGGTACGCGTTGTCCCACGTCACGCCGCCGAGCTTCGACCGGAACCCGCCCGGCACCGCGCGCATAACGTCGCTGAGCACCATTTCGGCGCCTTCGCGGCGGTCGACATCCTGGAGGTCCGCGTAGAAGCGCAGGTTTCCGCCGGGCGTTTCGAGGCGTGTGAATTCCAACGCCACGATGAAGTAGTCGCCGGCGTCGGAATAGCGCTCCAGGCGGCGGATGCGCCCTTCCACCAGCGCGCCCTCGGGAACCAGCACCTTCCCCTTTTGCGTTACGCCGCCTACCACCTTCCCTCGGATGAGCGATCCGACGGTGGCGCGATCGTCAACGGGAGCACTCAAAGCGACCGTGATACCGAGATCCGGCGGCAGCGTGCCTTCCGCCGCGGCCGGCTGGGGCGACGTTGCGGCGGGGCCGGCGGCAGAAGCGCCATCGCGGGCTGCGCCGAAAACCAGCGTGCTTTCGGCATGGAATCCCTGGCAGTGAGTGAATTCGATGAGGTTGCGGCTCTCCTCGCCATTCACGCCGGTAGTCCGCACATCGGCGGTCTGCGGCAGCAGGACGTCGCTCTCGCCGATGCGCACGCGATTGTAGTAGATGGTGGTAGAGACATCGGTGTAGAGCAGCTCGGCCGGAATTTCGTCGGCGTGAAACTCCAGCCGGCGAAGATCGTAAGTTTCGGGATCGGCCCAGAAGGAACCGCGCATGGCCACCACGCCGGAAGCAGCCGCGTGTTGGATCTTATAGCCGCTCGCCATCTGCGATATGTGGAAATCGTAGCGGGCTTCGCGACGCCCGGTGGGGGACTCGTCGCCTTGGTACTTGATGATGGGCCGGCTATCGAGGAAGATGGCTTTGAGGTACAGCGCGAAGAGGCCACTGCTCATCATGCCGCTGGTCACGAAGGCGAACGGGCTGGTTTCCCAGTGCGAGTCGCCGGGGAAAGCGAACAGCTCTTTGCCGCCGCTAAACAAAATCTGCAGAACCGCGCGGTCCAAGGGCTTGAGCTGTTTACCGGCGGTCTTCCGGAAGCGGGCTACGGTTTCGACACACGTGCAGTCCGGAAGCCGTTCGACCGCTTCCCGCACGCGGTCGCGGATGCGCGCCAGCGTGAGGACTTCCGGCGGGAGATCCTGCGCGGGCAATAAGAAGACGGCAAGAAAGAGCAGAGACACCAGCCGGCGCATACAGCCCGCATTTATGCTACCACGTCCAACAACTACCGCCGTCTCAATTCCTGACGCACCCGTTCCACCACCTTGGGGATGGCCGCGGCGACCTCCGGGGAAAGTTGCGTCCCCACCCTGGCTGAACTGACCGTCACCAGAATCCAGGTGAACTCCGTGTCGCGAAGCGTGGGGGTCACCTGGCGGAGCAGGGCAAGCATAGCGGGGGCCGAGAGGTGATGTGCGTGCTGCTGCCCGTCGATAGGCGGGGATTCGCGCAGAACGGAAACGCTTCCGGGAACGTCGCCTTGAACGGCGTCGATGAGCAAGACACGGCGGCGGCGCTCCATCCGGCTGGCGCAGCTTAAAACATCGGTATCGGCGGAAATCACATCCACCCGGCGCGCCAGCCGGCGGTCGTTGGCGAGAACTTCGGCGGCCGCGGCGCCGGCCCCGTCATCCCCCATCAGCGGATTGCCGAGACCGATCACCAGGTCGGGCTTCATCTCCGTATCAAATGCACGGAGCAGGAAATGCAAGGATCGTAGGCGCGCGCGATCATCTGGAGCTTCTTCTTGAGCGTGGGTTCATCGCGCTCCGCACTTTGTTCGACGGTCTTGCGGAGGTGCTGCTCGAGGCTGGCGGCGTTCATGGCGGTGGGAGTGATCACGTCCGCCGATACGACGCAGCCTTGATCGTCATAGGTGTAGCTGTGGACCAGCAGCCCGCGCGGGGCTTCCGTAATGCCCACCCCGGTTCCGGCGCGGGGAGTCACGGGGACGCAGCCTTCGTCCTTGACGCCGTCATGGATCAAGCGCTCGACCATGTCGAGGGCCAGCCCCAAGTCGTTGACCAGTTCCACGGCCTGCGCTTTGTTGTTGTCCATGGGGTTGTCCGAGGGGATGGAAAGCTTGAGCCGCCCGGAGGCCGTGGCGGAACCCTCCGTAAGCCGGCTCGGATTTACGGTCAGGCGCGCCAGCGAACCCACCATGAACGGGTTGCCGTTGAAGGTGCTGTGCTTGGCATGGGAATGCGCGACGGGCTTTTCGTTGGTCAGGGAGCGGTAATCGGCCGCCGGGACGGTGGCCCGGTCGCCGTTGGAGACGATCATCAGTTCGGCGCCGGCGTAGTAACGGTCGGAGTCGGGAGAATACAGCGCGGCGTATGCGGTAGGGGTGTGGCAGAAGCCGGCGTCCGGCAGAGAGGCGATGAGATCGAGCATGGCCTCGGCGTCCGGAATGGCCTCAATGAGGGCGCTGCGGATGGCGATCAACTGGTCGGCGCTGGGGACCCGCCCGAACCCGCCCGGCGCCGCGTTGACGGGGTGGATAGCCCGCCCGCCGATGGTCTCTTGAATCAGGTTTCCGAGCCTCTTGAGCCGCAGCCCCAGCATGACGGCGGCGGGATGCTCGGCCGCCACGGCAATGGCGCTGGGGCGGTCGAGGTAGTCCGGCACGGCCAGGAAGAACAGGTGCAGGGCGTGACTTTGAATGCTCTCGCCGCGCAAAAGCAGTTCGCGCAGGAGATCCGTCTGGGGACTCACTTGGACGCCCAGGGCGTTCTCCGTGGCCTTGAGGGACGTCAGGCAATGCGCCGGCGAGCAGATGGAGCATATGCGCGAGACGATGGGAGCAATCTCGTCGTAGCGGCGTCCGCGCACCAGGCCCTCGAGCAGGCGCGCGCCTTCGAATACGTCGAAGCGCACGTTGCTGACGGCGTCGCCTTCCAGCTCCACGGTGATGCCCCCGTGTCCTTCCACGCGGGCTAAATGGTCGATGACGATGGTGCTCATTGGCCGGCTCCTATGGGCGCGAAGGTTCGCAGTTTGTCTTCCAGTTGGCGGCGCCCGATGCCCTTCTTTTCCAGCATTTCCACCATGGAGTTGGGATTGCCGTCGGCGAGCGGCCCGCGGCAGCCGATACACGCGATGCGGAGCTCGGGGCAGCGCGCGTGGCAGCCGGCCACGGTGAGCGGGCCGCAGCAGACTTCGCCGCGCTCGATCAGCAGGCAGTTGTTCTCGCGCATCTTGCATTCCGTGCACACAGCGTAATCGGGGTATACGGGCAGATCGCCGTTCAGCAACCCTGCGATGGCGGCCAGAAACTGATCCTTTTCAATGGGGCAGCCGGTGATGCGGAGGTCCACCTTCACCAGCTCATGCAACGCGCGGGCCGCCGTGGAATCGTACCCTTGGCCGGTCTCCCCGTAGATCTCCTCGAGGAGCCGGGCGCGATCGGCGTCGCGATCGAGCGCGGCCACGCCGCCCCACACGGCGCAGGTCCCCAGAGCCACCAGCAGCCCGGAACGCCGGCGAATAGCGCGCAGCGTTTCGGCGTCGCGGTTCGTGAGCACGGCGCCCTCCACCAGGGCTACGTCCAGCGCGCAGCCGGTATCGTTTCCCGAAGAGCCCATCAGGAAATCCCGGATGTCGATAAAAGCGACCAGATCCAGAAGCTGATCTTCGCAATTGAGGATGGCGAGCTGATCCCCCGCGCACCCGGTAAGGCCGAAGATTCCAACCGTCGGTTTGCCCATCCGCTTCGCTCCTTTCAAATCATCTCGGGCAGGTTGATGGCGTCCCAATAAGTGAAAATGGGACCGTGCAGGCAGGTGTACTTATAGCCGATGCTGCAATGCCCGCATTTGCCGACTCCGCATTTCATGCGCCGCTCCAGCGACATGAGAATCCGGTTCTTAGGGAAGCCGAGCTTCAGCAGGCGCTGGAGGATGAACTTGTAGACCACCGGCGGGCCGCACACCGCAGCGTAGGTAGTCGCCGGATCGATCTTGGCGTAATCGAACATGGTCGGCAGCAGGCCGACGTGGTCCTTCCAGGTGCCCGAGGGGTCCGCGTCCACCGTGAGAAGGCAGTTGATATCGGCGCGGTCCACCAGGGCCACCAGTTCCTCGCGAAAGAGCATGTCCTCGGGCCGCTTGCTGCCGTACATCAGGGTGAGGTTGTTGAACTGTTCGCGATGGTCCAGGGCATACCAGAGCAGCGAGCGGAGCGGCGCCATGCCCAGGCCGCCGGCGGCCAGCAGCAAATCGTGGCCGGCGATCTCCTGCATGGGATATCCGTTGCCGTAAGGCCCGCGGACGCCTACCACATCGTTGGTTCGCATGCGGTAGAGCGCGCTGGTGACCCGTCCCACGCGGCGAACGCACAGTTCCAGGACCCCGGGCCGTGTGGGCGAGGAGGAAATGGAGATGGGCATTTCGCCGGTGCCGGGAATGCTCAGCATAATGAACTGGCCCGGCTGATGGCGGAAGGTATGAACCAGGTGCTCATCCAGGAACCGCAGCGTGAACACCTGGGTGTTCTCGACCATCTTCTCGATGCGCACGATACGCGCCAGGTGCGGCTGATACGGGTTGTCGCTTAAGACGGGATCCGAGGCGATGACTTCATCGGCTAGCAACATTTTCCACCCTCCGCAGGCTCTCGAGCACCTGCACGACGTCGATGTTCACGGGGCAGGCGGAAATGCACCGCCCGCATCCGACGCAACTCGGCCGGCCGTACTCGGCCACAAAACCGCGCTGCTTGTGATAGAAGCGGAACTTGACACGGCTGGCGCGCGAGTGGCGGAAATTTTCGCCGCTGCCGATGAGCGCGTGGCTGGCGAAGAGGCACGAATCCCAGGAGCGGGTGCGCGTGCCGGCGCGCGAGCCCAGCTCGACGTCGTCCGCCACGTCGTAGCAGTAGCAGGTGGGGCAGACCATGCTGCAACTGCCGCAGGAAAGGCACTGCTTTCCAAGCTCGTCCCAGACCTCGCTTTGATACTCCATCTCGAAGATCTCGGGCAGATCGCGGATTTCGACTTCGAGCTGGAAGGCGTTGCGCTTTTCCAGCGAGCGCCTCTTGTATTCCGTGATATCGGCTTCCCCAACCGGTTCGAAGAGGCGGCCGGTGGCGAGCACCATGTCGTCGCCGAGGGCGGTGCCGACCAGGACCTGGTAGTAGTCGCCGGTATCGTAGAAGAAGAGGTCGAAGCCGTGGTCCACGAAATCGGCGCGCATGGAACGGCAGAAACATTGCTTGTCGGGGATGCAGTCGATGCCGATAATGGCAATGTTCTTGCGGCGCGCCTGGTAGTAGGGGTCGTGGTACTTGCCGGTGTAGACGCGGTCCTGGATGTTCAACTTGCCGGTGTAGACGCGGTCCAGGATGTTCAAGGCATAGATGTCGCAGGCGTGCACGCCAAACAGGACGATGCGCTTGTCCAGGCCCTCGGTGGAAGGGACGAAGCCCTCCCCGGGGCGGTAGCGGAACATGGCCTCGCGCGGCGGAAGAAAATACTTCTTCGGGGGCAGGATGGTGCGGTCGTAATCGAGGCGCGCGTCCGACCAGTGCGTGAGCCGTTTGAAAGCGTACTTGCCGTCCTGCTCGACGGGAGCATGAAGCTCCCCGAACTGCTGCACGACGGAAGCGAATAAATCCAGTTTATCTTTCGGAAGCTTCAGGATCTTCACTACCAGCCTCCTGGTCAACTCCAGTATAGGAGAAAAACATCCGAAATGGGAAGGGGGTAGGAACCTGGGGACCCGCATCGGGCGTTCCGCCGCCGGCGCTACGAAACCCATCGGCCGGGGAACCCACCTGATTTCGGCGGTTGGGTTCCTTCAGAGCACTTCGTTACAGCGCCAATGATATGCTTGAGGCATGACCTCCCGCATCACGATCGAGCCCGGCAAACGCTCCGGGCAGCCGTGTGTCCGCGGGTTGCGCATCACTGTGTGGGACGTGTTGAGTTGGCTCGCCGGAGGCATGACGGAACAGCAAATCCTCGATGACTACCCGGAACTGGAGCCGGATGATTTCCGTGCGGTGTACGAATTTGCCGCCAGGATGGGCCGGCGTGTGGCGCTGTGAAACTGCTGTTTGACGAGGACCTCTCGCGCAGCGGAGTAGTGTTCAATGTACTGGGACGTAGTTGAGGTAGAGCCGGAGTCGGACTGCTGCCTGTTTGTCCGATTCAAAGACGGATTGGCGGGACGTGTGCGGCTGAGGCGAGAAGACCTGACCGGTGCTCTGGCGCCGCTGGCGGATGCCCAGCTTTTCGAACAGGTCCTCATCGATTGCGGCGCGGTTGCGTGGCCCGGTGAGATCGATCTGGCGCCGGATGCCATGTACGCCCAGATCGCCAGCCAAGGTCATGGGGAGTCGCAGGCAGAGCCGGTGAAGAGTCACCGCTGAACGGAGGCGGAGTTTGGGTTCCTGATCCGTCGGCGAGGGCATTTCCAGGGTTTGGGGCTACACGGCCAGCTTCGGAACTTGATCTTGATCGGCTTTGTCGGCCCTGTGGTTCCTACCCGGTTCTCAAGGCCACGACAGAGAATTGGCAGTCGCCAGCCGTACGGCACGGCGCGTTCGACGGGTGCTTCCCCTATACTTGGGACGAGAGGCTCCATGTACATCACAGGCTCATTAAATCAACAGCAACAGGACCAGATCGCGGGCTTGCTGCAGCAGAGGGCGGCTACTCAACCCTGCCCTCGATGTCGGTATTCCCAATTTGCCATCCTGGGAAGCACAGGCAGGATTCAGCTGACCGGTCCCGTGCAGGTTACGGGACAGCCGAATGTCCTCACCACCGGATTGGATGTCGTGCTGGCGGTCTGTACGAATTGCGGTTTCGTTTCGCAGCATGCCATTTCCATCCTTGACCGGGAGGGGTAAGAAGATGGCTGCTGACAACTCGGGGGACCCTGCTGCCAAGTTCGGGGAACCTGCCAAATATGTGACCGGCGTTAAACTCGTTAAACAGGTTTTCGATAACGCCGCTCAAGATATCATCTATACGTCGACCGATAAGCTCTACCGTCCACTCCAGGAGTGGCGGGATCAACTCAGGCAGAGACACTCCTGGGTTGAGCCCGTTGCCCTTTTCGTCACATTGCTACTCGCTCAGGTCACAACCGACGCCAAGGATAAGTTTGGCGTCAAAAAAGAGATGTGGGGCGGGATATTTCTGTTGTTAACTATTGCGGCTGGTTGTTGGATGATTTACAAGCTCTTCCGGCTCACCAAGCCATGCCGCACCATCGACGACGTCATAAAGCGCATCACCGGGGTCGTTTCGATTCTCGGCCCGGCCGAGCCGGGTGATTTGCCGGCAGGGGCGCCGAAAACAGCGAAGATCCTCGAAGTTCCCAGAGTGCCCTTCCGAGCGGGACAGAATGCAGACTTCGTGAAAGTCGAGGCTAGCGAGCTGAGGGGGTTCGATCTCAAAATCATAGTGCCCCTAGAAGCCTATTGGCGGTGTGGATTCATTCTCGCACCAGAGGACTACGTTCGTGACGGTCGTGTCGACGTCACGATTACGCAGTACTTCCTTTTCCATGTCGGCCGGGGCGACGCCAAAAACCCCAAAGAACTGACGGGGCTGTACTTTCAGGTCTACCAGCAGGAATGTTCCGTGCAATACAGCTCATTTCATTCGGGGAGCCCCATCGAGGTTCATGTGGCATTTCCCGCGCGAAACGGTCATGTTGACATCGCCGTGGGTGACAAGCGGTACGCAGCAGACTTAGATCCGAGTTATCTGCGCTACCTCTACGTTTTGGCTTGGGCCGATACTCTCTCGGCCTTCCGCGTACCGATTGAACTCACGCGGGTCTGAGCTACGGCACCAGGCTCAATGCTAAGTGCGCCACTTGGTCTGATAGCTGTTCGTGTCAGGATCGGCTAATGACGCTGGCGGAGCACGCGCAGGTCAAGTCCGTGTCACCCTGACGGCAAACGCCCGACCCGTTGAACTGGATGCACCGACGTCATGGGTGCGGATTGGGCCCCACCAACGCCCTCGCGGTGGCTGACCCACTAGAACGTACGGTTGCTATCTCGGCAACTGCCCGCTCGGCCCCGCGCTCAGTCTCCCGAAACCGTCTGGTATTGCGGCTGGGGGCGGGAGGCGGCTAGGGCGCCGATGGTTACGTGGATTTGCGGCATCGCGCCGGTCTCGAAGGCGCCGGCTAGGGAGTCCAGCTTTTCCCGGAGCATCTCGCGGCGCAGACGCGCTTCGAATTCGCGGAGCTGGCGGTCGATTTGGGTGGCCTTGCTCTTGTTGCGGACCATGTCTTCGCGATAACGCTTGAGGAAGTAGTCGATGGTCTCGACACGGATACGGATGGAGCCGGTGGGCTTGTTCTCGTCAATATCCTTGAAGCAGAAGTAGGGCGTGCCGGAGTGCTCGACGATCTCTTCGACGACGGTGTAGATGGGGGCATCGTGGCCGCACTTGAAGCTGGAAAGCTCGAGAGCGACCAGGTTGGGATGGCGCGCGATGTACTTGGCGGCCCACACTTTGCGGCTGGTGTTCTCGCTGTAAGCATTCTTCCAGACGTCGGTGATGGCCATGGGGTGGGGAATCTCGCCGGCTTCGACCTCGGCGCCGAACAAGCGCCAGAGGATGTCGTCGTCGATGGGAAGGCAGTCGGCGGTGAAGACTGGGTAGCCGAGCTTCTGGATCTCATCGAGGATTTCGTGGTTGACGCCGGGATCGTTGTGATAGGAGCGGCCTAGGAGGACGACGCCGAGACGGTCCTCGCGCTCGAGTTGCTCGAGGACTTCGCGGGCCTGGCGGCGCATGTTGGCGTTGAAGGCTTCGAGCGCGCGATAGCCCTGCTCGATGGCGCGGGCGTTCTCTTCGGGGCTTAGGCCGAAGATATCCTTGAACTGCTCGTACATCTGCCGCTCGAAAAGGTCGGGCTTGGAGAGGTTGACGAAGGTGTCCAGATAGCGGACGCCCTTCTCGGCGAACAGGTCGCCTTCCTTGGTGAAGGCCGCTTTCACGGCTTCGGGCGTGGCGGCCACGGTGGGGCAGGAGCGGTTGGCCTGCACCGAGTGGAGATCGCTGGTGAGGCAGTCGATCATGGGGAAGAAGATGATGTCGAGCGGCTTGCGGGCGTGCACTTTGAAGAGCAGATTGTGGACGTGCGGAATGCCCAGCTTGGAGGGGAAGCAGGGATCGATGGCGCCGCGTTTGGCGCCCTCCTTGTAAAGCTCCTCGGTGGTGAAATCCGAGTAGACGATGTTTTCGGCCTGGATGCCGAGCGACGCGAAGTAGCCCGTGAAGAGCGGCGTCTGCGAGTACATGTTGAGCACGCGCGGGATGCCGATGCGAAGGCGGGCGCGCTTTTTGATGAGCGCGGCGCGCTTTTTCTGCGCGGGAGTGACCTGGAATTTGGGCGGCGCATCGGCCACCAGGGGCGGGTTGGGAACGCGGAAGACGGCCCGGGAGGCAATTTCGGCGAAGTTGGGGTTCTCCTTTTTGATTTTGTCGAGATTGCCTTTGATCACGCGCATTTCATCGACGTTTTCCACGGTGCCTTTTTCGCAAGTGGCGATGATCAAGCGCTGCGCGCCGGTCTCCAGCGGGACCAGGGTTTTGACCGGCGGGCGGTAGGCGGGGTTGAGCACGGAAGTGCTCACGTCGATGAAGGTGCGCAGGCAGTCGTTCTTGCAAAAGTGGCAGCGGGTGGCTTCGTTGCGGGTGGTCTTATAGCGGATTTTGGAGCAGGCTTCGAGGCCGATGAAGGTTGTCACACGGCCGTTGTCGCAGAGGCGGCCGGCTTCGAGGGCCGCGCCAATGGCGCCGGCTTCGCCGCAGTGTTCGTGAACGATGACGTCTGGCTGGACCTCTTTGCCCTTGAAGCGCGACTCGATGAAATCCACCTGGGCCTTCACGGCCGCCAGGTTATACTGCGTGCCGCCTTGCAGCAGGAAGCGGCGGCCGATGGCGGAGAGGTTGGGGATCTGCGAGACGTACAGCCAGATGTTCTTGGGCAGCACGTTGCACAGGCCCGCCATGATCTCTTCGGGCTTCCATCCCTGGCGCTGGAAATCGACAATATCGGACTGCATGAATACCGCGCAGCCGTAGCCGAACGAGGGGAAGCCGGTGGCGCGGAAAGCCGTGTCGGCGTACTGCTCCACCGGCACGTTGAAACCCTGGGCGGTGGATTGCAGGAAGTAGCCGTTGCCGGCCGAGCACTGGGTGTTGAGCTTGAAATCCTTGACGCGGCCGTTTTTGAGGATGATGATCTTGATGTCCTGGCCGCCGACGTCGCAGATGACGTCGACGTCTTTGTAGAAATGCAGGCCGGCCTCGGTGTGGGCCACGGTTTCGACCAGGGCGGCGTCGGCGCCCACCACGTCTTTCAGGATGTCCTTGGCGTAACCGGTGGTGCCGACGCCCAGGATTTTCAAGTCCGCGCCCTGATCGTGAACCTGGCTGTCCAGCTTTTGCAGCACCTCGATGGTGTCTTCGATGGGGTTGCCCTTGGAAAGCTGGTAGGTCTTGGCGAGGATGCGGCGGGCTTTGTCTTTGGACAAAAGAACGGCCTTGGTGGAAGTGGAGCCACCGTCGATGCCGACGAAGCCCTCGACCACTTCGCCCGGCTGGAACTTGACGGGGGTGAACTTTTTGGTCCGGTACCTGGCCCGGAACGCGGCCAGCTCGGCTTCGTCCTTGGCGAGGCCGCCGGGCCCAGAGGACACCCCGCCGCGCTTGCTCTTCTCTTCTTCGCGGCCGGTGGTGACGTACCATTCGAGCTTGTGCCAGCCGAAGTATTGGCCGACGCCCTCGTCTTCGGTCTTGCCGAACTCGACGGAGCCGATGGCGGCGAAGTACTGCGCGTTGTCGGGGGTGCGGATCAGGTCTTCGGGTGGAACGCCTTGGGGAAGCGGCGTGTGGCGCTCTTCCCAGATCTTGGGGATGTTGGACTTCCAGCAATCGCGCATTCCCTTGATGTAGCAGTTGGGACCGCCCAGGAGCAGGACCACGGGTTGCAGCGTGTTGCCGCGCGTGAGCACGGAGAGATTCTGCATGACGATGGCTTCGAAAAGCGAGGCCATCAATTCGTCGGGCGGGACGCCCGTTTTTTGCAGGCCGTTGATGTCGGTCTCGGCGAAGACGCCGCACTTACCGGCCACGGGGTGCAGCTTGAGGCCCTTGTATCCCATCTCGCAGAGCTGGCCGGAGGGGATGCGCAGCTTGGCGTTGATCTTGTCGATGACCGCGCCGGTGCCGCCGGCGCACTTGTCGTTCATGGAAGGGATTTTCTTCTTGCGGCCGGTTTCCGGGTCCTTTTTGAAGATGATGATTTTGGCGTCCTGCCCGCCGAGCTCGATCACCGAGCCGCACTCGGGGTACATGCGCTCGACGGCGAGGGAGACCGCGTTCACTTCCTGCACGAATTTGGCGCCCAGGTGCTTAGTGAGGCCGTTGCCGCCCGAGCCGGTGATGAACATGCGGGAGTGGGACGCGTGGAAATCTTCGATTTCCCGCTCGAAGCGCTGGCAGAACTCGAGAACCTTTTCGGGCTGCTTGGTATCGTGGCGCTGATAGTCCGACCACAGGATCTGGTCGTTGGCGGCGTCCATGACCACGGCTTTCACCGTGGTCGAGCCGACGTCCATACCGATGAAGAAACTCTTCCGCATAACGATCCTCCTGGTGGTCCGTTCCGTTCGGCTTACGATTCCGGCTCGGTAAGAAGGCCGGGTGCCGACGCCGGCCGGGGTTCGTAAACAAGGGGAGTGCGGCGCGGTTTTGCGGGGGCGTAGTGCGGCTCGGTTTGCATGCGGTCCGCGATGTGGTGGACGAAGTTGGCGGCGGCGCCGATTACGCCTTTGGTGTGCGGGACACGGTACATGGGGCGCTTCGTTTCGGGATGCGCGTCCGCCCAGGCGCGGCATTGGTCGAGCGTGAGGCCGGTGCGCTCCAGAGCGTCGGCGAATTCCCTCTTGGCTTTGTTCTTGGCCTCGCCGAGCGCCATCTGGACGCGGCTGTGGGCGTTGATCTCGCCTTCTCCGGAGGTTTCGACGGGCAGGTAGATCATGTCCTTGTAGTTGGCGACCACGGCCGATTGCGCGCCGTCGGATTGCGTCGAAGGCATGCAGCCGAATGGTTTGAGGGAAAGCACCAGGTGGGCGAGGTCTTTGTTCGAGTAGTAGATGTTCTTGGCCACTTCCAGGTGGCCCTCGCCGCCGCCTGCCCGCGAGTTGTAGAAGGGATGGCCCAGGCGCTGCAATTCGTACTGGTCGGCCAGGCGATGGGCGATGCCGCCGAGCGCATCCACGATCTTGTGATATTCGCTCTTGAAGACGGCCTCGGCGACTTTCAGCTTGGCCACTTTCCTGCGGTAGGCGAGCTCGATTCTGGCACGCGTCCCCAGCTTCCACAGGGGCGGCAGCACGGCGCCATCTTCGAGACCCTTGAAGTCCTTGTACTTCTGAACCATCTGATGAATCATGTACATGATCCAGGTGCCGATAGGCTCGACCAGCACCTGCGCGCCCTCGCGCTGGAGGAAGCTGAACATGTTGAAGTTGCCGTCGCCCTCGGTGGTCTGCGCCCAAAACTCGCCGGTAATTTTGACGATGGGCTTGACGCGTAGGCGGTCGACTTCGACCTGGTTGAAACGGTCGCGGCAGCGCTTCAGGGCCGGAACGTAATCGTCGCCCTTTAACTGGTTGACGAATTTGCCGAGGTACTCGGCGGTGCCCGAGAAGCCGCCCAAGCGCCGGGTGAGGTTGCCATTGAGCTTCCACGGGCGCTTGGTGCGGAAAGCTTCGTGGAGGTGGTCCATGGATTCGCCGAGGACGCGGTCGGTCTCGCCGGCGTTTACCTCGTAGGGGCGGATGGCGTACGCGACTTCGTTCATGACATCGCCGCAGTTCAGGGCGTTGAGGATACCGAGGAAGAAATCGAGATTCATCTCCAGGCCGGCTTCGGCGTCGGACTGGCTGAGGCCGCCGGACTGCTGGAACAGGAGGACGCGGAAACCCTCGAACCCGGAATTGCGCAGCGCCAGGCGGTACTCGGCTTCATACATTCCGAAGCGGCACGGCCCGCAAGCGCCGGCGGTGAAGAAGACATGGCGATCGATGATCTCCTGCCTGGACATGCCTTGTTCTTCGAGTCCCTGTAAGTACTGCACCAGGTTGCCGACAGTAAAGTAAGTCGGGTTACACTGGCCGTTGTTACCGTACTCTTTTCCGGTTTGGAACGCACGCACGTTGGGAGTGGGGACGGCTTGGGCGCGGTAGCCCAGGCCTTCGAGCGCGCCGTGCACCAGCTTTTCGTGCTTCCAGGTGAGGCCTCCGAAGAGCAGCGTGGTGGTGGAGCGCTGGTCTTTGGTGAACGGCTTCTCCACGGGCCGCTTGAAATGATGAAGCTCGGTTGCGGCAAGCCCGTGTTCGCTCTCGAGGCGAGCGCGCTCTTGGGCGAGACGCTGTTGGATGATGTCCTCGACCGACGACCCGATCTGCACCAGGTTGGCGGCCTGCGTGACCTTGGGTTCAGCAATCTGAGTGCTCATAGAGGTACTTCTTTCCCAGTTTGAGATCATATTGCCCTGTAAACCGGCTGCGGGAAACCGGTATTCATCGAATGGGGAATTTCCCATCGGAAATGGGGGATATGGCGAGGTGAGCGGAAAGGCAAAGACCGAGGGCTGGGCTCCGAAATTCAGCTTGCGCGGAGAGGCAATTGTGATGATTCGGACAATGCGCTACTGCGCAGCCGGCGGCGGGGCGGTCAGCGGTTCCTGAGCTCCGCGATGGCAGGTGTAGCAGGTGACGTGCTCCTTGCCGTCGGGGAACTTCGCGTTGACGTCCTGCACCATGACGATCATCATGCGCGCGATGTCCTTGTGCGGGTTCTCGTCACTGGCAAAATCGCCCTTCATGTGACAGAAGTCGCACTGCACGCCGAGCCCCACCCGGAAGGACTGCATGGTGGCCCGGATATCCGCGGGCGGAACCTTCAACACTTTCAAATTCTTGGGCGCCTGGGGCGTCCTGGCCTGTTTGGGGACAGCCGGAGGCTCTTGAGCGCAGAGAGGGACAACAAACAGCAATGTGAGTAGCAGACGCATTGAATTATGATACACAACATGCGGCATGTGGTGGTGCTTGCGAGGTGAAAGACTTCCGCAGATAGAGAACAGCTTATGTTTCCGTTAGCTTCATTGCGTCCCGACCTTCGCCCGCGGGTGGGAGTGTTCGGCATCGGCCTGGCGGCCTACTGGCCGCAGTTTTCGGGATTGAAGGAGCGCCTGGCAGGCTACCAGGAAGAGGTGGAGCGGCGCCTCGAAGCGCTGGGCGCGGAGGTGGTTTCCGCGGGGCTGGTGGATACGGCGCCGGCGGCCCACGCGGCGGGGGAACTGCTGGCAAAGAGCGGGGCGGACCTGATCGTCTGCTACGTGGGCACGTACGCGACTTCGAGCCAGGTGTTGCCAGTGGTGCAGCACTGCGGCAAAAGGGTGCTGGTGCTGAACCTGCAACCACGGAGCGCGCTGGATTACGCCAACACCGATACCGGCGAGTGGCTGGCAAACTGTTCGGTGTGCTGCGTCCCGGAGATTTCCAACGCCTTTGCGCGGGCGCGTATTCCTTTCCAGGTGGTCTCCGGAACGCTCGCGGGAGACAAGCCGTGGCGGGAGATCGCGGAGTGGCTGGACGCCGCTCGCGCCGTCGCCGCGCTGCGCCGGGCGCGCATAGGGTTCCTCGGCCATACCTACCCCGGCATGTTGGATATGTACTCCGACTTCACCATGGTCCAGGCCGAGACCGGCGCGCACATCGAGGTGCTGGAGATGTGCGACCTGGAGAAGCGATTGCCCGAGCCGCGCGAGGCGACGGTGGTCGAGCGGCTGGGAGAAGCGCGCGCGGTTTTCGAAGTGCTCGATTCGGTGGCGGAGGGCGACCTGGAGTGGGCCGCGCAGGTCTCGGTGGCGCTGGACCGGCTGGTGGCGGATTTCGATTTGCAAGGGCTCTCTTATTACTACCGCGGGCTCGACGGGAACCCCTACGAGCGGCTGGGCGCCGGCCTGATCCTGGGCAACTCGCTGCTGACGGCGCGCGGCGTTCCGGCCAGCGGCGAGGGCGATCTGAAGAACTGCCTGGCTATGTTCCTGCTCGATCGGCTGAATGCGGGCGGATCGTTCACGGAATTCTGCGCCATGGATTTCGACGAGGGGTTTGTGCTGATGGGCCACGACGGGCCGGGCCACATTGCCATCAGCGACGAGAAGCCGGTACTGAGAGGGTTGGGCCTCTATCACGGCAAGCGCGGCTATGGCGTGTCGGTGGAATTCAAGGTGAAGGTGGGGCCGGTGACGATTCTGGCGGTGACGCAGACGGCCGAGGGCCGGCTGAAAATGGTGGCGGCGGAAGGCGAGTCGCTACCGGGGCCGATTCTGCGCGTGGGAAACACCAATTCGCGGTTACGGTTTTCGCTGCCGCCCGATGAATTCGTGAACGCCTGGTGCTCCGAAGGCCCGACGCACCATTGCGCGCTGGGCGTGGGACACGTGGCCGGACGGATAGGGAAGGTGTCCCGGCTGTGCGAGATTCCATTGGTGGGGGTGGGGTGAGAGAAGGCCCGTTCATCGAGTGGTTCGACAAGTTACCGGCGAAAGTGCAGGACAAGTGGTACCTCCGGTTGGAACGGCTGCGCGAGATGGGCCACGAACTGCGTCGGCCCGAAGCGGACTTCCTGCGAGACGGCATCTACGAACTGCGCGCCAGCCTGGGAGGCGTTCACCACCGGATCCTGTACTTCTTTCACGGCGCGATTGCGGCCGTGGTCTCTCACGGTCTTGCGAAAGAGCGGGTGGTCTTGCCGAAAGAGATCGATCGCGCCGTCGAACGCAAGAAGCGGTTTGAGGCGAATCCGGCGAAGCACACTTATGAGGAGGCTTGACCATGCCAGATAACAAAGCAAAGACGCTGAAACCGACCGGCGACGCGGTGGAGATCCTTCACCGCCGGTTCTACGAAGGCAAGCCGGCCCGGCTGAAGAACCTGGAAGAGGCGCGCGCGAATGAAGAGATCGCCCGCAAAATCCAAGAACTGAGGGCAGCGGCGGCCCTCACCCAAGCTCAGCTTGCCAAGCTCATAGGCACCACCGCATCGGTCATCTGCCGCCTTGAGGACGCCGATTACCAGGGCCACTCCCTGGCGATGTTGCGCAGGATAGCAGCCGCGTTGAATAAGCGGGTCGAGATCCGTTTTGTACCGATCCGGCGTTCGGCATAGCCGTCAGCATGAACGGCAACTGGCGACGCCCGAAGGAAACTTCAAATAGTCTCCGCACACGGGCGCGGCCGCGGCGGGGTGCGCGAGTATTGGCCCGGAGAGCGGGCCGACTGAAAAGATCTCGATGGTGTTGGGGTGGGTGAGCGTCCCGGCGACCGACACGCCTACTGAAGCTCGGTGCGGGGATTGTTTTGATTCGTGGTGCCCCGGCACCACGCGCTGCTTACCGCCAGCCACAATGTCGCATCAAACAAAAGCGACATCAAGCGTTTTATTTGCTTTGGAATCAATGGCGCGCGGGTGGGGTTCAGTAAGACGAACGCGCGCCACGTCCGACGCGGCAATACTTCCGCTCGCCCTGTTTCGGTCGTTAGCCTGGTGCTACCATACAGCTTGAATGACTAACGTCAGGCTGGCCAGCGAGCTTCAGGCGATCAGCCGGGAGCTTGACGGAATCCTTGCACAGGAGAAGGCCGCGGCAATCGACTTGGATCGGCGGTTCGCTGAGGAACACGGGGCAATTGAAAAACTGCTCCTAGAAGTTCAGCAAGCCAAATTGGATCGACACTGGCGGAACACTCGATTCAACGTATTTGATGTATTGGGTCGGCCTCGCCTTGAGGAGGCTCATTCCAACTTTTTGGCCTGGCTGCTCGATCCGGCCGAAGCCCATGGATTTGGCGACGCCTTCTTATGTGAGTTCATGCGACGAACAGTCGACAACGATCCACCCTCCACCTTGGACTTGTCCGTGTTGCGTGAGTTTCGATGCGGTGGCCTCAGGTTCGATATCTATGTGGAAGGGGACCGTTGGTCTTTGATCGTGGAAAACAAGATCGACGATCAGCCATGGGAAAAACAGAGCCGTGAGTATCAGGATTATTGCCGAAGACTGAACAGCCGCGGCGAGCAGGCTTGGTTAGTTTACGTGACACCCGAACGCCGACCATCCAAAGGGATTCCTTGGCTTTCCTATCGTGAAGTCCGGCTGATCTTGGAGACGTTGACTCCCGATTTTTCGGCGGCGACGCTCATCCGACAGTTCTGCGATCACGTAATTTCGGATTTGGAGGCGTAAGAATGCCAAAGACGTATACGTTCGCGCCAAAACTCAAACTGGTTGCCGACCATTTGAAGGCCATCCGGACGTTAGACGAATATGTGAATGGTGTCGGGTTGAAGAAGGACATGCAGGACTTCTCCAATTATCTCCAGCAGGATCTCAGCCGGGACGTTTTCCGTCCAGCAGGGTGGGAGGATTTGTATACGGAGGATGGCGCCCTGTATTCCAGCCCCAAATCTTCCGGCCCTAGATCGACGTGGCGGGTCGTGAAGGGCGATTTCATCGCGGTTGAGATTTACCCTGCATGGCCGGTTCAGGATGAGGAGCCTTTTGTAAACCTTTATGTGCCGGCAGACTGGAAGAAACGGCTACAATTTCTAGCCAAACTGAAACCGCCGGAAGGCTTCGAACACTTCAACCAATACTCGGAGGGCGAGTTGGAAAAGACCGTGTCCATCATCAAGTTCCTGCCATATACGAATTACGTAGGGGCTGATGGTTCTTTTGATTCCACCGGCTTCTTGGACGCTTTTCGAGAGGCAGCAAAAACCTTGGTAGCCATGGAGAAGGTGATTGAAGTGATCCTTGAGAGTATTGCCTGAAACTCAGGATCGCCCTGGATGAAGGAATGCGGGATGGCCAGATTGATGTCCGCAGTGGGGACGGGAGCAGTCCTCGACGTTGAAACAACTGGCCTCAACGGTCGGAGTGACGAAATCATCGAGTTGGCCATCACTCTGTTCCGCTATGGCCGCGTTGACGGTCGAGTGCGGGACGTCATCGCTGAGTACTCGGGACTACGGGAACCGTCCTGTCCAATTCCGCGGTGTGCTTCGATGGTTCACGGAATCACGCGCCGCATGGTTCGCGGTCTTCGCCTCGACTATCGCCGCATCCGGGCCATGCTGCGGCAGGCTGAATTCGTCGTGGCACACTGTGCGGCGTTCGATCGCAGCTTTGTAGAGCGGCTAATGCCCTCGTCCCGCAGAGCAAAATGGCTCTGTTCGCGAGACGGCATCGATTGGCGGGCGAAAGGGTTTGAGACCCGTTCTCTCGAAGATCTTGCGCTCTCACATGACATTGAGAATCCGCTGCCTCACCGCGCCAACGGTGACGTGGCAACGCTGCTGGCGTTGCTCAGCTATCGACCCCGGTACCGCAAACCGTATCTGCAGGAGTTGCTGCGGAACGCTGATCTCCTAACAAAACATAGGCCTACCGAAACTCAATTGAAGTCGCGCCCGTAGCGGCCGAGGGCGGGCGCCGTTTCCGGCCAGGCACCACACGGCGAGGCCGCCAAGCCGGGCGCAACGGGCGCGCCCCTTCGCGACGTGGGGACGTTGGGGACGGATCTCCCTGTATAGAAACCGGTGTTGTCGTCCCGGACGACGACGACAAAAGCGGCAACTGTCTGGAGTGAGCCCCTCCGCTGAGACTCGGAAATTAGGGACAGGTTACCACTCTGACCTGCCCCGCAAAATGAGACAGCCGATAAGTTGAGCCCCAGCCCCATTGTCCCCAGAGTCCCCAGTGCGTGGCGACACGAGGCAAAAATCGGTGACCAACTGGAGTCCACTGTCCCCGCAGCCGAAAACCGAAAATCACGCCGGAGGTGGCAGTTTGGACTCCACGGTGGACTCCAGAGACGTGCTCTTCCACGCTACGGAAGCACAGCGTCCGTGTATCTCTATGGTGTGTTGGGCTTTGTTTTGGTGGACCTGGTGAGATTCGAACTCACGACCTCTTCCATGCCATGGAAGCGCGCTCCCAACTGCGCCACAGGCCCATCGTGATCGAGCCTATCCTCCACTTTATCATATCCGCGCGCGCACACTGAATTGACACACCGGTTTACCGGCTGCCTACAATGAAACGATGCTCTTCAGGCGCGTCCCCGCGGCCATTCTCCTGCTCTGCCTGATCCCGCTGGGACTTTCTTCCTGTCTGGCGCGGCGCCGTGCGTTCGCCCGCACCGGCGGAAAGCCAACCCAGCCGCTGCTGGTCGCAGACCGGTCCGCACTCGTCGACATCATGGCGAGACAATACGCGGCTATCCACGATTTCACCGCTACCGTGGACATGGTGCCGGCGCTGGGCAGCGCGGAGAAAAGCAAAATCACCGAGTACAAGGACGTTCGCGCATTCATTCTCTTTCGAAAACCGGGCGATATCCGCCTGATCGGCCTCTACCCCGTAGTGCGGAACAAGGCTTTCGACATGGTATCGGACGGCACGAACTTCAAACTCTACGTCCCGTCCCGAAACCGTTTCCTGGTGGGCCGCAACGAAATCGACCAGCCCTCCCAGAACAAGCTGGAAAACCTGCGCCCGCAGCATTTTCTGGAGGCGCTGCTGGTGCGGCCGATCGACGCCGATCGCGACAAGCTCCTGCTGGAGAACTTCACCGACGAGGACAATGCGTTCTATGTCCTTCACGTGGTCCACGTGAACGGCGGCGGACAGTTGCAGCTCGTGCGGACTATCTGGTTCAACCGCTACAACCTCACCATGGCGCGCCAGTTGATCTTCGACGCAGCCGGCAACATCCTCACCGACGCACGCTACACCGAGTGGCAGCCCCACGATAACGTGGCCTTCCCCAAGCACATCGAAATCAACCGCCCGCACGACGAGTACGCCGTGGTGATCGATGTCGTGAAGATGGACATCAACAAGGGCGTATCGGATGATAAGTTTGTGCTCGACCAGCCGGAAGGGACTACATTGCAGGTAGTCGGCCAGGCGCCCGCGCCCGCCCCGGCCACGCCAGCGCCGCCGCGTAAGAGGAAGAGATCGTAAAAAGTGACCGGCAAGCTTGTTCTGGAAAACCTCAAACACAAGCCCATGCGCAGCCTGCTCAGCATCCTGCTCATCGGCGTGCCCGTGACCCTCATCCTTTGTCTGGTGGGCCTTAGCCACGGCTTCCTGGAAGATAGCCAGCGCCGCACGCGCGGCATCGGCGCCGACGTGATCGTCCGTCCACCAGCATCCACTATCTTGACTCTGAGTGGCGGGATCTCCGACAAAATTGTGGACTGGCTGGGTCGACAACCGCACGTCAAGATGGCCGTGGGCGCCGTCAACCAACCCGTCCAGGGCATCACGCTGGGAGCGACCGGCATCGACCTGAAGCAATTCGACCGGATGAGCGGGGGCTTCACCTACCTTCACGGAGGTCCCTTTCAAAATCCGGACGACGTCATCATCGACCAGTTCTACGCTGACCAGCAACACGCTCACGTGGGGGACCGGATCACCATCCTGAACACCCCATGGCGCGTTTGCGGCATCATCGAAGGCGGCAAGCTGGCCCATATCGTGTTTCCGCTGGGTGTGCTGCAGGAGAAGACCAGCAACACCGGCAAGGTCAGCCAGATTTATCTCAAGCTCGACGACGCGGCCAACGCCGCCGCCGTGGTTCAGGATCTGAAGAGGCAGTTGCCGGATTACCCTATCTACTCGATGGAAGAGTTCACATCCCTGATTAACATCAACAATATTCCGGCCTTGAAGGAATTCATCATCGTCATCATGGCCATCGGGGTCATCATCGGATTCGCCGTGGTTTGCCTCTCGATGTACATGGCGGTGCTGCAGCGGACGCGCGAGATCGGCATCCTGAAATCGCTCGGCGCGTCGCAGGCCTTCATTCTGCGGATCATCCTCACGGAAGCCGTGATCCTGGGGATCGGGGGCACGATTCTCGGAATTGCGCTGAGCTTCGGCGCGTGCTGGCTCGTCCGGACGGTCGAGCCGGCCTCAATCCCGATGGTGATCGTGCCTTCGTGGTGGCCCATCGCCGGCCTGGTCACGCTGATTGGAGCCACGTTGGGCGCGCTCTACCCCGGCCTGAGCGCCGCGCGGCACGACACCATCGAGGCGCTGGCATATGAGTAGCGGCCCGATCATCGAGATCCGCGGCCTGCGCAAGACCTACCAGGTGGGTAAGGTGGATGTGGCGGCGCTGCGCGGAGTGGATCTCACCGTAAAACCGGGCGAGTTCCTGGCCATCGTGGGACCATCCGGCTCGGGGAAGTCCACGCTTTTTCACATCATTGGCGGTTTGACGCCGCCGACCTCGGGAGAGGTGCGCGTGGCCGGCCAGGATCTGGCGGCCATGACCGAGGCCGGGCGCACGCGCCTGCGCAAGCGCACCGTCGGGTTCGTGTTCCAGAAGTTCAACCTGCTGCCCAACCTGACGGCGCGCGACAACATCGCCATCGCGCGCCATATCGGAGGCTCGGATTCGAAGCCAGACGCGTCGTTCGAACAGGTTCTGGAGTCGCTCGGCATCGCCAACCGGCTGGACCACAAACCGAGCGAGTTGTCCGGCGGTGAGCAACAGCGCGTGGCGATCGCGCGCGCGATTGTGAACCACCCCGCCATTCTGCTGGCCGACGAGCCCACCGGCAATCTCGATAGTGAAAGCTCGAGGGCGGTGCTCGAAATCCTGCGCGGCCTTAACGAGCAGCTCGGCCAGACTATCCTCATGATCACGCACAACCCCGAAGCCGCGGCCTACGCACACTACATCGTGCCCATGAGAGATGGAAGGATTCTTGCTCCTACGCCTGCCGGGCCAGCTCGAGGTTCCGCTGCTTGAGCCAGCGCAACCGGCCCTGGTATTCCTGGTACAAGGTGCCGAAACCCGCCCAGTAGTAGCCTACGACGAACAGCAGAAGGAAGGGAATCGCCAGGAAATTGTAGGTTTCGACCGCGAACACGTTCATCCCCACAAAGTACGTGCCGACCAAAATCTCCGCGTAGGGAAGCCAGCCGCTGCGGCGGCGGTACTTCTTGTTTTCCAGGCTGACCGTCCGCTCGCCGATGGCGTATTTGGGCGTCCGCACAAAACCGCTCTGAATGCCGAACAGCGCTTCCAGCACGGCCCGCGTGTTGATGATGGTCAGCCCCACCCCAACCGCGATCAGCATGGGGAGCATCAGAATCGACCGCTTCCAGTGCTTGGGGTGCAGCTCGCGCTGCGCAATCACGTAGAACAGCGAGATGGACCAGAACGACGCCGCGATGAGCGGCAGATCGATGAACACCATCTGCCACACGCCCATGTAAAAGCGCACGATCATCACCGGCAGCATCAGCGCCGAAACCACGATCATCAGCGGATAGGAAATATTGGGCGTCAGGTGCAGGAAAGCCTCGGCTCTTACGCGTTTCGGCACATCGGCGCGGAGAATCGCGGGCAGCAACTTCTTGGCAACCTGTGTAAGGCCCTTGGCCCAGCGCGATTGCTGCACCTGGAAGCCGTGCATTTCCACGGGCAGCTCGGAAGGGCAGTCCAGGCCCGGCAGGTAAACGAAACGCCAGCCCTTGAGCTGAGCGCGGTAGCTCAGGTCCGAATCTTCGGTGAGCGTGTCGTGCTGCCAGCCGCCCGCATCGGCGATCATCTTCTTGCGGAGGATGCCGGCCGTCCCATTGAAGTTGAAGAAGTACCCCGCGCGCGACCGGGCTCCGTGCTCGAGGATGAAATGGCCGTCGAGGAGCATGGCTTCCACTTCCGTCAGGAAGTTGTAATCGCGGTTGATGTAGCTCCAGCGGGTCTGCACCACCCCGACCGAGGGATCCACAAAGAAATCAACCGTGCGCTCGAGGAAATCGGAAGGCGGGCAAAAATCGGCGTCGAACACTGCAACCAACTCCCCAGTCGCGGTCTCGAGCCCTTCCTGAAGCGCGCCGGCCTTGAAACCGTGGCGGTTGGCACGGTGGTGATACTCGATGGGGTGGCCCAGCGCCCGGTAGCGCTCCACCAGGGCTTCGGCGAAGGGGGCAGTGTCGTCGGTGGAATCGTCCAAAACCTGAATCTGGAGCAGGTCCTTCGGGTACTCGATCTTGACCACCTCTTCGATGAGCCGCTCGACCACGTAGCGCTCGTTGTATAGCGGAAGCTGGATGGTCACCGGCGGACGCTGTTCGAAGCGCCTGGGCGGCCCGGTAGTGGCCTTTTTCCGATGCTTGAAATAAGTACGGATGATATCGTAGCGGTGGATGCCGTAAACCGAGAGGATGACCAGAACCGTGAAGTAGGGAATCAGCATGGCCCAATCGAACCATGCCATCTGATGGATTCCGGCGAAGGTATCGTCGAACAGGCTGCGCACGAGGCGGTCGGTAGCGGAATGAGCGGCCAGGAACGCCAGTGGCAAACTTGACAGCATGCGGGAGAGCCTTCAGGCCACACCATATTAGCAGATCCGATGGTGGGGGTGGGCCTTCGAAGGGCTACGGGTTCGAGTCCTGCCTGGGGAAGCAAATCTCAACACATTGAAAACATTGGACTGCAAAGAAGCCGCAAGGGTTAAGCCCTTTGTTTTCATGTTCGAGTTCTGACTGGGGGCATGGAACATCACGACCTCATGTCCAAGTTCATAAATTCCGAGTTGCCAATCGGGAGTTGGCGACCTTGCTCTGCACTGCGCCGTCAGTCGCGGGTGATCTCCCAGAACGGGGAGTTTGCTGGTGGGAAGGGGTTCCGCGACAGCTATACCAACTCCAGACCAGCGCACTTTGCCGACCCGCCAGCAACTTCCGGGTGGGCGACTGTTCTCTCTGAATGACGTATGGAAATTAATCCAAATTGCCGCGCCGCAGTGCGATACCTGGAATTTCGATTCACCAGGCGCTTCAGCAGGATCGATGGTCGATGGCCCGTTGCACGAGCACGATTCATTGCCAGTCGCATGGGTGCGCGGCGTTGCGAACTACGAGCGCGTGGCTCTCGGCGCGTTATGAGGCAACTGCAAGAAAACCACGGCCCGTAGTCATTCGACAAATTCCGCGATCGTCGCATCCCTGATGGCCCCTGGCACTAAATACGGTGCATTGATTCCCTTGGTATACCGGAACATCTACGTGGAAGATCCTCCGCGTGTGTTCTTGACTCGTTCTGGCGCGGAAAGTCTCTCCCCCTTCTGTTGAACACAAGAACGTTCTTAACGCGTAATTGCCGTTTGCGAAGACGATCTAAAGGATATGTGGGTGTGTGCGATTCCCGTGGTTTATGGTTTATAGCACTGGTATCTGGTGGAGTGCGGCCTGATCGCGTTCGTCTGTGTGGCCATCTACATCATGGCCGGCTGGGGCGAGTCGAGTGGTGTGGGCCGCGCCGGTCTCTCGGGAATCACCCTAAAGAACCTTTTTGCCGTGACCCTTCACTGCACGCCGATCGTGACTGCATTGCTCGGGCGGCTAATATAGGTCAAGCGCACCGGGACGGCAGATCCCGGCGCGATGCCACCTGGCACTCGGAAGTTCACCTGGTAATAACCCGGATATCCGGGAGCGTCGCCGAAATAGAGGACTTCAGCAAGCTGGCCGCCAACGGCCACTTGCGGAGGAATCACACCGCCTTCAAACAGGCTGGTGGTGTACATTGACAGCACGTCTCCAGTGGTGGCCGGGTTGTCGGCCGATACGATCTGCCCGGTCACGCCGTTCCAGACGGCGCCCTGTCCTTGTCCGTCGCCCGAGAGAGAGAAAAGCCTTGGGCCAGCTATCAATAAAGCCGGCTGATAAATCTCCGCAGTGTTTGCAACAATGTTGTTTGTACTGCCGCCAGTGATCAAAACGGTGCCGTCATTGAGGAGTGTTGCGGCATGACGTTCCCGTGGTGCGGTCATGCTACCTGTCACTGAGAACGTTCCGGTACCAGGGGCATAAAGCTCCGCCCTGCCCGGAGCGGCATCGGCGAGATTTATGCAGTAGGTCGAGACCAAGTAGTGGTCAAGGTCGTCGCCTCCTGCGATCAAGACTGTTCCATCGGGTAGTAGGGTAGATGTGTGGTGCCAACGGCACTCAGTCATGTTGGCGGTCCAGGCAAAAGTGTTGCTGCCGGCGTCGTAGAGTTCGGCTTGATAAAGAACGTCTCCGACATCGACGTCCGCATCACCGCCGCCACTCACCAACACTTTTCCATTCATGAGTACAGAAGCCGCGTGCCCCCAGAAAACGACACCTACATCAATGTTGTCGAATGTGCCTATGGAAGGATCATACCGGTATCCAGCGTCAGGGAAACCGAAGCCTGGAGCCGCGAAGAGGACGGTTCCATCGGTCAGCAGTGTCGCTGTTTTTTCAAGCAGAAGATTGGGCGCGTTCACCACCGCGCCGAACACACCAGTGCAAGTATCGTAAAGCTCTGCGCCACCGAGGCCGCCTATTAAGACCCTGCCGTCAGCAAGCAGCGTGGCCGTGTGATCCGCACGAGCAGTTGTCATGTTGCCGGTTGGAGCGAACGTGCCCATGGACGGATCGTAGAGTTCCGCGCTGGCCAGGCCCGGAAAGAGGACGCTTGTGTTAGAGCCACCGGTGATCAGCACCTTGCCGTCGGGAAGTAGTGTGGCCGTGTGCGCCGCACGAGCGGTTGTCATGTTGCCGGTCTGAGTGAATGTGCCCGTGGACGGATCGTAGAGTTCCGCGCTGGCGACGGCTAGTCCATCGCCCCCTTGCCCGCCCGCGATCAAGACCTTGCCATTGGTTAGGAGCGTCGCGGTGTGCCAGGAGCGCGGCGTTGTCATGCTGCCCGTCGCCGTGAACGTGCTTGCCGATTGCGCCGTCGCAATCGACACGTTGCTGGCCGCTCCGACGACGATAAGGGAAAAAACTAAGCTGGATTTCATGGTCGGCCTCCTGACAGCGTCGCACACCCGGCGCCGCCTGGCAAGACTCGGCAGGAGAAATCCAGGTGAAATGATAATCGCTTGAATCTGCGGTACTTGCCATTGCTGGTGACACGTTCCCTCAACGGCCTGGTGGAGGTCCTAAGAGGCTCGGGAAGTGTTAGAATCGAATCCTAGGAACGGGTAGTGAAATCAAGGATGGGAAATGGGATCACGGCGAGATCGAGCGTCCCGCACAGGGTTATCCGTTTCGGACCATTCGAATTTCAGCCCGACGCGGGCGAACTGCGCAAGCATGGCTTGCGCGTGAAGCTGCGGGGTCAGCCCATCGAGTTGCTGGCGATGCTGCTCCGGCGTCCCGGCGAGCCTGTTAGGCGCGGGGAGTTGCAAAGGCTGCTCTGGCCTGCCGACACTTATGTCGACTTTGAACACAGTCTCAACGCAGCGATGAAGAGGCTGAGGGCCGCCTTGGGCGACTCGGCCGATGCCCCGCGCTTCATCGAGACTCTGGCCGGCCGGGGTTATCGTTTCATCGCGCCCGTAAGCCAGCCTGCCGAAGAGGCCCCTCAGATTCCGCCGCCGACGGCGGCGAACGGGAAGCCTGAACCGGTGCCGGAGCAGGAGGCCAAACCGGCTGCACGCCGCCGGCCCGGTTTGTGGACAGCCGCGGCCGCGGGCTTCGTCCTGCTGGTCCTCGTCGCAATGAACTTCGCCCGCCTGCGCGAGGTGGTCCGCGGCAGGGCCTCGCCCGGTCCGATCCGATCCCTGGTGGTGCTTCCCCTGGCGAATCTTTCGGGCGATCCCGACCAGGACTACTTCGTGGAGGGCATGACCGATGCACTCCGCCAACACCTGGAAGGCGTCGGCTCTCTGCGCGTCATCTCCCGAACTTCTTCGATACACTATCGGGGCAGCGGCAAACCGCTTCCGGACATCGCGCGCGAGCTGAACGTCGACGCGGTTGTCGACGGCTCCGTATTGCGATCGGGCGACCGTGTGCGGATCAACGTGGAACTCATTCAGGCCGGCGTGGACCGCCACCTGTGGAGTAACAGCTACGAAAGAGATCTGCGCGACGTGCTTGTCCTCCAGGCCGAGGTCGCACAGAGAATCGCCGAGGAGATTCGCGTCACCTTGACGCCGCAAGATCGCGCGCAACTGGCCCGCGTCCGCAATTCCGACCCCGAGGCCTACCGCGCCTACTCCGACGGCCGCGTTTTCTGGAACAAGCGCAACGAACAGGACCTCAAAAAGGCCATCGGCTTTTTTCAGTTGGCCCTCGACAGGGATCCCGACTATGCTCTGGCATACGATGGGCTGGCGGACTGTTGGCTGCCGCTCGGCTGGTACGGTTTCGTGCCACCCTCCGAGGCCTTTCCACAAGCCAGGGCGGCAATCACCAAGGCGCTCGGCATGGACGACTCCATGGCCGAGACACACACCTCGCTGGCGTTCGTCAATATGTATTACGACCGCGACTGGGCCGGCGCCGAAAGGGAATTCCGCCGCGCTATCGAACTCAATCCGAATTACGCCAATGGCCATCATTGGTATGGCGAGTACTTGTCCCTGGTTGGCCGTCACGCGGAGGCCGTCGCGGAATCGCAGCGCGCACGCGAGCTCGATCCGCTCTCGAACATCATCAACGCCTGGGTCAGCTCGCGGTATTTCTTCGCCCGCCAGTACGATAAGGCGATCGAAGAAGGCCGCAACGCCGTCCAGGTGGACCCCGGTTTCGGACCGGCGCACCTGGTCCTCGGCCAGGCCTATGAGCAGAAGGGCATGCTGAGAGAAGCCGTGACTGAGTTCGAGACTGCTTCCAGGCTGGCCGCGGGATCGATGTACTCAGCTTCGCTCGCCCACGCCTTGGTAGGCGCGGGAAGAAGGTCTGAAGCCTTGAATTTGCTCGAAGTTCTAAGGACGACGGCTAAGCGTCGATTTGTTTCCTCCTACGATCTGGCGATCTGTGAGATGGGGATGGGCAACAAGGAACAGACGCTCGACCTGCTGAACGCGGCGGTCCAGGAGCACTCGCCGCGCGTCGCCTTCATAGGTGTAGAACCTCGGTTTGACGAACTGCGGGCCGATCAGCGATTCGCGGCCCTGCTGCGATCGCTCGGCCTGCAATCCGAAGCCTCGCCGGCCTTTCCAGGGGCCCAGTCCCATCGATTAGAACAGCGGCCTTGAATCAGGTATGCTGGGGTAGTCCCGCTTACAAAACGCTGCATCACGGGCTGACGACGCGCCAACCGAATGTTGGCCCTCCGCAGCCGCGGAGGACGCGCACTGCCGAACCGCGGAGGGATAGCTGGGAGAACAGCCCTTCCCACCAACGACCCGCCACATGGTCCGCAAATGGCGTTCGCGGAGATTCCCCCTGTATAGTGGCCAAGGGGCGGCCGATCCACCGGCCCACATCTCGTCAGCGGTTCTGTTCCGGCTCGATGCCCATCCGGTCATTGACGGCGCCGCGGAGCTTTTGTTTGCATCCGAGGTAGCGCTCCGTGGTCTGGATGGAGACGTGTCCAAGCAGGAACTGGATCTGATCCAACTCGCCGCCGGCCAAGTGGCAGAGCCTCGCGCAAGTGCGTCGCAGATCGTGCGGGGCGAGCTTCTCAATTCCTGCACGCGCCGCGGCTTCGCGGACGACCTCCCACAACACCTTCGGGGTCATTCCATTGCCCCATACTCGACCGGCCTTATTGACGGATCGGAAGAGGGCACCTTCTGTAATGCCGCCCGCTTCCTTCCAGGCATCAACGGCCTCCTTCACCCAGCCTGGAATGGGAATGGTCCGGACGTGTCCAGCCTTGCCGAGGAGATCGGCGATAACCCAATGCTCCTCGCGCGACTGGATGGAGTCAACCCGAAGGGCGAGCAACTCGCCGCGGCGCAGTCCGCACCCGATCATCGTCGCGATCATGGCGTAATCCCTCTTGCCCCGCAGCGAACTCCGATCAGCGACTGAAAGCAACCGCTTGGCCTGATCGGCTGTCAGCCAGTTTCCAACGCGAACTCCGATTCGGCGGACACCCTTGACTCGTCGGATTCCGGCAGCGAGTTCCGGACTGAGAAGGCCGGAATCGGCAGCTTCAAACGCGACACGTCGGACAGCTGCCAAGCGGAGATTGATGGTTGTGGCTGCATACTGCTTCTGTTCGAGAAAGATCCTGTATCGCAAAACCACTGTACGGTTGAATGCGAGGCGCGGTTCTGAACAATACCAATCGACGAAATCGGTTATGGCGCGATCGTAGCTGTGCTGACCGCTCTTTGAAGTGAGGGTATTGAGTACCGCCGTTTTGGACTGTTCGAGGTCGGGTAGTGCGAGGACGCGCTTGGGTGGGCGCTTCTTCTTGCGTGGTTTTGACATCGGAGACGGCCTTCTTTCGACCGTCGCCTGTCAGGATGCCCCACAACTCGCCCCTTCGCCGTCAGGGAGGACCTATCGCCACCTCATCATCAGGGTGTCCAATTCAGCCTGGATCGTCGGCGACAACCACCAATGTTCGAGTGAGAGGCTGGCAGACAGCAGCTCAAGGACTTAGACCCTCGGCGCTCGCCAGAACTTCTCGCGAGCGCCGAAGACCTCCTCCGCCCGGCACCTGAACACATTCAAACTGCTGGTTGCGAGGACTCGATAGGCAGGGCTGCGAAGGTGTAGCGCGCGTGTGAGCAGATCATCCTGCGCCTTCGGGGAAGCGTTCGCCTGTCCACTACGACTCGTAAAACGGGATCTGTTCCTTTGTCTGTTTGACCTGGCCAAATGCAGGCCGCAAACCCGTGCATGCGGTCCATGCAAGTAGAATCGTTTTCTTCAGGTTTTTCCTGCGTGGTTGGTTACACGGCATGGCGCCGCGAAGGTGCCCGGCGATCGGGAATTATGCTGTGATTCCGACCCGCCGGGCCCAACAGGATAATCAAGCCTATATACCTTCGGTCCAATCGGAAGGTGTAAGGCTCGCCTCGACGTCCTCACTTTTCTTACGTATACGTCTTGTCTCCGCCGATTTGCGAATCCCAATACGTCGTAGGATCGGTGAAGAACTCACCCTGCCTGCAGAGGGGGCGCAGCGCTTCTTCATTGACTTTGATGCCCATGCCGGGCCCCGTCGGAACGGGAATGTAACCCTTAACCACGAGGTCCCCTAAGTCGGTTAGGTCTTTGTGCCAGGCTGGCTGCGGCATGTGCCATTCCATGGCGAGGAAGTTTTGGCAGGCGGCTATCGCGTGCACGCCGGATACGTAGCCGATCGGGGTAGCGTTGCTGTGGACCATCATCCCCACCGAATATTTGGCCGCCATGTCGGCGGTCTTCTTCAATTCGAGACAGCCGCCGATAACACAGTGATCCGGGTGGATATAATCGACTGCGCGCGCCTGGCAAAGCGCCTCGAGCGATTCCACCAGGTAGGCGTCTTCGCCGGTCAAGGTGGGCACCCTGATCGAATCGGTGATGAGCTTCCACTCCTCTACCCGGAACCACGGGACCATGTCTTCCAACATAGAGGGGGTGACCCTCTCCAGCGCGTTAGCCAGCTTGATGCAACTTTTCGCGGTGAGGTGCCCGAAATGGTCGTGAGCCATGGGAACGTCGGCGGCGTCGCCCATGGCCTCCTTAATGGCAGCGACATGGTCGGCTACGAGTTCACATCCCTTGTCGCTGAGCTCCAATCCCTGATAGTAGTTCTCGGGGCCTTCCCCCGGTTCCCCGTTATAGCCTGCCGGCGCAGACATCGTGCCCCGCTTGCCGCGGAGGATAGGAGCTACGCCCAGGTCATACTTGAGCATGGTAAAGCCCGCGGCGACTCTCTCCTTATAATCGTCGGCGATGTCTTTGATGTCGTTCGAGCGCGGGTCACCCTCGGAGTACATGCGGACCCTGTCGCGAAATTTCCCGCCCAGCATTTGATAGATCGGCGCGCCATAAGCTTTGCCGGCCAGATCCCACAACGCGTTCTCAATCGCGTTGACGCCGCTCCCCTGACGGTTGTACGCGCCATGGATCTTGATCTTGCGGAAGATCTTGTCAACGTTGCAGGGATTCTCGCCGACCACTCGGGTCTTATGCATCAGCACGTAGTTCGGCTGGGGGCCGTCCCCAATCGTCTGGCCGTAACCCGAAATTCCCTGATTGGTATCGATTCGGACGACGATCGGGCCGCCCGATGCCGCTCCCGCGCCGGGAGTCGCAGGAGGCAACGGTCCCCTGCCGCCTGCCCTTCCCGCGCCGGGAGCCCCAGGAGGCAGCTCCCTGCCGCCGCCGCGTCCGCCCGCCTGGGCTCCCGGCCCTCTCAGAACGGCGATGCGCATGTCAGTGACTTTCAAGTCCGACGGAATTGAATTCCGGTTGACATTCTGGGGATACGCTTCGAGGTCAGCCAAGAGGCCAAGCCCCGCGGCTGCCGCGCCCGTGCTCAGAAGCGAACGTCGCCCAATTGCGTTTTCTTTTGTAGACATTTACTCTCCTTTTCGCCACCAAAACCTACTCGCGTCTGGAACCGGTCCATTCTCTCATCACATAGTGTATTCGAAATTGATTCTCGAAGCAGGCGCTCGCCCGTTCCGAAGTTCAAGTCTACCAGTACAGCTTCGCCGGCTCGATTACGCTGGCGTTCGTAGGTTGCCGCTGGATGTTGGAGCTGCATTTCATATTCCTAGCGCCAATTTCTCGCGCACGCAGTCCGACTCCTCCCCCGCGTACACACCCGGATTGCGGCTGTTCGCCTTCCCGAACCGGCCTGCTGCCGCAGGTGCGAAGGAGGTCGCCCTGCAAGGCTATCGGAAGAGCGATCCGGCAGCATGTCAACAGGCCTATGGCGTTCCAGATCGACGAGGATAGTCCCGTAGCGCTGGCCTTGACGCCACGCCCAGTCATCAGCACCGACTGCCTTGACGCCGGATCCGGGCCGTTCTTGAGCGATAGATCCTGCCTGGTCGCGCAGCGTTTACCGATGTGTCCCGGACGGCTTACGGCGCATCGGGGACCCATCCGGGTTTCAGTCCATCGGGCGAATTGGGTCGATGACGGCGAGTTCGAGACGTGTCCAAGCTGGGGGCCTGTCGTGGACGATGATCGGCCTTGCAGTCCTATCCTCCTGAAAACGCTCGGTATTCATAGGTTCGATCACAGTGCCAGTTGGCCCGCCGGTCAACTCCTTGAAGTTTTGTGCGCTTGTGCTATTATGTTGTTGTGCGAACTACGCTCGACATTTCAGATGAGGCCTACTACATCGCCAAGGCCATCGCGCGGGATCAGAACCGCAGCCTTGGACGAGTAGTTGGCGACCTCATTCTGCAATCGTCGAAAGGGGCGAAAGGCGCATCCATAAAGATGAGTGATTACGGTTTCCCCACTTTCCGTTGCGTCCGGCCTGTGACCACCGAGGACGTCAAGGCTCTCGATGACGAAGAGTAAAGTCTACCTGCTCGACTCCAACGTCCTCATCGCACTGGCGACGCCCGAACACAGTCTGAACGCGCGCGCGGCGGCCTGGTTCCTCAAGGGGCACCGGTTTGCTACATGCCCCATCACGCAAGGCGCGCTGGTCCGTTTCCACATGCGCGCCGGTGTGGAGGCAACGGCGGAATCCGCAAAGCTCCTGCTCGAATCCATCTCCTCCCTCGAGCGGCACGAATTTTGGCCGGACGATGTTTCTTATCTCGACATGCCAACCACTGGAATCGCCGGGCATAGGCAGGTCACTGACGCTTACCTTGTGCTGCTGGCGCGGAAACACGGCGGCTCTTTAGCCACTATGGACCAGGCGCTGGCTGCCGTTCACGCAGGAACCACACTGGTCGTGTAGCCCTTCTGCGCCGGCCCTACTCTCATTCTGTCGAATCCAGCCCCTGGATAGGCCCACCACGTCCGCGATGACCCCCGGCAGAGGCAGCGTTCCCGACCCCGCACTGGACGATTGTAATGCAGGATTCTGACAGTGTCCAAGAACATCGGAGAAGGCCAGATGGCGAAGCGGGCACCTCAGCCGCGGTGGCGCTTGATGCCCTCATAAAATGGCGCGCCAGAGATTTTGGTCACCTGCTCCATCGCCGTGCGGGCAGCCGATACCGCCGCATCCCAATACTCGGAGAATGCAAAGAAACGAACGTTGTACCTGAAATGGGTATAGGCCTCCGTCCACTCCACGATCGGGAACACTCTCGTGAAAGGTACAGCCCTAGCCCTCTTGGCGGTGCCGATAACGAGTTCTTTGACATCCTCGAAGTCTGGCGGCTTGGGAACATCAAACCAGACTCCTGCCGTCAGGAGCGCTTCTTCCCAGGTCTTTCCGTCCAGTTCCGGCTTCAGACGCTTGAGTTCCTCGCCAGTGGCTTGCTCCAGTCTACGGATCAAACCATCACGTCCATCACGTTTCCAAAGATCAGTCAAGAACAACTGTAGCAGCACCCCTTCAGCATGGGAGGCGTCAGCGCCGCCCAAGCCGTATACCTCCCGGGGCAGGAGCCTATTTACAATTCTGTAGGAGTGGTCCTCGATTATCTGGTCCCTTAAGCCTCCGTCGAAACCGGCAAACAGGGAAGAGTCCGTTGCGCTCAGAAAGTGCCGCAGGATGCGATCATCGGATTCGCCTTTTTCGCGCCAGAGTTGAACGGCTCTGGAGAGCATCTTTTCCAACATGCCCTCGGCCGCCCGTACCTTCGGGTGATGGTATATGTAGCTAAATAACATCAGCTTGCAGAGGACAATCTGCTCGATTGTGTTCATTGCATCCTGGGGAAGCCCCAACCTATATGTCTCATAATGCGGATATTTAAAGTGACCGACCGGGCCCCGTCGCTCAAGGTGGGAAGCAGTGATCGCCGTATAGAGCGCTTGCAATTCCCCCTCCGAGTCAGCCAGCACGTTCTTCTCTAGGCGAACGGAATACAGGTATCTATCGAGGTCGTAGCGGAGCGGGAGTCCAGCGCCCGATGCGTCCCGGAACAGATAATCTAATTTGTCCGCGTCGAAACCCGACGAAACTATGTCGGCTAGGAATTGCAGGTACGGATGCGGACCGCGCCCAACGATCATAAGCGCCACGTTGGTCAGGCTGATCGGACCCTTGTAGTCCTCCGACGATTCCTCGCCAATCAGGCGCTGCTCCGCCCTGTCGAGCAGATTCTGGACAGACGTGCTTAGAGCTATGCAGAAGGCTAGGACTTCACCGGCGCCCTTCTCTTTCCCCACAAATCGGGTGAGCTCCGCAGACGCATCCTTGACCATCGGCAGCCGCGAATAAACACGCTCAGAAGCATGGCTATAGAGGCTATGGCCCGTGTCGTGAAGGAGCGCCGCCAGCCGCACCTCCGCCCTAAGCCTGAGGACGGTGCGCTCTATGTCGCCGCCGTTCGAACCCAAGACTGTGGCGATATTCCGGATGGTGTCTCTGTCACGCCGCAAGAGCGCATCGAAAATCCTGGAGGCGATGGTCAGTACACCAACCGAATGCTCGAATCTGGTGTGGTGGGCGCTCATGTATGTCTGAAACGCCAGGCCAACCTGATGAATGTCTCGCAATCTCTGCAATATCGGCGAGTCCATCAGCGCCAGCTCTCGCCAAGAGCACCGGTTTGTTCCCCAGAGATTGTCGTGCAGGACCTTGGAACGCTTCAGTGGGAGGACCGGGTGGGTAGGGGCATCCCCAAAGTAGGATGGGTGGGCTTCCTTAAAGTAATCGTCGATACATTTTGCGACGGCGGCTAATGCAGGATATTTTTCGAGCACGACAAAGTCGTCTATGGCACCAGTTGTGCCTCGTTGGAGAACAATTCTCGCGCTCGAGTCGCGGCACGTTCCAGAAAGCCCATTGTCGCTGGCTCAAGTTGCTCCGCACGACGGGACCAAGCCTCTTCGATGGCAGGTGGAAGCGTGATCTCGTCAAAATGGGGGTTGCGGGCGTCTACACACGCATTCCAGTGTAAAGCGTGCAGGAATTCGGAGAGTTCTCGACATTTGGGGTACGGGCCGTCCCAATCGAATCGAAGCGCCTGCAGGAACGGGGGCTTGCCACCCCAGTCAGCCTGCTTGAGGTCGTAGAAGAGCTCGTGCCATGGCCCCTCGTTTTCAAATGGCATGGCGACTTTTCCCCTTTGGAGTGACGCCGCCAGTTGTTCTACGAAATCACCTAAGAACACCACGCCTCCTTCAGCACACATGCGCAAATTTTATACCATTGCGCGCGGTCGTGCACGGGGTTTTATCACTAACCCGTTTGGCTGTCGGCAACCCGAGACGCTTAAATACAACATGTTGTGCTGCAACCACGATCAGCCACCACATCTTCCACCTTGCCTCTTGTTTCCTATTATATTATGATTTTCCTAATTGTCTAGGAAAAATAAAGGCCGAAAGAGTCCGAAGGAGCCGCACACCTGTCCGTTGAACGAGCTGCTCTGGGTGAGGATTGGCGAAATTCTTCGGAAGCAACGGAAGAGTTTCCCTGACCTGTGGGCTATGGTCGAGCGTGATAAGAACACCTACACCAACTGGATCAGGAAGCGCACGATCCCAAAACTCTCTGATTTACAAGAACTTGCGGCTGCTCTTGGCACGACGCCAGCCGTTCTTCTGTCGCCACCAAGCGCAGTGGCGGATCGCGCGGATGAACTGCCGGAGCAAATGGAATTCGCGTTCGAAATGGGCGGGAAGTCGGTCCAGTTCGAAGTAGAGTACACGACGGTGGGCCTGGTTCTGAAAAAATTAGGAAAAGCAGGGTAGCCGCCGGCCCCCTACTCTTCGTCGTGCTGGGCCGCCAGCCGCGTCACCACCGTCAGATCCTCCAGGGTGGTCACGTCGCCTGTCACAGAATTCGATGTCACGATCTCGCGCAGCAGGCGGCGCATGATCTTGCCGCTGCGCGTCTTGGGGAGCGAGTCGGTGAAGCGGATCTGCTCCGGCTTGGCGAAACTGCCAATCTCGTGCGCCACCCACTTGCGCAAGTCCTCGGCCAGCTCGTGGTGATTCCAATTGCCCTTTTTCAGGGTGACAAAGCAGGCCACCGCCTGCCCGGTGATCTCGTGGGGTTTGCCCACCACCGCCGCTTCCGCCACCGCGGGGTGCCGCACCAGCGCGGATTCGATCTCCATGGTGCTGAGCCGGTGCCCGCTGATGTTCATGACATCGTCGACGCGGCCGAGAATCCAGTAGTAGCCGTCCTCGTCGCGCCGCGCGGCGTCGCCTGTCATGTACACGCCGTCGATGCGTTCCCAGTACTGCTGGCGGTAGCGCTCCGGATCGCGCCACAACGTGCGCGCCATGCTCGGCCAGGGCCGGCGTACGATGAGGAATCCTTCCTGGTTGGCCTCAACCGGCTTCCCGAACAGGTCCACCACGTCCGCCAGGACACCCGGCAGCGGCAGCGTTCCCGAGCCCGGTTTCAGCGCCACCGCGCCCGGCATGGGCGCGATCATGATGGCGCCGGTCTCGGTCTGCCACCACGTGTCCACAATCGGGCAACGCTCCTTCCCAATGGTCTTGTAGTACCACTCCCACGCCGCCGGGTTGATTGGCTCGCCCACCGAACCGAGCAGCCGCAGGCTCGACATATCGTGTTGGTTGGGCCACTGGTCGCCGTGCCGGATAAACGCGCGGATGGCCGTGGGCGAAGTATAGAAGATGTTGACCCGGTATTTCTCGATCAGCCGCCAGAACCGGTCGGGTTGCGGGAAATCGGGCGCGCCCTCGTACATCACGGTGGTGGCGCCGGCCGAAAGCGGCCCATACACGATGTAGCTATGGCCCGTGACCCAGCCAATATCGGCCGTGCACCAGAAGGTGTCTTCGTCGCGCAGGTCGAAGACCCATTTCATGGTTATTTGAGCTTCCAGCAGGTAGCCGGCGGTGGTGTGGACAATACCTTTCGGCTTCCCGGTGGTGCCCGATGTATAGAGCACGTAGAGCGGATGCTCGCTATCGAGTTGCTCGGCCGGGCAGTCTTCGCCGACACCTTCGTCGAGCGCGTGCCACCAGTAGTCTCGACCCTCTTTCATGACGATGGCGCTGCCGGTGCGTTTCAGCACGATCACGTCGCGCACGCTCGGGCATGCGGCCAGCGATTCGTCCACCGCATCCTTGAGCCGCAACTCTTTGCCGCGCCGCCAGGCACCGTCGGCCGTGATCACCACCTGGGCTTCGAGGTCCTGGATGCGGGCCTTCAGAGCTTCCGCCGAGAATCCGCCGAACACCACGCTGTGCGTGATCCCCAGCCGCGCGCAGGCCAGCAGCGCCACCGGCAGCTCCGGAACCATCCCCATATAGATAATGGCGCGGTCGCCGGCTTTGAGGCCGCGGCTCTTCAGGACGTTGGCAAAGCGGCATACCAGCCGGTGCAGCTCCTGGTAGGAGATCTGCCGCTGGTCTCCCGGCTCGCCTTCCCACAGGATGGCGACCTTGTTTTTGCGGTGCGTCGGTAAGTGCCGATCCAGGCAGTTGTAAGAGACGTTGGTCTTCCCGTCCACGAACCATTTCGCGAACGGGGGATGCCATTCGAACACGTGCGACCACTTCTTAAACCAGAACAGCTCCTTTTCGGCCAGCTCGCCCCAAAACTCCTCCGGTTTGTCCGCGGCCCTCTGGTACAAATCGCGGTAACCCTCCATTCCTTTCACGTGCGCGCGCTTCACGAATTCGGGGCTGGGCGGATAGACGTTTGGATGGGACATAGGGAAGATCTTATCAGAATCCCGCGGCATCACATTTGCAGAAAGTAGTTGAACTGCCTCTCACGCCCGATGGTGGTGTTGTCTCCATGCCCTGGGATGACCAGGGTGTCGTCCGGCAAGGGCAGCAGCTTGTCGCGAATGGACTTGAGAATCTGCCGCCCGTCTCCGCCCGGCAGGTCGGTGCGGCCGATGCCGTCGCGGAACAGCGTATCGCCGGCCACCAGCTTCCGCTCCGAGGGAATCCACAAGCTGATGCTGCCTTGCGTGTGACCGGGCGTGTGGAGCACATGAAACTCGGTGGCCCCCACTACCAGTTTGTCTCCGTCCTTGGCGGGCGCGTCGATTTCCACCTGCTCCGGCGGGCGCATCCCCAACCAGGCCGCCTGCGCGTCCATCATCTCCTGCAATTCCGCGTCGTCGGAATTCATGTACACCGGCGCGCCGGTGGCCTGCTTCAGCTTCTTCGCGCCGCCGATGTGATCGATGTGGGCATGCGTGATCACGATGGCTTTCACCGTGAGCCCGTGCCTCCTGACAATTTCCAGAACGCGCGCAATATCGTCCCCCGGGTCCACCACCAGGGCTTCCCGGCTGTGTTCATCGCCGAAGATCGAGCAGTTGCATTGCAACATTCCCACCGGGAGGATTTCGTGGATCATACGCCGATTGTATACTCAACGGTATGGGTGACGTGCTCGGCCCGATCATGCAGTGGTTGCACTTCGCGTCCATGGCGATGCTGATTGGCGGAATTCTGTACGGGCGGCTGGTGATGCTGCCCTCGAGCGCGGCGCTGGCGGCGGACGCGCGCGAAGCGCTGGCCGATAGAGCCGCGGTGGCTTTTCGTCCATTTGTTGTGGCCGGCATCTGCGGGCTTGTCGTCTCGGGCGTGTACAACATCCTCACACATCCCGGCCATAGGCCGATCTACCAAGTGCTGCTCGGCATCAAGGTGCTGCTGGCGCTGCACGTGTTCGCCGTGGCGCTGCTGATCGTGCGGCCCGGCCACCCACGCCGGGCCCGGATGATGACCGGGGCAGCGATCTCCGGCCTGGTCATCATCGCCATCGCAGCTTACCTGAAGCACATTTACTAGACTGAAGGCATGAGCGAAGGTTACGAAGCACTGCGCGGCGGCGCCGCATGGCTGGACCTCTCCGGGCGCGGCCGGATAACGGCCCGCGGCCGCGACCGGGTGCGCCTGCTGCACAACATCACCAGCAACGAAGTCAAGAAGATGAGGCCGGGCGCCGGCTGTTATGCGTTCCTGCTGAACCCGCAGGGCCGCATCCAGGCCGACCTTTGCCTGTTGTGTTGCGAAGACCACTTCCTGATCGATACCGAGCCCGAGCTCCGCGAAAAAGTTCAGCAGTTCATTCGCCGCTACATTATTTCCGACCAGGTGGAGTTGGAAGACGTCACCAGCCAGACGGCGGCCATTGGCGTGGAAGGCCCCCTGGCGGAGTCCTTTCAGCTCCCGGACGACTGCACCAAAGCCCCCTTCAGCCTGACCGGACAGCCCGGCTACCGCATCTACTGCGCGGCCGGGCGAATGGCGAAAACCGTTGGGCAACTCGAAGCCGCCGGCGCCCGCCCCGCAACCCCGGACGACGCCCGCGTGGTCCGCATCGAAAACGGCAAGCCGCGCTATGGAGAAGACATCCGCGAGACATCCCTGCCGCAGGAAACGCAGCAGATGCACGCCGTGAGTTTCACGAAAGGCTGTTACGTGGGCCAGGAGATCGTCGAACGCATCCGCACACAGGGCCACGTGAACAAGAAACTGGTGCGTCTGGAAATCGACGGCTCGAAACCCGCGACGCCCGGCGCCAAGCTAATGGTAGACGGCCAAGAGGCCGAGATCACGTCGTCGGTCTATTCCCCGCACTTCGGCAAAGTGATCGCCCTGGCCTACGTCAGAGGAGCGTAGGGCTTCCCTTCTCTCAACTTCTCCAGCAGATCGTCCGGCAGATTCAAGTTCCCCGCGCACCCCGTGCCTAGCAGCACTTCTGGTTTGGGCGAGCCGTGGAAATCCGAGCCTCCCGTCACCATCAGCCCGTAGCGCTTCGCCAGGCCGAGATACAGCTTCGTTTCCCCGGCCCCATGATCGCTATGGTACGCCTCGATGGCATTCAATCCGGCATCGCACAACTCCGGCATCATGGCCGCCACATCGCCCTTCACGCGCACCGGATGCGCCAGCGAGGCAATCCCCCCAGCCCTCAGAATCTGCGCCACGGCCTCAGCGAACTGCGGCTCGCGCCGGTACACGTATCCCTTGGCGGATTCGTCGAGGTAATCGTCAAATGCCTGCCGGTAACTGGCGGCGTATCCCTTCTCCACCATGAGCTGTGCAAAGTGCGGCCGCCCGGTCATTCCGCGCCCGCGCGCCTGCGCCTCCTCCACCGTGATATGGAAGCCCAGCTCCTGCAACCGCGCCGCCAGCCGCACGTTGCGCTCGCGCCGCGAGGCCTGCATCTCCAACACCCAATCGCGGAACCCCCGCAGCCCGTCGTCCCCCAGAAAATACCCCAGCAGGTGGACCGAGTGGCCGTTCAGCTTGGTGGAAAGCTCGATGCCGCACACCAGCTCGACGCCCTGGACACGGGCCGCGGGCAGCGCCTGGTCGTAACCGGCGAAGGTATCGTGATCGGTAATGCCGAGTACGTCGACCCCCGCCCGGACCGCCTCTTCGACCAGGCGGGCAGGCGAACAGGAGCCGTCAGATTCGTTGGTGTGCGAGTGCAGATCGATCAAAGGAAACCAGACCCGAACGTTCCAGTGTAGCCCAGATTCCCGCCACGCTTTCTGGCGGGGTCTACTGGGATGCACCCACCATGGGTGTGTGTCCAGGTCATCTGCATCAGGAGGCTTTGGCGGTGGTGCGGCTCTTGCGCCCTTTGAGAGAATCGATCATCTCCTCGACGGTCTTGAAGGGACCGTGCACCCGCCCCTTCCGCACGTCCTCCAGCCCTTCGGCGATTGCGCGATCAACCACCGACTTCGGCGTGAGCGTAATCTTTCCGCGCTCCACCTTCGCTTCCAGGATGTCGCCGACGGCAACGCCGATCTGCTCCCGAACGCGCTGCGGGATGACGACCTGGTATTTATTCTTGACGATGACGATGGACATGGCAGTTGAATAGTTGAACTGTTCATCTTTATCTTAACAGCGTTGTCGAGGGATCCGGCAGAACAAGCTGGGCGATTGATATCCCTGTCGCGACTTGTTACCATTCTTCCGCAATGAAAATCCTACTGATGTGCACACTGCTGACGGCTGCGGCGTACTCTCAAGCCCTTCCCCATATGGAGAAGCGGGGCCAAGCGACGCAATTGATTGTGGACGGCAAACCATTTCTGGCGCTCTCGGGCGAGTTGGCCAACACGGCGCCTTCGAACCTCGATTACATGCGGCATATCTTTCCCATATTGGCCAGCCAGGTTCACCTGAATACGGTGCTGACCGCCCTGGCGTGGGCGTGGATCGAGCCGCAGGAGGGCAAGTACGACTTCCACCTCGCGGACGCGGCCATCGAGAACGCCAACAAGTGCGATCTCAGGATCGTCTGGCTTTGGTTCGGCAGTTGGAAGAACGGGCAGTCGAACTTCGCGCCCGCGTGGGTGAAGGCGAACCAGGACCGCTTTCCGCGCGCCCAGATCCAGAACGGGAAGAGCGTGGAAATCCTCTCGACGCTGAGCCAGAGTAACGTGCAGGCGGATGCGCGGGCGCTCGCGGCGCTGATGCGGCATGTTCGCGAGGTGGACAAGAACCACCGGGTGATCATGGTGCAGGTGGAGAACGAGGTCGGACTGCTCGGCGATTCGCGCGACCGCTCGCCCGCGGCCAACGAGGCTTTCGGCAAACCGGTACCCAAGGAGCTCATGGATTATCTCCAGAAGCACAAGGAAGACCGGCTGCCTGCCTTGTCCATAACCCCTATTGGCGAGTTTCGTTTTGGACCGGCCGAGAGCGCGGACAACCTGCTGCCGGAACTCCGGAAGATCTGGGAGGCCACCGGCTTCAAGACCTCGGGGACCTGGGAGGAAGTTTTCGGGAAAGGCGTTCAGACGGACGAGATTTTCATGGGCTGGAACTATGCCCGGTACGTCGACCAGGTGGCCGAGGCGGGCAAGCGCGAGTACCCCATCCCGATGTTTGTGAACGCCTGGCTCAATGCGCCGGCGGACAAAGGGCCGGGCGATTATCCGAGCGGCGGCCCACAGGCGCATATGCACGATATCTGGCGCGCCGGCGCCCCGCACCTGGATATGCTGTGCCCGGACATTTACATGCCCAACTTTGCCGAGTTGGCCGCGAGGTACAGCCGGTCCGGCAACCCGCTGTTTGTTCCCGAATCCGCCGGAGACATCCACGGAGCGGCGAATGCGTTCTACGCCATCGGGCAGTACAAGGCTGTCGGCTATTCGACGATGGGCGTCGGCGAGCTGCAACGGCTGACGGCCTTCCGGGCAACTGACGCCGGACCGACGGTTCCCACCGATGTCGAGAACCTTCCACTCCCGGCCGCCTATGCGACACTTTCGCAACTCGCCCCGCTGGTGCTGGAGCACCAGTCCAACGGCACCATCGCCGGCGCGTGGCTCAACAAGGATAACCCGGATACGCAGATCAAACTGGGCGGCTACATCCTGAACGTGTCCCTCTGGGGTTGGGGCCGGCGCAGCGTCTCCGATGTCCCGATCGGTTACAACGCTACCGCCCTCAAGGCGCTCGACGTGGTGCCCGACGTTATGGGCTACGGCATTTTCATGACAATGGGCCCGGACGAGTTCCTTATGGCCGGCGACAACGTGCTGGTCACCTTTTCGACCGCCACGCCGGGACCCGAGGTTGTGGGGCTGGCCGAGCAGGAAGCGGGCCGCTTCGAGAACGGCAAATGGGTGGTCACGCGCTATCTGGGTGGCGACGACTCGACCCTGCGGCGCGACCTTGCCAACGCCGTAGCCATGAACCAGTCGGGCTTCGGCGTGCGGCTTTTTTCACAACCGCACCTGTCGTTCGCCGAGCGCGCCATCCAGCGCGTGAAAGTGTACCGGTACAAGTAAACCGGCGGCAAAGACCCGCTTCGGGCGTTTCGCCGCCGACGCTACTGCTGCTGTTAAGATGTGAGAAGTGGAACCCGACCCACAACCAGAATCTCCCGTGGAAACCGCGGCCGAGCAGCACCCCGCCTGGCGCCGCGTTCAGTTGGCGCGCCATCCCAAGCGTCCCCACTCGCTCGATTATATCGGGCGGCTCTTTACCGATTTTCAAGAGATCCACGGCGACCGCAGTTTCGGCGACGATGCCGCCATCGTCGCCGGCCTCGCGCAGTTCGAGGGCCGGCCGATCATGGTGGTAGCCGAGCAGAAAGGCAGAGATACCAAACAAAAGCTGTACCGCAATTTCGGAATGCCCAAACCCGAAGGCTATCGCAAGGCCCTTCGCATTATGCAGATTGCCGGGAAGTTCGGCCGCCCCATCATCACGTTTTTGGATACTCCCGGCGCCTACCCCGGCATCGACGCCGAAGAACGCGGCCAAGCCGAGGCCATCGCCCGCAATCTGCGGGAAATGGCGCGCCTTCCGGTGCCCGTGCTGGTAGTCTGCATTGGCGAGGGCGGCAGCGGCGGGGCGCTCGCGCTGGGCGTCGGCAACATCGTGCTCATGCTTGAAAATGCGGTGTATAGCGTGATCTCACCGGAAAGCTGCGCGGCCATCATCTACCGCGATGCAGGCAAGGCCGAGCAGGCCGCGGCCGCCCTGCGGTTGACCGCCCAGGACCTGCTGTCCTTGGGGCTGATCGATGACATTGTACCGGAACCCGCCGAGGGAGCCCATACGGACCACGCCGCGGCGGCGGAAAACCTGCGCGAATACGTCCGCCGCTATCTCGACGAACTCTCCGCGCTCGACGCCGGCCAGTTGGTGGATCACCGCTACCTGAAGTTCCGCAAGATGGGCAACTTCTTTGCCTGACAGGGGCGGGCGGTGTTAACCGCCGCAGCTTTCGCGCGTCATCCATGTAGCGCCAGCGGGGGAACGCAGCCGTTTCGGAATGTAGGTGAGCGCTAAGGCGCTACTGGCAAACGACGGCGCTGGCCAGCGTTTAGTTTGGGTACCCATGGAATAGGGTGTCTATTTTCGCATTCAAAACATTCTCTTGCATTT